>Ga0209700_108793_pt1 | contig 12522 bp, 7 predicted proteins | sample SiratroredBW_FD_187528 | JGI IMG/M metagenome (GOLD analysis project Ga0209700, IMG submission 187528) | Root nodule microbial communities of legume samples collected from California, USA - Siratro red BW (SPAdes) (version 2) | ecosystem: Host-associated > Plants > Roots > Nodule | place: USA... | reverse complement strand
CAAAACGCCGTCGTGATAGAATTATAAAAAATATAAAAAATATTTTAGATATTAAGAATAATGTTATTAATAGTATATTAAGCTATTGTCGTTTTTTAATGTATTATGATAATTTGATTTTCTTTTTGTAATATGAGAAGAAAGAAAAAAAAACACATGATGAGAACAACAATGAAATTAATAAATATAAAAAAACATATTTATTGATAGTAAAATAAAATTAACTATTTAATTTTATTTTTATTAAGAATTTAAGTATGTTGGGAAGTTTTGAGTAAAAAAAATTAAAATGAACAATATATAAATAAAATGATTTATAAATTTATTATCTTAAAATTTTCAGGTTAAAAATTGTGTCATGATCTTTATATAAATTTGTTTGATGCAGATACATATGTTTAGTTAATTAAAAGAGGAAAACAATACAATAAATTATAAAAGCATTATAAAAGAAAGAGACATGAAAAATAAAGTTTAGATTTCTAAAAAAGTAATTAAATAAAAAACTAAGGTAACAATAATTTTTTAATACATCCATTAATGATTAATTAGGATTAATAAACCCACTTTAGTTAAATGTATTCACAATCATAAGAGTGTGACAACCACCATCAAATACCATCAAATTTGATTGTGACAACCACCATCAAATTAGAACACCCTAACAAAAACAAAAACAGAAGTCTTTTACTGATACTTAATACTATTATGTTAAATTTTATCAAATTAAAATTTATATAATAAAACATGTAATAGTGTGAAAATATCTACTCAAGTCCAAATAAAAAATAATGTTTTCTTTAATTCTCTTAATCAGTGTTTGTAGATAAACATTATGTCACTCATTACAACATTTGACTAACCGGAAAAAATACAATATGCTTAACTATAAAAAACCAATAATAAAAAATACCAAAACCAACACTTTCTTATTTTTTACTTGATTTTAACAAATAAAAGTAATATTTTAAAAAATATATATAATCCTTTTGGAATACGGGAATTTTTTTTCTTCCTCATTTCAAAGGATGCAACATCCAAGTAAATTGACCACGGAACCTTTAGCTAAACGCCATTCATATTACTGTTCTACTATAAATGTTAAATTAAGTTATTTCATTTCAAAACCAATAAATTGTGGTTTCCACTGTCACTTCCATTTTAACCAAAATAATTATTATTTACATTTTACTTATTTTCTCATCTAATAAAGTTAGTCTAAAACGAAATCTAAGATCATCGTCATCAGAAAAAAAAAAATCAATAGATTAAAAATTATTTTCTAAAATCAAAATAAAGATGTACTTTAGAGCATCTTGATTTTGAATAATCTAACACAAATACAATCGGCGTTATCTACGAGCACACAGATAATGGAAAAGAGGACACTACAATGAAGATTCTGGATTTCTAAAATAAATAAATATTTTATTATAAATTTAAGTTTCAAAATATGTTTCTTTTTATCGGCAAATTTTAAAATACGGAACCAAATATTATATTTCTTATGAAATTTTATATTAAGTTATTTGTTTTTCCTCCAATAGTTATTTATTTATGTAAGTGTTTTATTTTCTTACGTTTTAATCAATATTTAAATTTATTTAAACAGTATTAGATATAATAAATAATAAATCATCGTTATGTTAATTAGAATTTATATTCAATCAAGCATTTATATGTTTATATTTCATCATCTATTCTTTTAATTATCAGTAGATAATCTTCCTTTCATAATTTAAATGTGTAGTTTTCATTTTTATGTATATTTATAAGAATTTAATTAAAATACATTGATAAAATAAACTATCCAAATTAAAATTTATTAACTTGTAGATAATTACATAAAAGTAATGCTTAAGATATTGTATTATTATTTAATATTATAATTTTGTTTTACATTAGTAATGTATCAAAACCAAACCCCATTCATAACCAGTGTAATTTGCAAGTTAATGTTAAATATAATTAGAAAATCGTATTTATAGAGAAAATATAAAAAGTGACCAACATATGTTGAGGGAGGAAGATGAGAATGATGGAGTTGTTTGTGGGAATTAGTGTCTCCATATTATGTTTTGACCACTAAAAACAACAAAACATTTTCTGTGACTTGCTCATTCTTCCACCAAAATACAGTAAGAAAGAACAGTGTTGTTTCACACCACATCACAATGAATTAAGTCAAACTGGCTCATTTATATTTGTATTGAAACCAGGGATGTTTTCTTCTTCTTTTGGGATTGTGAAGGATGGCCAACTTGCACCTCCACTTCTGCTTCTGCATGGCTTATTCTATATTTCTATATAAAACACTTTAAATAACTATTCTTCTACTCCTAACTTATTTATGCTGAAATTGTATTTTTACGACGTTCTTTACTTTACTCTCGTTGTTTATACCAATATTCTTTTGTCTAAGAATTTTCTCAAATTTGCAGTCTCTAAGGAAAACTGAAGAGACGGTAATTGAGTTCCGTTGATTGTTGCTGTCAAAAGTTATTCTAAACCTCCTTGGGTCTTGGAAAGAAAAGCATGGCATAATTCTTTGCCAAACCTCACAACTCTCTAAAAGAAGCTTATAAGCACATACTCTCAAAGTCCAAATCAAGAGTTCATTTTTTGTACCACACAAATCAAGGTTTACGCAATTATACAAAGATGATACAACTTTTGTTCATGCTTTTGATTGTCCAAATGGCATTAATCCTAATATTATCTTTTGCAAATCCAATACGAAGATTGGTGGTGAAGGGGCTAGACCTTTCGAAGCAGGGGAGGGGTCCCTTGGTCACAAAAACTGTGGCAGCAACCATGCTTGTGGTCTTCAGCTCCACAGTGTATACCATAACCCAAATCCAAAAGCGTTTGAAGGAAGGTGGCATAGTTAATCCAACTGATGAGGTTGTCATGGCACATCGTCTCTTAGAAGCATCTCTCTTGGGTAATTAATTACTATTTTTGCTGAACTCATCAAGGTTAAGTTCATCACAATTTCACCATGCAAGTTTACATGAAAATGTTGTTTTGTGGATGATGCATTTTATTTATTCATACCTGGGCACCAAATGAATTCTAGCAAGTATCGATGAACATAGAGTTCTCTTTTGTCACTTCTTTTGCTATATTATGTGCAGAAGATATAACTTTTAAACCCTTTTAATTATTCGGCAGGATTCTCTCTATTCCTTGGATTGGTTATCGACAGACAACATTATTATATAAGGGAGATTAATTTAGTGAGGAAGACCTTGGAAACAGTGAAAAGACAAAAATCTCAGTCCTGATTCCTCAAAGAGAAGAGTAGCAGTGCAAGATGGGATGCCAAAGCTCAAGTAAATGGAATGTGAGATAGGGGTTGCACGTAAAAATCTATGAACTGTCTTAAAGCTTGAAGATGTGCGTGTCCTTGTAGGAATGTTCAAAACTCAGAATTGAATTGAGCATATGTATATAATTGTTCTAATTGTGTCTGTAGTTCATTATTTATTTTACTTTTATGTAACAATTACTGAATATATAAATAAGTTTCACGTTTGAATATGTGAGTGCTTTCATGAATGAGAAAAGCATAACGTGATAGAACTGTAAATATCATGTTTTTTTCTTTGCAGCGGCAACTATTGTCTTCATGTTTAACTCTTCATTTTGTTGAAGAGAACAAACTGTAGGTTTGCTTTCACGAGAAAATCATACGAAGTTTGGCCTTTTCATGGTAGAGATATAGATGATCCATATTTTAACTTCGAAATATCTTGAATATTAATATGATAATACTATTAGTTCAGCCATTATCAAGCATTAATAACCAGAATGTTACCTTTGACATGCTTTTCGGCTAACACAGAAAGCATCAAACCAATATCACACGTAACTGCAACATAACATCGTAAAATTCATACTAAACATGTTGAAACGGAAAGAACAGTTGCACATGAAAACCTCAAATATTTATTTTTGAATAACAAGGTACAAACTTCCAACTAGGGAAGTGGTAACCATGAGATCCCAATCAATTACAACAGTTAATCCATTACAGGCATCTCTTCGGTATCTTGAGGCTGGTTGTCCAATGGCTGCGGTGAGCCTTCCCCTAGGGACCCAGGAGGGAGCAATGGTGCTGGTAACACCGGCACTGGCACTGGCACTGGCACCGGCACTGGTGATGGTGCTGGTGACACTGGCACTGGTGTTGGTGTCACTGGAACTGGTATTGGTGACACAGGCACTGGTGTGGGTGTTACTGGCACTGGGGTTGGTGTCACTGGAACTGGTGTGGGTGTTACTGGAACTGGTGCGGGTGTTACTGGCACTGGTGATGGTGTTGGTGTCACCGGAACTGGTGTTGGTGTCACAGGAACTGGTGTAGGTGTTACTGGCACTGGTGTGGGTGTTACTGGAACTGGTGTGGGTGCTACTGGCACCGGTGGTGTGGGTGTCACAGGAACTGGTGTGGGTGTTAGTGGCACTGGTGGTGGTGGTGTCACAGGAACTGGTGTGGGTGTTACTGGTACCACTGGAACTGGTGTTTGTGGCACTGGTGTTGGTGGCACTGGCACTGGCCCCAAGCCACATGATCCAAATATGCATAAAGATCCAATGGGGCATACTCTTCCACACGCCCCACAGTTCAAAATGCTCCTATTTGTGTTTAAGCAGCGACGGTTGCAGCATTGACGACTGAACAGGCACCTAAATCCACAGAGCCCGCAGTTATCACTGTCTGTAGCCAGATCCACGCAACGGTCTCCACAACAGACAAACCTTCTTGGAAACTCTCCTCTGCTGCATATCGATGGGTTTGCAGCACACCCAGTGATTTGGTTATCATCTTTCTCCGTCAATGATATTGAGTCGAACCCATTTTCATGCACATCTTTTGGTGTTGTTGAACTTCCCTCTATTTTGATCAGCAACAGCACCAACACCACCAACATCACAAGAGCTGAAGATCTCGAGTGCAGACTCATCTTGAGGAATTTGGTTACTGACTTGAAAGATAGGATTGTGGAACCAGTATATATACAGGTTTTTACGTGAAACTGGCTTGCTTTTCTAACAAGCCAAGGCGTGTTTTGCATGGTCTCGCTTTATGGACGGTTGAAGTTTATCTTGGTTTTATTATTATTTGAAGGGAAGTTTTGTCTGCTAGCAATGTGTTTTTTGCATTATGACTTGGCTGGCTTAACGCTTTCACGTTCATCCATCCTCAAAATAAGCCATCATCTCATATATTTCGTGTTGATCATAATCATGCTAATTTTAAAGCCATGAACTCTTACGTTGAAGAAGCGAGTCACGTGAAAATGGAGATGCCTTCTCTAAGACGGTGACCACCCTTGAAACTATATCAGGTTATGGTTTTTGACCATAAAGGCTTATTTAGCTTAATGATGATAATTAATGCTATCATATTCTAAGAAAATTAAGTCTAAATAAAGAAAGTAACGCTCTTTGAATTCTAAGCAGGATTTGAGGACAGGCTTAGTAAAAGTTAACTCAAAGGATTGCCCAGTTCGCTATGGAAACGCTCGTTTGATTAGCAACCTTAAGTTCCCCGTGTCTACCAGTTTTTGGAGTCTTATTTCCGGAATTAGGGGAATTAGGCCTAGTTAATGTTCATGGTCTGATATTAAGACTAAGGGACCACAATGTGGATGCGTACCACAGGATCATAATGTTGGCAATGACAATTCTGTTAACATTTGTTGAACTAGGTAATTCTCACGCAGGAAAAAATGTCACAATAAGCAAATGGGAAGTAGTATCAGGTTTTTTCTAATTTTAATTGCAGAATTTATAATTTATAGTATTATTAATTTTTATAGATAATATTCTTCCGTACAACAAACAAGTGTATTTTGCACACATTCGAAGATATGCTGTGAGAGTAGTGGTGCTGAGCACTGCCAAATTGATTCAAATGTAGCCTAAATTGAAATGCTCATCAGTACCAAATCTATAGTTCATTATTTACTAAAAGCGCGTTTGGGTGTGCACGCAAGTTTTCCTTGTTGAGATGAGTTAACAGTTTGAGGACTATGTTCAACGTAAATCCACACCATATCTTTGAACTGAGGCACTAAGTTTGACAATTATTTCCCAGTTATGACGTAACCATCTACAACAGCAAAATTAAACACGACTCAATTTTAGTTCATCTTAGCCGAAACAACGTATAATATTTGCAGCATCATACAATCAATTTGAAGACCCACTTGTCAAAAATCTGTTTTTAGCCTCTGTGGTTTACCACAATAACTGATTTCTTGTACCATAACATATGCCAATGCGAAACTCTAGTGCAGTAAATTTGAACACACTCCTTAATCATATTCAACTTCTTTCAAAATCACACAATCCACTGTTTGTAATCAATTCTGCCAAAATCTAAAACGAATCAAACACAACTCTGCACAACCAAAAGACATTCAGAATGTCATTCATTAATATACAAACATAACATTTATTACAAGTGAAAATTTCATCCTGGAGAAACACATGCTACAGTTTGATTTAGCCTTGAACAAACAGATACCTGAATTTATTATTTCTTCAAGCACGAAAGCCACCACAAACAGTCAAGTCAAGCTTATTACCATACACCCAAATCACCAACACTACTCAGGTGAGCAGTTATTACATAGACTTCCACATGAACGCGTCATAAAGGCATAAAGGTAAATACATAAAACACATGACCCTAAGGCTCAAGCACAACACAATACTACAACTTAAACGGTGATATAATTCAGCAATTATTCTTAGAAAGCTGCAGATTCTTGTTTACTGAAGAACAACACATTCTTGTGAACCAGCAACCACCACAGTAGAGTGTGCACTTGAGCTGACTGCATCGACTTTCCTGTCACACTGACCATCATCATCCAATTCCACACAGCCAATGGCTTCAAAAATAAGGTCGTTGACTTCTTGAAACCTCTCTTCGGAGAGGGACACCTCTGCTAGAAGCCTCCAAGCATTGCCTTCAGATGCCTCATCATAGTCCTTCTTCCTCTTTAAAACCATGTGGCCACTAATTTCCCACACAGCAGGGTTCACTTGGGTGTCAAGAAGCTCAGCATCCACTTCTCCAAGAGCTTGTTTCTCTGCGTAACACTGTTTGTATATTTGGTAAATAGCCGCACAACTAATGGAAATAGATTAGGAAAATTCATTCAGTTCCAGAGTTAGTTTACCTGTGGTAACAGAAAGACTTGCTTTCCACAGTCAGAAATAAGAACATTGAATGGTATATTGTTGTTCTGAAGACATATGCAAGCATCTGAAACAACATTTGATAATTCTTCCAGAGTATCTCCACCCTCAAAGACAAGACCTCTAACTGGATACTTCAACAGTTCAGATATCTTCACCCCACCATCTAAGTTTGCAACTTTCTTAGTGGGGGCCTTCTCAATGGGAAAGGGCAGAGCCAAATAGTAAGCCTGCATAAATTCATGTCAAAAATCATCAAATTTCAATCTGATTACTGACAGAGTAATCTTGAACAACAAAAACATCAACACAAATCTACAAGTGGTAATTCAGTGCCCAGTACCTGGAAGTGGAGATGGTTAATAGTTGCAAAAGCACCCAAGCTGTTGTAACCCAATCGAAAATATGGATTATCAGCTTCCACTGCCATGTGAAGTGCAAGCAGGAAGCTCTCACGGTCAATCCTTTGGGGCAAACACTCAAATATACGCGGAATCAGCAAAACATGTCCATACTCAATTGGACTGACCTGTTAAGAAAATAAACAAACAAACAAACATCATCACATGCAATGCCTGATAATGAACCCCGAAAAACAAAGGTTAGTATCCATACATTGATGGCAACGAAACTGGGAGAATTATCAACATCAACTGGAGCATTTGGGAAGAACTGGATTTGGCCGTCGTCACTAGCTTCAAATTGGAAGAGGACCTCTTCTTGCCCAACTTTGGTAAAGTTGAATTTGCTTTCATCAAAGGGCTGCAGAACCTTATCAACTCGGAATTCAGTTGGTCTCTTCTTGAGGTGACGACCCTCGTTAAGCTGAGCAACGAAACCACATTCACCAGGAATCACCTACACCAAAATCACCACAAAACACATCACACTCATAAATCATACCAACCATATCTATGTAGAGGAAGACAAAATTTAGAAAAAGGAAAACAAAGCCAACCTTGGTTTCACAGGCAGTAACATCATAGCGGAAAAGTCCTCTCTGCATGCGATCTTCCCACTGCCATGAAACGGTAAACAACACTTTACAACAATGGGTAACAAAAAAAATATCACTTTAACCGTTCTCCATCACCAAGATTCCATGGTTACCTCTCCAAGAAGAAGCGAGTCCAGGAATGCCACGGGAGGCTCCCCGCATTCATGCGGAGCCAAAGCTTTTTCATTAACCTTCTTAAAAGCATACAGAGGAAGCTTTGCATCTGTAAACAAAACAAAACACAAATCACAAAAAAAATAAAAGAAAAAGAAAACAGATACGATTCCTGGATCCAACTCACTTTAGAGGATAAACTCAGATATACATCACTTGTTGATGAGAAAATCAATTGTAAAGATTACAAGAATATCCATAAACAAATCGTGAATATATTAAAATATCAACCTTTTCATTTTCCTTTCAACTACCACCACTAGATAAACGTTTGGTTTTTTCACGTGGGCTGTTCCAAAGTCAGTTTCGTAACCCGTTTGCTTACCTTAAAAAAAAGTTTAACTTTTTTTCTCTAAAAAAACTAAGGCCTTTAGATACAAGATTTCAATTACTTTTCCAAACTAAAGTTTGATTCAAATCTAAATTCTTAAACTTTTATTTCACACATGCACCAAGTAATTTCCCCTCAATCACTTGAATATAGCCAATTACAGATACCCCACATAAGCAAACTAATAACAGTAATGAAAATCAGTTAAAGAGAAAAAAAGACCTGGAATGCAACAAGCTTTGAGGCAACTCCGACCACAACCTCCGACGGGTCGAGAAGAGTCTCCAGCGTCGTCTTTTTGGTAGTTGGAAACAACAGTAGGAACCCTCTTGATTCTGAGCATCATTTTGTGAAATCGAAGAAGAAGAAGAAGAATAAAAAGCGAAAGTGGGGGCGCGTGCTTTGTTAAAAGGGTTGGTTAAGTAAGTAGAAGAAGAAAGGAGAAAGGAGAAAGAAGAAGAAGCTAGCAGAAGGAGGAGGAACCGCCACCGGCGAGGAAGAGGAGGTCGGAGGGACTACCACCTTCGGACGGCAACGCACCACGCCCACCGTGCGGCGAAGGGTTGGCGAGATTTATGCAACCCGTCCGTCGTACAGATGGGACATGAACGAGAAAGCGATAGACTCTTAGAATAGCCGTGATGTCTGCAACGCTTCAACCCCGGGTTTCAACCCAATCACCTCTTCTTTCTCTTTCTCTTTTCTCGATGAACTCTTCAACATGCAAGCTTCACTGGGATTAGATGAGAGATATGTGTGAGTCTGAGAGAGAGGTGGAGGTGGCTTTGTTCTTATATAGATAGATAAGACTTAAGAGTTAAGAAGTGAATTGAAGTGTCTGTGTTGTGTTGTGGTGTGTGCTGGGAGTGGTGGAACGAATGAAAGAGAACAGAGTGAGAGAGAAGAGACAATAATTGAAAGAGAGAGGGTGGTTTCGTTCTTTTGTTTGTGTTTGGTTTTCTTCACATTATTTACGTAGGAGCAGGACCACCGTGTTTGAGGGCTATTGGTTGTAACCAATGGCCAAGAGAGAGAATGCTCTTTCTTCCACGAATATTCCACTGCGGAATCTTTTTTCCTATTTCTAATCTTAATAATCTCAAAATATTTTATCTTAATCTTTCTTTTCAAATATCTCTGCTAACACAAAATATTTTTTTAGAATATATATATGACATTGGATAAGATATTTTATCCTAACAATATAAAATATAAACAGGTAGTTACCTGAGACATTTGTCGTTAGTTTATCACGTGACCGAATTTTTTAACGCTTATTTTTCTAAAATTATATCAATTTTGAAATTTGTAAAACCAAAAGCAGACTTGTTTTAAATTTCATTTAAGAATTTTGTTTAAATTATTAATAAGCATTATACATTATTAAATTATTTATATACGTTACTTCTAGAAAGTAAGTGTGTGCAGCTTCCCAAGGTAATCAATCCAAATTACAATTATGTTTGGGAAACAGTTTTTTAATTATTGTCCTCCTTTGACTAGCAACAACACATTGTTCTTGGTCTTCTTCCTGCCACCAATTCTAACCCCACCACACTTCTCTTTTTGCTTAATCAGATTCGTTTATCATATTTTAAATGTCTTGTTTTCATGATTTTAAATACAAATTATTTTAATCATTAACCATCGACTCATATGTCCATAATGATTAATTTAAGACTTAAATACTTTATAAAATATTTCCATTAAAATATGGTCATATAACATAAAATTTAAAATATCAGTCTTAAATAATATATTAAAACATCACAATATTTTTTATTTTAAAAAATTTATACCAACAAATAGATGAAAAATTATTAAAGGGTAGATCTTATAAAGAAATTTAAAATATATAATACATAAACAAATTAAAACTATAATTAAATATCCTTTTCAGATTTCAAATGTAACGTTTTTCATATTTCAAATGTAACGTTTTTTCATATTTCAAAAGTAACGTTTTCATATATTAATTAAGAAAAAAATTATTTATAAATTAATTTTAACTATCAAATAAAATTGTTTGCTAATTATGATCAAAGTAATTACTAAATTAGGTTTTGGTTGTTAAATAACTATAAAATAAAAATAATAATGAAATTTAGTGACCTATTAAATTTAATGTTAGCTAACAAAGTTTTAGTCACTTATATTATTAGATTATAAATTAGTCTCTAACTTAATTAAATACCAAATTTAGAATGAGTCACTAAAACTTTAGTATGTAATGTTACATATCTATTATATAGACTTAATTGGTCACTAAATTCAATCATTATTTTTATCTTTTAGTTATTTAATAACTAAAACTTAATTTATTGATTATTTTGATAACAATTAACAACAATTTTATTTGATTGCTAAAATTAGTGAATATAATATTATCTTATGATAACAACACAATGTCAGAATTACATCATCAAAATGCCTAATTGACTTAAATATTTTAAATAAGAAAAATAACAAAATATAAAGATAGAAATGGAAAAGTACATGAAAAAAATATACATTAGGAATAAATAAAATTTTAAGTTTTTAATATGTTGTATAATTTAATTTAAAATTAATATTAAGCAAAATATTTTACACATATTATAGAAAAAGTATATAACATTTATATAAAACCTTGTTATTTTAGAATTTATGAAAGTGCCTTCCTTATGATTTTCTTTTTTAATTTCATGCTAATTCTACTAAAAACTTTCTAAAAGGTCTCTTAGAGTTGATAAGGTAATTATGCCTTCTTTTACATTTTCAATACAAACTATAAATCTTCAAACAAACTCAAGTGTCAAGCGTCAATTTTAAATAGATATGGCCACTTTCTTAAATATATATATTTCAAGTAAGATTTATAGTGAAAACTTATTTCTTTAACTAAAATTAGGATTGAAACTTCAAAACTTAGCTTGTTCTTATTTTTGTGCCATTTTTATAATACAGAATTTCTGATGTTCGGTCTTCAATCTCCTATCTTTAATTGTGAGATGAAAAAATATTTGTAAACAAAATTTCAGTACTTAAATAAATATTCAGTATTTAGAACGATTGAAAATTATTTAGAAACCTACTTTCCATTTAAATTATTGCGTTGTGTATAAAGATTGAAAAGACTGTTCATATGGATCTGATATATCATTTTTTCAACTTATAGAATGGATTTATAATATTAATTATAATAATAAATTTTAATCTTTAATTATCATTTTGAGTATATGACACGTATTTAATTAAATGTCTTAATGAGTACTTTTAGATTTATAAACTCGTCAATCACCGAAATAATTTTACCCATATTACCTAATATGTATATAGAATAAGTCTAGAGTTTTCTATTCTTCAAAGGTTTTGTCATAGAATAGTGGTAAAAATGTTTGTTAATTAATTTTCATACACTGTTGATTGACGACTTATGTAACGTGTTCTAATAAAAGTTGTAAATTCCAACTACTACATTGTACTACTTTTTTATTATCCCTTAAGAACGTTATTTAATATTAAATTTTAATTAAATTTATATACTGTATGCTATATCTAAATCTTAATTTTTTTTTACACTGTAAAAATGTTACTATTTTCTTCTTGTTCGAGTAGTTTTTTTTTTTTTTTTATTTTTTTTTTTTTTTTTTTTTTTTTTTTTTTTTTAATTTGACTTATATTTTTTCATTTTCAATTTTTTTAATATCACGATATTGATATCTAAATGATATTATTATGGAATGATCATTTAGCTACGTGATGCATGATGACATCATACGGATATCATGATCTTGTCATATCTAAATTTCATAGTAAATTA
>Ga0209700_108791_pt1 | contig 12523 bp, 6 predicted proteins | sample SiratroredBW_FD_187528 | JGI IMG/M metagenome (GOLD analysis project Ga0209700, IMG submission 187528) | Root nodule microbial communities of legume samples collected from California, USA - Siratro red BW (SPAdes) (version 2) | ecosystem: Host-associated > Plants > Roots > Nodule | place: USA... | reverse complement strand
TGCTGGTTGGAGATTGCTGCTATTTCCACTTCCTACATTCGCTCTCTCCATTCACCTTGTTGAAAAAAGGATTTTTAATAGATTTATAGGTAGTATTATTTTCGTTTTTAAAAAAGTTTTTTTTTTTTTTTTTTTTTTTGGTTTTGGCAAATGGGGGAATACAGTTAAGTCCGGTGGGTTCAGAGATACAAATTTTATCTCCCGCAATATCTGATTAGGATATTATAAAAAGGATAAAATTGTAAACGAAGTTGACATAGTCTATTGTTTCAGACATTGAAATTGATTAGAACGAGACCGATACTCTAATTTTCCCGCTCATTAGACCTTCTGAAGTTGCTTTAATCCCTGTGTTGTAGACCATATGATACCTAGTTATTATTTTCTCATTAACACGAGTGATGATGTTGTGGTGCAGTGAGCAGGAGTTTCGTTTGGGCCTATGCCTGCTTCCAGTTTGCACTTCTTATCCTCTTAGCTCATGTATTTTATACTATTGTAAGATGATATAGTTCCTAGCTTGACTTCTTGAAGATATTTGGGACTCGGTGAGAATAAATAAATATATTTTGACATGCTTCTTTTTTCACTTTTGTAGCTCAATTTAAATGCAGTTCTCTCGATTCTCCTTTCCTCATTCATTGGGTTTGGGATTGCAATAAGCGTAAACCATCTGCTTATGGAATTCATTGGATGGAGAAGTAGGAGGAGGATTCAATCCTCCATCGATAATGTTAACATGGCAGAGCAGCAGCATCGAGAGCATGTGCAGCAACAGGGACTGGAAAATCAATGAGAACATCAACGACAGTAGAACTGCCGCAGCATCATGGCAACAGTTGATACAACGAGATCAGAATTTTGTTCTTTTTTAACTTAATGTTCTACATTACATTCAGACATCAGGATTTCCACTTAAAGGTGTGAACCAAGATTTGAACGGACCATTAACATAGTTAAACGTGACTTTCGTATGTTATGTTCTTTCCTTTCACTGACAAACGATCTTATAATGTAATCCAACCAATTTGATGAAACACCTGAATGAAATGAAAATTTGTTAGTCGAAAAGCTACCCGTATGAAAAATAAAGAAAAAAGTAGTGAGGTGTCTACCAGAAAGCAATGAATTTCAGGTAAGCGGTTCCCGTTGATGTTTATTAAATTGGAAAATGGAAAGGTAAACCTAAGAGAAATTAACTAATCACACTATAAAAATTGTGCATAGCTATCACAAAATTTATGCAGTCTTATGTAAAATGGCAGGCGCCAAAATATCCATTAAAAAAAACAAAGGAGATTATGAACTGCCAATTAATGTCCAGCAATAAAAGGAATCAGACAAACACGAAACTATGGAATTGTTAAAAAGAATAATTTTCATTTATGCCACCATCTTTTTTGCGGGGAGGCCTTAGCCTCTACATATACGTAAATGCTGTTTGTTGAGCATAACGAAATTATCAGTAATTTTTCCTAACAGGCATTTGGTATGCCTTATTTTTATTGAAATTTAATAATTAGTGATAAAATCATAGTTTATTACAAAAGTAATTATCAAAATCATGCACAAATTGCCTTCATGACGGATCTTATATATTTATTTCATTTACTGGTATGGGCAAGTAAAATTAAAAGTTTAATTATATTTTCTCTAAAAAAATATATATCTAAATTTGAATGCAATAACTCATACACAACTAATCCATTAAATGAAAAAGTTAAATATGAATTTTAAAAGATTAAATTGAGTTTGGAGTAGTGAAATTAATGAGGTTAAACCGAACCCATTTGTCCCAAAAGTCAGGCCTACATGCTACAGATGTCCATAGGCTCAAAATATCTTAGGATATTAGGCCGATAAAGTGCAGCACATGATTCTTAAGATATTTCACTCTCTGTGAACAAGTAGAACAACCATGCACGACTTCATAACACACACACACGTGGAACGTGACACATGAGCACACTTAGACACTGTTCACATGCCAGCAGCAAAAGCATCTACTGTTTGATGAGGTTCAGTTTTAACAGACTACGTTTCTACTTAAAATTCACACCACTTATATCATACGAGACACAAATGAAGATGAAGAATGTGATAGAAAAAAATTAAAAAAAAAGGAGTTGCAAGGAAAAAGGAAATATAAACAATATAAGTCTTAGATTGTGCGCATTTTTGTTGGGTATAAAGTTGAAGCACAGAAAAATAAGAACAGGGTGTAGTTATGATAGTTGAGAATGGAAGGAAATAGTGAAAAATGTGATTTTGAAATGAATTGCATCACGCGATAGAAAATGGAGGGAGGACGTATAAGACACATATAATGCAGAAAGAGGAGGTTACACAGAGAAAGTGAAACCAAGTAAGGTCGACCAAGTGGCCTAATTTCCCATTTGGGCAAGAATACACTTTGGAAGAGCCAACAATGGTAGCTGTCATGTTATAGAACCCACATGAAAAGGCACATTCATAACACCTATCCTACCTAATATCTCTAACCATATTCAATAGTTTTGCCATGTGTAACTCATTTCCCACACACTCTTATTTTTTCAACTCTATTTTATTCTTTCCCTTTTATACCTATATATTTGTGTAACCTTCAAATCTCTGTCTCTTCCTGTCTTTTTTTTTCACTTCTCCAATATACTTCCATTTTTCACTTTTCCAGTTAATATATGAAGCGAAACTGCTATCTGGATCTTCGTCTTCATTCTTCCTCTTCTCATACTTCAAAGCAAGCAACCTCCACTCTTTCTTTTCAATATTTTTGTTCATAGTATCAACTATTGTGTATACACATGCACTTCGTTGTTATTCACTAATTCCTCCTTTTCTGCAAGATACTTGTAGGAATGGGACGTTCAACATACACAATAAACTTGCAGCTATTCTTCATAATGAACGCCACTGCATTTTTGACACTACAGAACTTCAGGTAATTAATATCTCCCTAATAATAAGCTTCTTTCTTTCTACCCTTTTTTTTTTCTTTTCAAACAAATGTTTGATTCATTAACTTATTTTAAAGACATATTTGCTATTTTTTAAAAAATATTAAAAAAAGTAACTATTTATTCAGTTAGTGTTATCAAATATGTGCTTGGAAGCATGTCCCCCGAAACCTTTTGAGCAAATACAACTATATATTTCCTTTTCATGCAATTTTATTTTAAAAGGATATTTTACAGTGGATACTAAAATAGTAAATAACTTAGATTGTGAGTAAACATGTTCTATTTCATCATATTATATTTATTGAAATATTTAAAATAGTTATATTCTCTTTCTACTAATAATCAAGCCACAAAAGAATTAAATAATGTAAATCTTTTTAAGGCCATTCATAAAAGTGAAAGAAAGGATTGATAAATATCATGCCTAATGATAAATTTATTTCACTGAGTTGTTCTTTCTTGAAATGTGCTTTTTTGTTCTCTTCCCTTATTGATAATGGTATTAAAAAAAAAAAAGTTAGAAAATAAAAGAAGTGTGCTTTATCTTTTCTCTAAATCTGGAAAATAATTCAATGGGCATTTAGCTCACAAAACCAGAGAAAATAATAATCCAATTTTTGCTAATTAAAATTAGATGGGGTTAAATTAAATGATTGGTTGTAAACAAAATGCTTAGTCTAAAATGGAAACATATATGCATGCAGGCAAGAGTGATAATATGGTTGGCAAGTCGAGAAATGGTGGAAAGCACAAGCTTGCGTTCTGAAGCATTATTAGTACATATTTCGCCACACCTCTCCATAAAGAAATCACTTCAGAACTTCCTGCAGAGGAGAAAGAAACGAAAAACTTCTCAAAGGACCAACGAGAAAAATTAGTGAAGATATATATACATATATATATTTATTATGACAGTTTTTATTTTGTTCACTGAAACATGTTAATTGAGCTTTGCGTGCTTGAGAAAAACAGCTAGACCATATCTGGTCTGGATGCGCTTTTTATTTTAGCTACTCAACTCAGGACTTAACGGAGAAAAAAAAAATACTCATCAATATAACACCCACCAACACAAGTTCAACCAAGTGCAGCGAAATCAAAATTTTGTAATATCTTATAATACACACAAAGGGGAAATTATTATTATTACTTTACTTCCATTAAAAATATACATAGATTGAAGTGAAATAGACATGGCCATCACAGAGCCTAAGGACAAGGTGGAGTGTTTATTATTCCTTCTGAAGAACATAACATTGTCGATAGTTTCAGAAGTCTCCACCTCAACTCAAGAGGTGAGGTCGAAATGTGTTGTTGAAGATGCCCTCTTGAGATCTTTTAGGAAGGTTTTGAACATGAAAGCTCCGGTGTTATTGTTACCGGCCATGATTCTTTGATTCAGTATTTTTAACCGACCATCCATCTCCTCATCTTGTATCACCCTCGCAATTCCTTCTTCAACATCCTTTGCCTCCACCCCATTCAGTTTCAAACCTACCCTCCAAACCTCAACAACAAAGGCACAGTTCACAAACTGGTCCCCTGCCACAGGGTAGCACACCAGTTTCTTTTTGAACTGTAAAGCCTCCATTATGGAATTCCAACCACAGTGAGTGATATAACAAGCCACAGACTTGTGCTGCAAAATCTGCTTCTGGGGTGCCCAACTCACCACTCTGCCTCTGTCTTCTTTCTCAACCCTTTCCAAAAATCCATTTGGCAAGCCTTCGCGCCAATTCGACCTCAATACCCAAATGAAGGGCCTACCTGAAACCTCAAGTGCCACTGCCAAATTTCTGAGCTTTGCTTCCCCAATTGGACTCACCCAACTGCCGAATGAGATGTATACCACTGAGTTTCTCTTCTGCTTTTCCAGCCACTTCAAGCAGCTCAAATCTTCCTCCCAAAAGCTCACACTTTTTGCTATCCCATTCCTCCAGATAGGGCCTATTGGCAACACACGTGGACAACCTTCTGAACTGAACTTCCTGTTTGCCAATTCAAGTTTGCTTTCATCGGGAAAGGAATTCACCAGCAGCCATTTCAGAGCTCTTGACCGCTCCAAAGTTCTTTTCCAAAATTTAAATCTTGCTTTCCTTGCAGCTTCTGTTCCAACAAGCCATGGTAGATCCTCGGTTGAAATCACCGGCAGCTCTGGATGAAGGCTGAATTTCCCCTCACGTTGCGGAAGTCCTGCAAAAAGGGTATTAAATACAAAATTAGATAGATGATAATATCCTTCGTAAATCAAAATTCTTTTCCGTTTCTCTATCTAAGTAGTCCTCATCAATTAGGCAAATAGTGGTAGTAATAGCCTAAGAGGGACTTCAAAATAACATATAATTTGACTGCGTAGGGATTCTCTAATATCCGACATTATTTCCTGTTATTGATGTTCATGTCATTATCAGCACGCGCGCGTCACTTGAACCTCGGACTTCTAATCATAAACAAGTGCAAAATATTGAGTGTGAATCTCACATTTTGGACGGAAAAGAGTGACTGAAAAAAGACTAAATATTGCAGTATAATAATAACCTTAGCATATAAGATGTAGGGACAAAAGGCAGCAAAGTGTCATTAACTTTATTTCGAATTCCACTCTAAGACAACATGTGATTCAAAGCATTTAAGACAACCATTTAAGTTATTTTCTGTTTTGTGTTTCAAAGTATCACGTTTATGGTAGGGAGAAAAATATATTCACAGATGAGTATACGTGAAACTATTGAATATTTTGAAATAAACACCAAGTCAAGAAAAGAAAAGAAAAAGAGTATTATTTTTCCTTATTTTCACATTAATTTTGTTCTTAAAGGAATTTCGAAAGAGATAATATCTCAGTAATTAACTTTAATAATATTATATGAACAGAATTGAGATGGGAATAACTTATACTTTTAAAATAAATACATTGTAAAAGTTCGGATTAATTTTTGTAAAGCTTTTATGATTAAAATTTGAATATTTAAAATAAAGAAAGCACCAATATTACTTTTATTTAATTTTTACCGACACAAAATTTGGGAAAAATTATTTTTACAGCTCATATTTTATCTTACTTCCATTTCACAACTCTTTATATTAATAAAATGTTAAGTTATTAATTAAAATATATATTGAATTATTAAATAAAATATTGTAGACTTTGAAGGGGGTGAAAGATATGATATGATACGATAGAGGAGTTGTAGATGATGTTATATCTGACGTATAAACGTGTTGTGAGAAGTGTTACAGAAAAAAAAAGTTATTGTATTGCATTGGTTATGGAAGGGAATACCGGTGTGAGAAAGGAGGCGACGGCGGAGCATGAGAGGAATGGAAGCAATGAAGAGGTATGTGGCGAACATGGCCGGCCAGAATCCAGCCGTAGGGATGCCACACCGGTGGGCTGTTTCTATGGCACAAGATGCCAACAGGTCAACCACCACGCACGCCACCTCATCACCCTCTCCACGCACCTTCTCTATCACCCCTTCCAACTCACTCCCCATGCTCTTCTCCATCGCCGATTCTATCGCAAAGAAATCTGGGCTCTTCTCCTCCTCCTCCTGGCCCACTCCATCGGCCAGGCCCACCCACTTCATCCCCTCCTCCTCCTCACGGTGAATCTGGCGGTGAATAGAGTGGGGAAGGACAATGAGAGGGTGAAATCCTTGGGCCAGGAAGGCCCAGCCTAGGTTTTGCATGGGAGTCACATGTCCCTGTGCGGGATATGGAACCAGGATCACTATTTTCTTCTTCACTTCCTTCATCTCTCACTACCCTCTTTCTTCTCCCTTCCGATCACACCTATTTATATTATTTTTCCAATGCAACCTGCATGCGTGTGACGTGCGCCAAATGCACATGTGCCTCAAAAACTCCATTTCCTCTCTGTCATCCCATAACCATTATAAACACTGAGCTGCGTTTTTTAAAATATTCATAATCAATTTTTCATGCACTGTTAATGGAAAAACTATTATCCAACATTAACAACTTTCTTTATCTATTATTTTGGATCCACATATTAGGGTTGTAGTAAACTCACATACCTAACATGTTATGTATAAATTCAGGTTAAGTGGAGAACCAATCAATACAAGCATATAAGTATTGAATAACGTCAGAATACTACACTTTTTCATGCACTCAAACATATTATATCAACCTACCAGTAAAGGATAATAACAAGGGCTCTCATTCTTAATCTCTTGACAATTGCAAGATCAATTTGGAGTATTGTATCGAATATTTCACTGCTTTGCATTGATACAGAACAAACGTAAAGGATATAGTAATGGTGATAAAAGTTAATGTGAGTAATATTTAACTTGTGTGATACTTTATGATTAGATGAAAATGAAAAAGTTGAGATGATTGGTACATCTTGTTGTTTCGTGGCGTGGCGCCTACAACGAGGAAACAACTAGATAACGTAGGTTAGGCATGAATGCATTTACAATTGCAACCATTAATATCAAAAGCTTTACTCGCCACGCCCGTTCGCTATATTTTATTATACGGATTAGAGAGCCTGTTGGAAATGTTGGGCCTGTGGATTACATGGACTACAGTCTACTTATCTTAAGTATCACATCAATACTGGCTTATGGAAGTTTTATTGAACCATTTAGACCATCTAAGGATATTACGCAATGTGACCTCCTAATATATTTTCTCTTTATAATTGTTGTAGAGGTACTAGTTCGTATCACAAGATAAACCAAGAATTTAAGAGTGTTAAAAAAAATGAGGTATAGATATTTGTGATAGATAAGATACAAACTATCCTAACTCTAAAGATAGTCTTTAAGATATTTTGAATTGGTATCTATCTAAAGTTAACTTTTATAAAAGTTTAGGCTGGGTGGGATTGAGGTGGAAGAAAACCAATTAGACCACTTTGTTGTTATCTTAAATTGTTCAGGAATGAGTATTTCATTCACTTATTTAGGAATTTCAATAGTGGATAATCCGAAAAAGATAAAGACGTGAGATAACATGCTACAAAATATTACCAAGAGATCGTGATGTTGGCAGGATAGACATTTAACTTTTTATTTGAAGAGTTTTCTTAATTTAAGCTATCCTTCTTATCATTTTTCAAAGTTCCAAAAAGATTGATAGTAAATAAAATAAGGAAATTACGAAGACAAAGGGTTAGGATGCAAAACAAATAAAATAGCATGGGTAAATTTGTCTTTAATCAATAAACCTAAAAAATCAAGAGGGTTGGATATATAGATATACAAAGCTTCAATAAAATTTTACCAACAAAATGGAAATGGAAATTTGCAATAGAAAGTACAGAAATTTGAAAGAAAATATTAAAGTCAAAGCAGTTCAATCAGGTACAATGATCCAAAAAAATTGTTTGATGGAAGGATCTGAAGAAAATGTGGGGAGATGGACAAGATAAAAATGGTTTTATAACTATCATCTAGAGAGTAGAAAGGGTGAAATATGCCAAATTTTGGATAGATAGATAGAATAATGAAATAATATTAGTTAAAAAATATCTAAAGTTGTACAATAATTTAACTCATAAAGACGACAAATATTTTTGATATGGAAAAATAAAATAACAACAATTGAGAGTGGAACCTTACATAAAGGAGAGATTGGTTTATCTAGGAATTATATCAAGTTGAGACTTTCAGACATGATTTAACAAAGGTTCCAATACAATTAAATGGTCTAGATGAATGGAAATTGAAAGGCGATATATATTGAAAAATTACACAATAAAGTCATATAAGATTTTAAGGAAGAATATTTGTAGTGAGGAAGATTGCTTTTACACTACAAATTGAAAAACATGGACAATCCCAAATGTAAAACACTTTATTTAGAGACTAAGTTGGAAAAAGATAACAACTATAGGAACAACTTAGAGCAAAAAGGAATGTTGGTCCCCTATAAATTGTCTGTGTTATGTAAAAAATGAGAAGAAACTATTTAACATTTATTTATGGAATACAAAATAACTAGCTGAACATATGTCATAAATGGACATATCTTCAAACAATTGTACATAATAAAATTCTAAATAATTTTTATCAGGTTTAAATGAAAATGAAAATATAATATAGAAAACGATATGAATGATATTAATAAAAAGAATACTGGACCACCTAAATGATATAATGTTCATGGATGTCATAACAAACGGGGAGGAAATTTTAACAAACGCATAAGGGGTTGAAAAAGATAATTTTTTCCTATTTTGATTGGTGTATCTGTTTGAAAACCTATATTTAAAACATACAAAAATAAAATTGGTGTTTGATTCACATATAAGCATATCAACCTAAAATCTGAGATTCGTTGTATTAGATGCAACATCAAAGTGATGAACATATTTAGATGTAAGGTTAATGCAAGCCAAAAACTTGATGGGATACATAGATTGTTATATCAGTTTGACAAAAATAGACCAAAAACTGTAAATTTCCTATATATGATGCAGTATGCTGCGTAGGTATGTCACAATAAATCGGGTAGAGGAGAAAATTTTTAGATACATGTTCAAGAATGGAAAGATCCATAAAATAGAGCACATAAAAGTTTTTTTTCTCAATCTAATTGAATAAATTTCAACCTGAATCTGTGAAGCCACATTGGCAAACATATAGTGTGTAAAATAGAGAGACAATTTTCTTTGGTAATATTTCCTACATGGATTTTGGAAGCTTGGTGGCCTTTCAACCTAAGCATGGGGCATCAGAAATGATGGAGAGGTGGCAACACAATCATAGGGACTCTAAATTTCATCACTGAGTGGGAGAACTTTAACCCAAACAAACAGAAAAAATTAAATATACATTGTACAAATCAATCAACTATGGGAAGGAAAATGGTTGGAAACTTCAATCAAAGCATTTACAATTGCACGATGACATAAAAGACATATTTTATTATAATTGTAGTAATTGAGTTTTGGGTATCTTACTAATACTTTAGTTATTGCCTAGTATTAAATAGTAAGAAATTTATATATGCAATAATAAAGTCAAATAGGAGAAAAATACTCTTTTTATTTTATTTTTTATCTTATATATATATATATATATATATATATATATATATATATATATATATATATATTTACATGTATTAGGACAATCTTCATTTAATTTAATTTTTTTAAAAAATACCATAATTAAAGCACTCATCCTACCTTTATATAAATTATTATTTATGCAATATAACTCATGAGTCTAAGAACTAAGCACTACCCATTATACTTTCACATACATGGAAACTATATGATTATACTAGATACACTAATATGATAAGATACTTAAGATTAATATTTATTTTATCTTATATGTAGTATGTACTAATTATGAAAGACTAGAATAGTAACACAATATTTATAAAGATTATAACTATAATAATGAAATTGTTTTTTTTTTCTATCAGTATAATAATGAAATTTTAACAAAATCTGTAAAAGAAGATGATTCTAAGTCCTCGCTTCCATGGCGAATAGTAGCCTATACTGTATTACAGTGAAATAAATAAAAAAAATACATAATGCACTATTATATCTATTACACTAACTTTGATTTTTTTTTTCTCCTTTTATTATTTATTACTTAACGTATTATAATATTTCCTCTTTTTCTCTCTAAAAGCATCATGTAATAATGAGTGTCTCTTGATTATTAAACTCTCCTATTTGAAAATGAAAACCTTTCAGCTAAGGAAATATTTTCAATAACAGTTTTTTAAAGACTAAAAATATCTCTCCAAGAAATCATCCTTCTTCAGCCTAGTAAGACAATTATGAAAGTAAAATTCTAGCTTCAAGTATTTAATACAATTGATCTATGTCTTTGATCGTAACGTAAAAAACAGTATCAAATTCAATCAAATAAGTTTAACTGTACTTTCATTGTGCATAATTAATTTTGAATTATAAACACTCAAAATTTTTATTTTTATTCAAAAATTTTAAAATTGGGTTGATAAAATTGTTTTCTACTAAAACTTAATCTACTATAGTTTTTTTTACCTCAAATGGAAAACAGAACATTAAGGCAAAACATTACTAATTTTTTCTTTATAAACTTTTAAAATGATTTTATATCTCAACTCTACTATAAATCTATAAAAAAAATGTATAAATTCGAGTTTTTATTTGAAAAAAAAAAAAACCGTCATAACCTTGTTTAATATTATGATGCAAGGAAAGAAGTAATTAAAAAATGGAGTTTTCAATTCATATTGTTTGATCTTTTTCATGTGAATATGTATTATGATTTTGGGGATACATTTTGAGCTATTTATTATTTATGTGAATTAATAATATTGCGTTAACTATAAAATAATGAAAATGACATTAATTCAAAATAAATAACTCACTAAAATTATTGTGGTCATTGAAGTTTCTGATAAAACTACAGTTATCAGTATGTCTGAATTTTTCTTTGAATGGTTACTATCTACATATAAACTTGGATATACCCATCTCTGATTATTTTCTACCGTAAGTATTTTAGAAGTTTTTGTGATCTTTTTATAAGATTCTTTTGAAATTATGAAATACACCATTCCTTTTAGCAAAATTATCCTTACAAAGAGTAGTAGAGATGCATTAAGTAATAAATTAGAAATGATTAAGAGATGTGACGCAATTAAAAAGAGTGGAGTTGAGAAGTACGTGGAAAGGGTTTGAAATGATGAAGAAAAGAGAGTGACGTTGAAATGTAGGTCAGAACTCACAACAGAGGAAGATAGGTGCTATGCTATGTATAGGCATAGGCATATGCCATTGCAGAGACAGCAATGGTTATGGCATGTTCCTTAAAATAAAGAAAAAGAAAAAGGAAAAAGAGAAAAGAGAAAGAAGAAAATGATGAAGTTATTGTACCTTTGCAAGTGCTCCTTGCCTCAAACATTAACACTCTGAAATTATTTATGTATTTGTGATATGATGGAGCAATTGGTGCTGTCTCTGCGGTGCTTCCTAGTGGAAACTTGGTACTCAATTCACACACACCTTCGTAGCATATGCGAATTGGCAATTGGAAAAATCAGAATGCACGTGTTTGTCGTGCAATTAATCAATTGGAACATCCACTCACTCTTCATTTCAACAATCATTCCATCATCTTTTCCATTGGTTACAGACCAATTATATATGATTGCCGACAATAATTAAAACAGTAAGAGCATATTTTAGTTTCTTATAATTGGTTCCTGCACCCCATCATTCGAACTTGCACCCAGTTAATTTTGAAAATATCAAAAATGTTTTTAATATTTTTATTTGAAATGGTGAGCTCCACCAGAGATTGTTGGTGGTGGCTAAATGTGCATCATGAAGATTTGGGATTGCTCCGACCAGGTGTGGTGGACATGTTACTTAGAATAAAGAGGAAGTAGTTTGAGACAAGAATGAGTAGTTTTTTTTCGTAAGGTAAGTTGTAATGAAGAAGAACATTGTTTCCAAAAATCGAAATTCAGAAGAGGTTTCAGAAATATAGAATTCAAAAGGTGTTTTTTTGAAGAAGGAAGTGCTTCCAGAATTGATTTTCCAAAAGAGATTTTTTTTTTTTTTTTTTTTT
>Ga0209700_108790_pt1 | contig 12524 bp, 9 predicted proteins | sample SiratroredBW_FD_187528 | JGI IMG/M metagenome (GOLD analysis project Ga0209700, IMG submission 187528) | Root nodule microbial communities of legume samples collected from California, USA - Siratro red BW (SPAdes) (version 2) | ecosystem: Host-associated > Plants > Roots > Nodule | place: USA... | reverse complement strand
ATATATATATATATATATATATATATATATATATATATATATATCAATTTTTTATATTTATTTATTAATTTGAAATTTGGTTCTCATTTTAAGATGTATAATGAGAAAAAGTTTGAAAGGCTGCAATATTTTGTCAAGAAAGCTGGTCTTTATAATTCACCTACTTGCGATGGGACCAGATGGGACATATTCTTTTTGAAACTCTGATAAGTAAGTTAGATTTAGTTCATCCAGCAAATAACCATGGTGGATGGATGAGGTCGAGTAACCTATAATCACAAGTATAATTTTTTTATAACGACAAAAACCAATTAACATCATGCTAAAAGAATTATAAATAATTTAATAAGAATAGAAATTATTTATTACATTTCTTAATATATATTATTATTCTAAATTGAGAAAAAAAAAGAGAAAAACTTATTCAACCATGGCGAGTTCCATAACTTTCTATTCAGATTATATTACATTCATGATTCTATTGGAAAACAGGTACACCAAATTACTGAAAGATTTTTACAAAATCACTTAATTCAATCAATAGAAAAACACAGAAGAGACAACATACTACAGAAATCATAAATATTCATTAATATTGATATGCAACACATTGAATACATATAACAATTCAACAAGTTTATTCCAGCAAAAGGAAAAAGGACCCAGAAAACCATCCTTCTCGTCAAACTTCACACAGATATATTATTATTCAGAGAAGCACTTGACCTAAAGCAAAGGTCATTATTATTCTTCTTTTTTTTATTTTAGGGTTTAGTTTTTGGAGCTATGCCTTGAGAAGATGAGCATTGATATCTACAGTGCATTTGTGGAGGTACTCGATGTAGCCATATGGAGGATTAACTTCTTCACTAAGCCTCTCATATTCAACTGTCCATTTGACGAGAGCACCACCATTGGCCTTATCAGTTGGTTGAAGCATGAGATTGAGGAGCTTGAACTCACGATCCACATCTCCACCGAAGAGCTTGAAGGTGATTGTTTTGTTTGCTTCATCGTATTCCATGCTCTCCTGACAGTTGTTAACCTTACCATCTGTTTTTTTTTTTAAGCAATCAAAACAGATAACATAAACATTCTTGGAAAGTTGTGTAAATAGAGAGTCAATTTAAAAATAATTAGTTTTGAAATTATGTTTTATATATTGCAATGAAATAAGTTTTTGAACTAGTAATTAAATTGTTATTTAAAATTAGTAATCAGAGTTTTAGTTATATTTTGAATTAAAAATTTTATTTAGATTTTAAATTTTTTTCAAGTTATTAATTCTTTAAAATTAGTGATAATTACTTCAATCACAGAAAACAATTTGTTCAGATATATATATTTTTTTCCAACTTTAACTTGATCTCTCTTCTTCTAATATTTGATTTCTCATTTTTTATATACAATTTATTTGTAGAAATTCAATTATTAGTTTAAAGTTTTATGTTGACTAGAAATTAAAAAAATTGATTGATATATAATGAAAAAACACTCATAAATACTAAGTTTTAAGGATTTGAGTTCAGTGTAGTTTTACAGTTTCTAATATGAATTAATTCTAAGTTATCTGGTGATGAATCTTCTCGCTCTCTTTAAGAATGTCTCATTATATTTAAAACTCAAAAGATATTAGGATAAAAAGAATCAATCTTCTCACATAAGAAAATCTCAATAATAGTATCAAAGTGAAATTTATCTTTGTAACAGCTAAAACAGAGACAAACATGTCTTGTTGTGGTAAAACTCAACATAAAAAATCCAACTCAAACTTAAATAAAGGTGTAATGGTATTTTATATAACAATTCGTGACTCATTAGTATTAAATTTCTCTGTCTCTTACGTGGATTAATTAAGTTTATTAGTTAATTTTTTTTTCCATAAAGATATACCTTTTAGTTTGTTATGCGTTTGTTTCAATCGCTTAAAATAATCACAAGCTGGAAGGAAATTAACATTTGAATGAAAATTTTGAATAATTTTTCAGAAAACAGTTATTTCTTAAAAAAAAAACAGTAATTTTTATGATTGTAAATAGATACAATATATAGTCTCTATCTTTAAAAAGTCTTAACAAAAGTAACACTAGAACAAAGAGAACTATATTTAAACTTTGGGTGACAAAATAGATTAGTTATCTATGATTTTTTTTAACAGCAAAAAATGAATAAAATAAAAAAAATATTTAAGGAGTATTCCAACTCTTATACAATATATTCTATTTAAGAATAAGTATCACAACTGTCAAAACATTAATTTATACAGAAAAACATTCTATTAAACACATTAAAAATCAGGATACTAGAGATACTTGAAAAAGATATAAAACCAGTTTCCAGAAAGATGAATAAAAAAAAATATAAATAAATAGATTAGTTACCTATGATATAAGTCCATTGTTTGATGGACTCATTGTGGTGCCAGTCATTACCATGATGCAGCTTGGCTTTGTGGATTTTGTCAGTAAGGTTTTGAACATGGTGGAGTTGCGTTGAAAAGAAGTTCAACCACTTTGCAGCAGTTCCATGAGCCCCAATTTCAATGCTGATTCTACCAGCAAGAGACATGATGATAAAAGAAAGAAGCAAGAACTATATCAAACAGAAAAACAAGGGTGGGAGATGGTGAAGAATATTGCCACATATCCACTTATATAGGAACAAGACTTAGTTACCCATAACAATCAACTAATTAATTATATTTTGTCGACCATTTGATACCCTACAATAAAGAAAATACCTAATCAGATTTTCTGTGAAAACTCAAATCTATCTTTCCATATATTTATTATTATTTTATTTACTATATACCAATTACTATATAATACAATCAAAACCTTCTAAACCACGTGACGGTATAATGTTTCCCGCACAAAACATTTACATGCTGCAGTTATACGGTGGTGCATAACAGAAATTTTCCGAATTGATGTAATTTTGGTAAAGAATTTCCTAAATATAGATTTTAAAAAATTTTATCTATTTAAATAAGTCATGTTAGTATAAAAAAATTTGTGTCAATTTAATACCATTTTAATGTGAGAAGTAAAATTATTTTTGACTCATAAGAGTTTGATTAACATTAATTAAAGTTTACAATTGTTCTATTTTAATGGAAGTTATGCTAAAATGTTACTGTTCAAGTTGGATTACATTAAAATTGTGTAATGTTATAACTTTAATTGTTTTTATATTGAATTGAAATGATGCATTCTTCATATGACATTTGCATGGTATTATTTTATTATTTATGTTAATATTAATATATACAATTTATATAAAAAATATTAATAAGTTAATATTAATTTTTTATATAAAAATATTATTTGAGATATGTAAAATTAATATGTACATAATTATTAAAAAAATAAGACTAATATATAATTTAATAAAAATTATAATAAAAATAAAATATGTTAAAAATAAAAAAGTTATTATAAAGATTGTAATGAGGGCCAAGATGGAAGTTAGTTTTTAGTTTTATGTAGTTATATATTAATATTTATTTTGTTATTTTGTATGAATGTAGGAAAAAAAATGAAATTATAAATCAACAGTGTAAAATAGAAAATAGAAAAATTAATAATAAAAATTAGAAATAAATTTTATTATCGGCCTTATCGAGGGGTACGCAAAATGGACGTACATAAAGGAAAAAGTAGTAAAGGAATAATACATAACATATGCTTTCAAGAAACAAAATCTGACATAATAAACCCAGAAAAATTTATAGCATATAGGGTAACAATAAAGTAGATTGAAGGCATATTATTGAGGATAACAAGCCAAGAGGTATCTTAACAATATGGAACACTAGTATGTTCCCTTTAACAAGTTGGGAGAGTGATAAATGTTATATAATTTTAAAGCGGTTATTGGGAGATATAAAATAGGAACTAACTATATTAAATGTGTATGCCCCAAGTAACAACAATGAAAAGAGAATATTATGGGAGAAAATCACTAGAAAGAGGAGAGTAAATAGTAGTAATAAATGATGTACGGCGAGGTATTTTAATTCAATTAGGAAGTCTAGTGAAGGAGAAGGTGGTAGGTGAAAGGGAGATATTGGTGTTCAATAAGTTCATAGAAGATATGGATCCCACCATGGACATACCTTTCTTAAGAGGATGTTTACTTGGTACAGTGCAAGAGAACAATGAATGCATTAGATAGTCTTAGTTTCTTAAGAGTGGTTAAAATTGTGAGCAAGGGTGCAAATAATATGTACTTGATAGGTCTTATTGTACATTAATTTTAAAGCATAAACACGTGGATTGGGGGCTTAGGATTCTACACATTTGGGGAGTCTCGGAGTCATAGAGACTTGAAGAAAGCTGTGTAGAAATATTGGGACAATTATAAGATAATAGAAAATATATTTGGTGTGTAAATAATAATAAAAAATACTTTTTCTGTTAGTTATATGAAACACATTCTATATTAATTTTAAAATTGATGTAAATGTAACTGATATAGAAAGTTTTAAATATTTTATATCGGTTATTGAACCGATGTAATAAATAGAAAAACTATATTAGTTGACACAAGTAATTGACATCAAATACTTAACAAAATAAGAAAGTTAACAAAATAAAAAAGTTAAAAGACAAATATTTTTCTTTTATGTTAAACTTTTTTTATAAGAATTATGAATTTTAAATCTGGTAACTAGATTTGGGATTATTTAAAAAAGAAAACTCAGGTTATGAAAGAATTAGAGATATATAAGTGATTGACTTGACTAGACAATTTGAGATGAAGCATGAAAAGATAGAAATAATTAAAATCTATGCTAATTGGATTACGAGTATAAAAAAATATCGAAAAAGCCCTTTCCTTGGTGAAAAAACTTGTTCAAAAGTTTTAGTTACCATACCTGAGTAAGAAATCTAAAGTTTTAAGGAGGGGAAAGACTTGTCAACTATCACCTTAGAAGAATTGGTAGATTACATGCTCACGAGCAAAGAGAAATGATTAAATAAGAGGAGATTATACAAGATGTTTTTTTATGTAAAAGTACAAAATTATACAGGTGACAAAAGAAAAACAATAAATGAAAAAAAAAAAGGAAGGGAGACTCTAACAATCGACAAGGTGAGAACTTTCCTTATTGTCCATATTGCAAAAAGTTAAATCATCAAAAGAAAAAAAATTGGTGAAGAGCAGATGTCAAAGTGTAGAAAATGCAATGATTTGGAACATGTACAATGAATCTGCATGTCTAAACCAGAAGAGGAAAAGGTGAATTTAGAGGAGCAAAATGATGAGCAACTCTTTATTACAACATGCTTTAGTACAACTAGCAATACTCATGGTTAATAGACACGGCTACACAAACTATATGTCCAAGGATGAGAAGTTATTATAAGCTTAACATGACCATCATTTCTAAAATGAAAATTGGCAATGGACTATTATTATTAAAAGTTGGACAATTTTAAAGTATATCTCTAAATTTTTATATGCGTCTAATATTTACTAAAATTTGTTTAGTGTTACACAATTTCTGAAAAAAGAATTAAAGTCAATGATAACTGGTGTTTGATCAAAGATGTCAAAAACAAAGATGTGTTCAAAGTGAAAATAGATCTAAAAGCAATGTTCTAAATCTAATGGAATCGGAGCAAATAGTGTTTTTAAGCACAACCACCAATATTGATATATCACACAAAATTACTATAACCCAAAAACGACCGTTACCGAAATTTTTAGATAATTTTCAAAATCTATAGATAATCGAAGTTATTTATGAAAAAGAATATGTAAGTAAATCTCTCGTATATAGCAAATACTTACGAATTATTGAAATTCGTAAGAAATTTCATAACAATATCAATACGTAATGCACATAGATAATTACATTACAAGTCAAATTTATAGGTCATTACATACACACAAAATATAGATAGGTAAATTACGTATGAATCAAATTTATAAACAATTACATACGAACTAGATATATAAGTAGTTACGTATATTTGGAGGTAATTATATACGAACCAAATCTGTAAATAATTACGTTTAAAGAAAATTTATATGTAATTACGTATAAAGAAAATTTATATGTAATTATATTTGAACAAATCTATATATAAAACGCTATATTTATAGCAAAATACATTTACAGGATTTGAGGTACCTTCTTGAATTTTTTATAAAACTTTATATTTAAGCAATATTGAAATAAAATAAATTATATTAATTTATAGACAAATAAAAATAATTCAAATAACGGTAACTCAAAGAATTATATATATTATGTAATCATAGTAAAAGAAATTTGAACATCATAAAAAAAAAAAATTAGCAACAATTCTAACATGTGTTTTATTAAAATATCTAGGTACCATTTATGAAAACGTCTTAACAAGCAAATAACCTACAATTGGGCCAAAAAAAAAAAACAAATTTGGATGCAACCCAAAACTTTGATTAATCGCTAATAAGCTTCACACATATCTATGTTTGTCGGAATATATATGAGAGGTACATACTAAAATAAAAAGGAAATCTACATCCTTGGGCTATATAAAAAATTTGGATGCAAAACAAAAGTTTAAGTTTTATATTCTAAGCAAATTGATAGTTTATGAAAGAACATGCACGCACCTAATAATGCATCCCGCAATAAGTACCTGAACCAAAAGAAGTTGCATTTAATAGATAATAATTAAAATTGAATACAATCTTGTAATCATTTCCAAATCAAATAAAAATATGAAAGAAAATATTCCTTCCTGGTATTAAGGAAATAGACAATATTTATTTAAGACGTTTGTCTCTTAATTCAATATTCAGTTACAATGTTCAAGCAGCAATAAGTATATTCTGAAAATGCCATAACAACAGAATAAATTAATTAACTAGAAACTACTATCAATTCTTTTCCCCACAAATAGATATCATGTTACTAAAGAAAAGAAACCATATATACTGTGGTGTTCTATATATACTGTTAAGAAGGTAGAGTTAAATTGTAATTTAATTAATTCTTAATTTTATTTTAAATTTATTATTTGATTTATAATGGTAATGAGGACAATTTGTTTTTTAACAAACAATTTGAATTTCTTTCATCAAATAAGTCATGTTAGATATACATTATTAAGTTTTCAAAATCATTTTGTTTGAATATTTCATTATCTATTTTGGCTAAGATTCGACTGTAATTCTTTTGTCTTATGAAGAAATCTTTAACCAATCCAAACTTTAAGCAATTTTTTTTTTCAAATACATTACATTAGGTATTGTCTTATGAAACTAAATATTTCTTCTGCAGAAAAGAAAAACTCATAACAACTATAATTAGACAAACAGTTATTTTTTTTAACATCGAAGAATTAAATTAATGAAAGCACTTTAAAAGTGTATTAACCCTAATACAAAAAGAGAAGAAAAAGTTTCTCAAGTTTCCTATACAGTAAACTAGCAATGGTTATACAACAAAAACTTTCTTGAGATCACCTGACTATAGAATGAGCATTTCGAAACTTCATCATACCCGCTTAGCTCATAAATAAATGTAATGGACTAATAATTGCACTACTCTTCTTCGAAATTGCAACTCCTTGAACAAAGTATTGTTTTTTCTTGTCACCAGCAATCTATAATCCTGATCTGATTTCATTATCAAGAAAGTTACGCATAAACACTATTGAGAGCTCGGTAAAATGAGAGCTTGCTAAATTGGGATAGGCTACATCTTCCACTCCCTAAATCCTAAAAATTTATTTTGTAGTTAACTTTTCTTGTTAAATGAATCCTCACACCAGATGTCACACTAGATGTAGATTTTATAACTTAACTAAATCAATTGACTAACAAATGTTTATGTGTATCTTAACAAGTGATTAGATTATAATCTTAGCCTCTGACTAACCTATGCATGTGTAGATAAGATACTTAATTCAAAAACTTATGTATTAACTCTCGGTCTTAGGTTAGTATAGATGATAATAATATGCGGTGTAAAAAAAGATAAGGAGAAAAAGGCTACACAAGGAATTTATACTAGTTTATTTGTCGCAGCAGAATGCATCTAATAATTTACTAACTAAACAAATTAGTGTTACAAAGTACGTCAAACAGTCTAAAGGATGTTAGAAGAACTGTTATAGTACAAGAGGAAGAACAAATGCTTGAAGTTGTTCTTAAAATTCCTCACACTATCACTGAAAAGAAGAGGACCAATCTTCCACGAGATGTTCAATTTTAAGAGTTTTCTTATTATGTTTTGAACAGTCGTTTTCATCTATTTTGCACTATTTTTTTTTTTTTTTTGACTACTTTGTATATGTGTTATCAATACTCTTCTTGTTCTTTATTGTACATAAAAACATGATCATTTTATATAATACTTTTGTATGCATTATTAAGTGTTTAATCTGTGATATATTGTTCCCGAAACTTATAGTTTTGTTATTATAAAAACGAGAGAGATTGCTGAGCGGTTTGTACTCCACTAGGCAGTTTGTTAATTAGTAGATTATATATAAATAAGGTTATAATTTTTTATGATAATAAACACTATGACTGATTCATATATTTAAATATGTATATGTTTAAATATATTTATGATGTATCTAAAAGAATATTTTATGTAAATACAGTTCCAAGATCTCAACAAACAATACGAAGTTATAACGTGATGGATGATCTATCGAAGTCTATCAAATATGTGAAAATTATTGTTTTAATATATTTATTTGTTTTTCTATTAACTATACAAGCCCTAAATGAACAAGTGTTTTTTAGATTAAATCAAGTACCAAAACATTCTTATAAAAACTTCTAGTTTTTCATTGAGGACATGTTTTAATAACAAACAATCAAATTGTTAACAATTTTGAAAACAAATTAAACACATATCCTAACTCTTATAATATTTCAAATACCGCCCGAATTATTCTTCTTTACAAAACATTTTCAAAAGATTTTAAAATATTATATTAAAACTTTTGATAAGAGTCTATACCTTTAAAAATATGATATAGGATAAAGTCTTTCCTCATCAAGAGTTACAAATAGTCACAAACAAGTATAAGATACATGAAGACAGACACAATAATAGATAACAATAACCAGCCGACGTGAGGAGGGGGCGGCGACCGAGTTTTGCGGCGCTGTCAATACCGCCGACGGATCCAACTTGGAGGTGGTGGAGACCAATGATAATAGTGTTGCTGTTGAAAAGGGTGCCCAGCAAGTGCAACATGGCCAAGAAGTAGCGTCTATGATGAAGGAGGGCGACGGTCTAGGTGGGCTTAGTGGGTCCGATTGTGTTGCAGGTGACGACGAATGTGAAGACATGGAGAAGACTCGTGGAAAACATCATCCTGTTGATTTCAACAGTGGGGGCCTGCAACTTACTCAATATGGAGTGCATTCGCCAGAAGAGGTGTTAGATGAGCCAATTGACATTTGTGAGCATGGACGCTTTCAAATCATGCTTACAGATCCAATGGATCCTCATGTGGTTCTTAAATCTAGAAGGGTGAAGGAGAGTCGAGCTCCAAGCGGGAACGACTTATTCAAAGCGGGTGTAATGATATGAGCTCGAGGTCCAGGTTGGATACACATTCTCTATCTCAGTCTTTTATTGATACCAATATTGTTGATGGCAATAGGAGGTTGAGAGGTCGAGGCAAGGGAGAAGAGGAACTTCGGTTGTGGGAGATCGCCAAGGAGCTAGGTGTAGTATGCCAAGTTAGTGAAGAAAGGGTTATTCAAAGGTTTTTGGAGTTGGAAGAGAGGGATAATTCTGTGATGAGAGAAGCATCACGTGAGGAGAGAAATCGCAAGTCATGAAGATAATTAGTCTTAATGTTAGGGGTTTCGGGGGTGATGTCAGGTGGAAGTACATGAAAGAGCTAATTAGTAAGGAAAAACCTGGATTAGTGTGTTTACAAGAGACAAAGCTTATTAGTGTGAGTGCTTTTAAGTGTTTTGGCTTTTGGGGAAGCAATGATGTTAGTTGGATCCACAAAGGAATTGACAATGAAGGTGGGGGAATACTGACGTTGTGGGATAAGAAGGTTTTTAATTGTACCAAATCTGTGGATGGGAAAGGTTATGTTCTAATAGAAGGAGTGTACAATTGTATTTCTTCAGGAAAGGATGTCAAAGTAGTCATTATGAATATTTACACTCCTTGTCCTAACAAAGAAAAAATGTTGTTGTGGAGAGAAATACAAGACGTGTTGGCAAGTGTAAACAGCTCTATTAAATGTGTGATTGGTGACTTTAATTCGGTCAGGATCGCGTCCGAAAGGAAAGGGATTGGTAGTGGGGTGGTGAATAATAGTGATATAGCTAGGTTTAGGGAGTTTTTAGAGAGGTGTGAATTGAAAGGCATTCCTGCAGTAGGAAGCAAGTATACATGGTACAGACCTAATGGGACTGCTAGGAGTAGATTGGATAGAGTTCTGGTGTTTGATGAATGGATGATGCAATGGTCGAGAGTAAAACAATACATATTGAGCAGGCAGGTGTCAGATTACTGTGCAATTGTGGTTAAAAGTAGTATTGTGGATTGGGGCCCGAAACCATTCCGTACCTTTGATGTGTGGCAGAACTCAGAAGGTTTTGATGATGTCTTAAGGAATGCATGGGAAGCTTCCACATCACATGGGAATAGTTTGGAAGGGTTAAAGGATAAGTTAAAAGGGGTGAAAATAGAGATCAAGCACTGGAATAAGGAAGTTGTTAGCAGCGCTAAAAGTAGAAAACAACAATTGCTAGTAGAGATAGAGGATTTAGACAGGCAGGATGATGAGGGGATTCTTAGTGAAGAGATGAGAGTCAAAAGGGTGGATTTATTAAGCCAACTGAGGAGTTTGGAAGAAAAAGATATAGCGATGTTAAAACAGAAGGCGAGAGTTGAATGGCTGAAAAGTGGGGATACAAATTTTAAGTTCTACCATTCTAGTTTGAGGTGGAGGATAGCAAAAAATAATATAGTGGGACTCAGAATTAATGGTGCGCGGTGTGAGGAAGTGCCTACAGTTAAAGGCCAGGTTAAGGAGTATTTTGAGAGTAGATTTGGTGTTAGTCTGTTGAGTTTGGTTAATTTGGATGGTGTGGGTTTTAAACGTATTTCAGCAGTTGATAACGATTTACTGTGTGATAATATAACTGAGGTGGAAGTTTTAGAGGCTGTGAGTCAATGTGGTAGCTCAAAGTGCCCTGGACCAGATGGATTCAATTTTGCTTTTGTTAAAAAGTATTGGGAGGTTATTGAAACGGATATTGTTTAGGCCATTCACGATTTTCAGAGTACAGGTTTTATTCCGAGAGGTTGTAATGAATCATTTATAACTCTGGTTCCTAAGAAGGATAACCCGTTTGACCTGAATGAGTTTAGACCTATTTCACTGGTGGGTTGTGTATATAAAATTTTATCTAAGATTTTGGCAAATAGGCTTAAGAAGGTATTACCTAGTATTATCGATGTAAATCAATTTGCGTTCCTAAGTGGGAGGGGTTTGTTGGATAACATTTTTGTAGCAAATGAGACTGTGGATTATCTTAAGAAGGAGAAGAAAAGTGGTGTGATTGTGAAAGTCGACTTTGAGAAAGCATATGATTCGGCGGATTGGAAGTTTCTGTACTATATGTTGTGAAGATTGGGATTCAATTGCAAATGGGTTAAATGGGTTAAAGCATGCATGGAATCGGCTCACAATATCGGTGTTGGTGAACGGTAGCCCTATGGAGGAATTTAAACCAAAAAGGAAACTTAGGCAAGGTGACCCTTTGGCGCCGTTTTCTGTTCCTCATAGTTGCAGAAGGGCTTGCTGGGTTAGTCAGGGAAGCTAAAAGAGTTGGGCTGTTTAAAGGAGTTGAGGTGGGCTCTCAAGGAGCGCAGGTAGACTTGTTACAATTTGCGAATGACGCGATCTTTTTCTGCGAACCTTCATATCATAATGTACTAGTAGTTAAAGCAATATTAAGGTCATTTGAGGTGGTGTCAGGGCTTAGGGTCAATTTTCATAAGAGTGTGGTGGGGTCGGTAGGTTTATCACAGCTCAATGTACTTGTGTTTGCTAAGTGCTTAAATTGTCGACAAATGGAATTGCCTTTCAAATATTTAGGTATGCTAATTGGCGGCAATCCTAGGAGAATTGAGTTCTGGAACCCGGTTGTGGATAAAATTAAGACAAGATTATCTAGGTGGAGGGGCAAGACGTTATCTTTGGCAGGTCGTATATGTCTTATTAAATCTGTTATTAGTGCTCTACCTCTATTTTATTTCTCTTTTTTCAAAGCACCTATTGTTGTACGCAACCAGATTAGAAGAATTCAAGCACGGTTCCTTTGGGGGTGGGGATTTGAAGGAAGGAAAATTGCCTGGGTGAAGTGGGCGAAGGTTTGTAGTCCAGTTGTTGTAGGAGGGCTGGGTATAAAGGACATTGGTTGCTTTAATGATGCTTTGCTTACTAAGTGGAAATGGAGGTTTGAGTCGGCAGAAGAGGGCCTATGGAGAGAAGTTTTGGAAGCTAGGTACGGTTCGTGGAGGAATT
>Ga0209700_108789_pt1 | contig 12524 bp, 8 predicted proteins | sample SiratroredBW_FD_187528 | JGI IMG/M metagenome (GOLD analysis project Ga0209700, IMG submission 187528) | Root nodule microbial communities of legume samples collected from California, USA - Siratro red BW (SPAdes) (version 2) | ecosystem: Host-associated > Plants > Roots > Nodule | place: USA... | reverse complement strand
TACCAATTCGTCATGATAAACACAATACAATCACAGCGCTATAATCTAGGTCTCTCTAACATCATCCTAGTGTACAAACTAATATAAAGCACCAACAAAGTAAATTAATTAAATAAAAATATTGAGTAGACGAACCTGAAAATTATAGACAATGGCAGCGTGTGCACCACTACGGTGGAGAAGAATCTACACAATAATGGTAGAGACCTGAAAATATAAAATCAAGTTAAATAGAAAAAAAATTGGATAAAGCTAGAGAAAGAGATAGCCTTCAATGGTGGTGTGCGTCGCGGCGGTAGAAGAAGAAAATGTCAAAGAGAAAGAGAGACGTGGTGGTGGGGTCTGAGTGGTGATAGTGGAAGCTACGAAAGAACCTCCACGTGGTGGTGGTGGCTACGACAGAACCTCCACGTGGTGGTGGTGGCCGCAAAAGCGAAACAACGGAGAGAGAGAGAGAGAGCCGAGAGAAGGTTGGTCGAAAGGCAAGGGAGAGGGAAAGGCAATGCAAGGACAATGAGAGGGAGAGGAAGACAATGAGGAAGAGGAAGAGGAAGAAAACGAAGGCGAAGGCGAAGGCGAAGAGCAAAAGCAGTAGCAGCGAAAGCGAAAAGACGAAGACGAAAATAGAGGAAGGAATCTGTTTGTGCCCTAAAACAAGACATACAAACGCGGTTGTTAGTGGCAACCGCGTTTGTATGTAGGATACAAACGCGGTTGCCACTAACAACCGCGTTTGTATCCTCCTGCAAAATAATTTAAAAATTGTTTTGCAGATACAAACGCGGTTCTTGGAACAACCGCATTTGTATCTCCTTCCAGTTTTCAAAAATAAATTAATTGTGGCCTATTATCGCGGTTTTTGCCTGAACCGCGCTGGTATAGTTTTACTTAATTTCAAAAATGCCACCGCGTTGTTTTTAAACGCGGTTCATTTTTAACCGCGATTATATCCTGCCTTTATATGTCATTTTTCTACTAGTGACATTCTTACACAAAGGTTTGATAGACAACGCGGGAAGACACAGAGCGTTCATAACAAGCTTCAGAGGAGAGGAAATAATCCCTCCACTTTTGAACTGCAACCAAAATGAGATCACTTAAATATTTTCAATTTGAGAAGCCATGGTTTTTAGATAGTGGATGTTCGAATCATATGACCGGCATAAAGTCTTTATTCAAGAAACTTGATGAGACACAAAAGATAAAGGATCAGCTTGGTAACAAAAAGGACATTCAAGTTGAAGACAAAGGCACTGTGGGAGTTCACACTAGCCATGGCAAAGCAAAAATGTTGGACAACGTTTACTTTGTTCCTATTATGATTATTGTATATCTTTATTATATATATATATATATATTTTTATTTAGTAATTTTCCATGAGATATGATTGGTTATATTAGGTAAGTATTGATTGCATTAACGAATCTTGAACGGATCTGTAGGAGAAAGTTTAGGAAAATATTGGTGTATATATTTTAATCTTCTAAGAAATAAAGTAGTGGGGTATTTTGTCATGGTAGCAGAGCCAGACCCATATACACCCAACATATTGAATCATGGCTGAAGAACCCAATAATGGTAACCGTCAACAGAAAACTATCTCAACTTACGACATAACCACTCTTGACAATCCTGGCCACTTGATTATGTAGGTACAATTGAAGGGTCATTCAACTGAGAAGATGACCGGTAAGCAAGTATCATGGATAATAGACACAGGAGCCTCAAACCACATGACAGAAAATTTGAGTGATTTACATAAATTAAGAACCATATCTCCATGTCTTGTTGGTTTACCAAATGGGAGCAATATTGTGGCTATTGATAAGTGCCAATTTTGAGTATTTTTTATACACGAGAAAGCTTGAGTACTTGTGCGTTGAAGTGTTCTTTGAGATAGTAATTACCCCCAATTTGAGAGTTTTTGGATCTAAATTTAGATTTTGAGTATTGAGTTAAAGGAAATTATTTGATCTCAATTAAAAAAAGGAAGAAAATAAGAGATTGGAAGATGCATGAATAAAAGAAATAAAAAGTTAAAAAAAAAACCCCAAGCAAAAAGTCACTTAACCTAGGCCCAAAAACGAGTTAAAAGGGCGATTTTAGATTTTTTAATCTAGACCAGGAGGAACGAGAGCAGCCGTCAATGACAAAAGCAATTCATCAATTCTTCTTCTTCTCTAGCAATCTTCCTTTCCTTGGATTGTAATGGCTACCATAAGTAGCTAATTCTTCATCTTTGGGATTGAATGTAATATTTTGAACTCATTTTTATTTTGGTGATTTTAATATCTAATATTCAGTTTTTACTCAATTGGTATTTTCATCTTGTGCTTAATGCTAGATTTTATCTGATCAATAGAGTCTTAATTTTGATTCTTGAATTTAACTAGGAAGTACCTTTAAGTTTTTGACCTAGATAAAAATACTCAATATATTGGAATACTAGGGATAGGTTTCGATGTATTGATTGCATATAACATCTATTCTTAATGCTGGGTAATTTACTAAATAGCTAAGGGATCAGTATTTAAGAAATTTCCTTATGAATTTCATGTCAGAGGAATCAGTGTGAATGATTTTTATATGTCCATCAATTGTGAGTAGTTACGGATATTGTATGTTTTTATCAAATCAAAAATATGAATGAGGGAGATAGATGAAGTTCAATCTAGAGTCCTTCTAGATCTTTTAAACCCTTTTTGATAATTGTTATTTATTTTTTTAATTTCTCTTTTATATGTTTATTGAATTAAATCATTATCAAATCAACTTGAAAACCATAATTGCTTAGTGAGTAGGGAAAACAGAGATTTGTAAGCAAAACTATTCTCTGTGAGATTGACATTCGTACTTTACAAATCTATATTACTTTTGACTCGGTACACTTGCCGAAAAAGGTCAACAAGTTGTTAGCACCGTTGTTGGGGATACACTTGCCCAAAAAGGTCAACAAGTTTTTGGCACTGTTGCTGGGAACAGTTCTTGTTTTTAATTTTGGAACATAGCTCATTAAGTATTGTGAATAGTTTTTCTTCTGTTCTTATTTATTTGGAAAAAAAATTATAAATTATTTTGTGCTAATCCTTGCGTAAGCTATCCTTGATTTATGATATTAAGAGGACAGGTTCCTGAAGATCAACTAAAATTTGAGTTAGAGATTGAAAGAGCAGCTAGAAAGAATCAGAGCAGGAAGAGAATAAAACAACAAAGAGACTAATGGAGTTGGTGTTGTTAGGAAGCCAACAAAGCTACGAGGCAGCTAGGAAGGCTTGTGGCGTTGGTGGGAGTTGTGAGGTTATTATAAAGAGACTAAAGGAGGAGTGGAAGAGGAATGCTCAAGTGACGTGAGTTTGCATATTCACAATATTAAGTTCAAGGGTGAATTTGAATTTCTGTTGGTAAAAAGTATAGTAATAATCCGAATTGCTTGAATTGGTATGCAAACAGCTACCCAAACAGTAATTTGTGGTTTTATTTTATGTGCTTACATTTTGAATTTGGTTGAGTGTTCATTTTGGGTGTTTAATGTATTTTTTGTTACAAAAATATTGTGACTTGGGTTTGGAAATTTATCAAAAATGTTAGAAGGTTTACAGAGTGTTTACTATTCATGAATCTTCAATCACTCTCTTATGTCTGTTCAATTATGCACTCTTTTATTTTGTCGTATATACGGAAAAGAATTCAGCATGATGGGACTCCAACATTTTCAAAACAGAGGCCCAACTCTACAAGAATTTCATAGATGCCCATCACGTATATGTCACACAGATTTAGACACTGCAGCTAGATTTCATAACAACTAGTACTATTATTATTTTTTATCAGCACAACTAGTGCTATTATTACAATCTCCTAAAAATAATAGGGCCAGAAAAACATTTTGAAATGTTCTATTCTCAATAATAACAAAATTTAAGTATAATTGTACAAGTATTCTTCTACTCTTTAATAATTAAAATTTCAACAATTTGAGACTCTAAAGAGTCATTTATTTCAAAATATCCGACCAAACATTAATGATAATAAGTGATTTCAAATTATTTACAGAAATATACGAGAGTTAACAATTGAGGATATTATTAGAGTAAATTCAAAATAAACTTATGGGATTAAATGCATAATAAACTTTAGTTTAATAGGTTAGACAAATTAGATTTTTTAATCTGTAATAATAAATTAAATAAATTGAAGCACTCTAGGATAGTGCCAACCTTATACAAAATAATTGTAAACATAAGTTAGAAAGCCCAAAAACATGTAGCTAAAATTCTACATAGTTGATGCACAGCCTACAATAGAGAATCTCCTATAGGACATAAATCCAAAATTTCCTCCACTGAAAGAGCTAATGAAATATTCCTATCAGATAAACATAGCCATGACACTGGAAATTTATCCAGAACAGTATCACAGTTAATATCACAAAGAGTATAAGCATTATATCTTTCATGCGCTTCAAAATACATACAATAGCTCTATATGATACAACCACTTCATATGTTATATTTTAATTTACAAAGAGAGTAAATTATAACAAAAAAGTTCTATCAAAAGAAAACCCATATTTTAATTTACAAAGAGAGTAAATTATAACAAAAAGGTTCTATCAAAAGATAACCCATGAAACAGGAAGAAACTTCTCATATTTTAACATAGACTTGTAAGCACAAAAGCAATACAAATGGATGTGACATTTCATTGTTTATTATTGTATCTTGCAGTGCATGTTTTACATTCCATAAATATATTTCTGTGACTGGATAATTGTACGTCTACTCTGTGCAAGTCCTTCTCGCATAAATATATTTTCCATAAATATATGTATCAGATTTTTCTCGTATCCATTAAGCAAGGGCTTGAACACATTATTCAACATTTTATTATCCCTTAATATGACGCTCTTGAATTCTTAAAGATTCTCCGAGTTGCTAAAAAATTTCTCCGCTTTTTCAAATTTCAACTCCTATCCTATAGATGACTAACGGAGACTAACAGTAGGGCTAAATTCAGAAATATAAACCATTTATTGATACAAACTTTATAAAAAGTGAAGATATTTCTTCATTTTATTGACTTCTTTTAAAAGAAAACATTAACACACTTAGTAGTTACAGACATTAATTTGTTCAGGCAAGCTGAAACTTGACTTTGAATGGAACATCACTTAGAGCCAAACGCCTATAGCCACTCTCATCCACAAACAGGCCAACGTCCTTGCACAAGTGCTTGGAAGAATGAGACACAGTGGGACAAAAAACAATTTTATAAGCACCATCAAACTTCTCAATCTTAAACCAGTTGCGTATGGTTCCCCAACCAGGGTTTCCCACAGAACCACCAGTCGTCACAAACCACTGTCCCTTAGAGACATCAAAGTGATCCAGTTTCCACACTGGCGAATACTCAGCGCAGCTGGTATGATCAGTGGAGAACATGATGTTCAAATCAGTGGACACACGAACAACACCTTTCTTAGGGTCAACGGGTGAGAATGACAATGGCAAGCCACGAGATCCTGGCACAGCCACCACATCAAGAGGGCATGATTCACCAATGCTGGCAAGTGAAAGGCCTCCACTATTCCTACATAAACCGTACCTTGAACATCTTGTAAAGGGCACAGCTGGAACAATGTAGTAGCTGAGACCAACTCGGAGCTTTTTCCCTGATGTGTCAATCACTTGCTCAGGTGATGCATCAGCTGCTCCAAGTAGTGGTTGAGAGCTCAAGGCAAAGAGAAGCACAAATGCTAGCAATATCTTCTTCATTATTGTTTTGTGTATAATTCAGGTGGCTAGGTTCTTTGTATTCTTTTTTGTTAATGACGGATGGACCATAAAGGAGACGTGAAGTATGAATTTATAGATGTCTTCATTTAATATTGATTCCACCTTTTGGATGCTTAGTTGTTAGTACAATATAGAAATAGTATATGTCTTCTCTTAGTATTTGAACAATACCATTGGCCATATCGAGTTAATATTAAATGCCTGAAATCATGTAGCCATGTGTATCTGTATAGCTTACTATGTGTAAACACTGTTGGCATCAATGTTCTTTGTGGTCTTAGGATTTTATTTACAACTAGCAGGAAGCCATTTTTGCGTCTCTCTAGGTGATGGATTGGTTTTGAACAATGATATGTTTTCTTATTGATTCTATGGTCTGTTGGCTGATGTAATTCATGACTAAGATTATTTTTTTTTTATCAAACAATAAAAAATTAATATAAATAGGAATAATAAGGTATGACTAAGATTAGTTGACTTTTTCGAAAGGAGTAGGTAGCCCAATCTGCGAGTTAATGTTTAAATATGTAGTTCCACGGATATTGTGAAAGAGAAAAAGAGGAAATATGTGAGATTAGATACATAATGTAATGAGTAAATGAATAAGAGAAAATATTACATAAATATGTGAGATAAGAAATTTATATATTTTTTCTTCAAAATATGGTATATTTTCAGAAAAAATAGGGTTAAGGGCTACTGTCATAGCATGTTCAAAAACAAAAGTCCATCTCAGAAACAAGCTTGTTGATACTGACTAACCGCCTATATAGTTCTCAGAAAGAGCAAATAGATTTGATAACAACTATTAGATATTATAATCACTACAATACAATCTCAAAACTCTTAATTATATAATTGTTGATGTTTATCCTAAATCCCATGGATAAGAAGCAACCTATAAATTGATGCAAACCATCTTCCTCGACTCCATCCTTCAACCAAAATACAAATTACTTAAACCAATACAAAATAAACAATGATGAATACAGCATTCTTATCTTTTGTCCTTCTCTTTGCCCTGATCTCAGAACCACTTTTTGGAGCAGCTGAAGCTTCACCCGACGAAGTAGTTGACACATCAGGCAAGATTCTACGTGCTGGTGTCAACTACAAGATTCTTCTATCCATACCCTACAGAAATAGTAGAAGTCCGCAAGGGCTTGGGCTCTCAAAGATTGGTAAATCATGCCCTCTGGATGTTGTGGTTGTGGAGAGATATAATAGCTTGCCATTAAGGTTTATGCCTGTTAATCCCAAAAAGGGTGTAATTCGTGTCTCTACTGACCTCAACATCATGTTCCCTCCAAACGTCACTTGCCCTCACCATTCCACAGTATGGAAGCTTGATAAGAAAGAGGTTTCTAAGGGACGCTTAGTCTCGTTTGTGTCCACTGATGGTGTTAAGGGCAACCCTGGTGTGGAAACCATTGGAAATTGGTTCAAGATTGAGAAGTATGGTGGTGGTTATAAACTAGTTTATTGTCCAAGTGTGTGCCCTTCTTGCAAGCATGACTGTGAGAATGTTGGGATGTTTGTTGATCAGAAAGGGAACCGTCGTTTGGCTCTAAGTGCTGTTCCATTCCAAGTTAAATTCCTCAAGGCCTAACCAGAGTTCTTATTGTTGTGCACCAACAACTATTAATGGTTAAGTGTGTTCTGATAACGATGTGTTCAGTCCAGGTTAATCTGTGAGGATACCCTAATGATAGGCGAAATCCTTGTTATGAAATAAATAAGTATTGAAATAAAATGGACAAATGTTATGTTTTTTACGAGTGTATATGATCATTTCCTAACACAGGATAGGCACGCTTTTAATTACTTGCAAGAATTGAATACTCATTGAAAGAAAAAAAAAAAAAATATTAGTCACACCAAAATAAAGAGATCGTAATATTACTTATTAACATTAATAGAAAATTAGGCTAAATCAATGACCGAATGAATTTGTATATGAAAAAAGGTTATTTAGTGACTAGTGACAAAAATAAGTGCGTTCCAAATTGTGATCAAAATAAATTAATTCTACCTGACAATCGAGAAGATGGGATATGGATAGGCAATACATGAGAGTAGAGGTTAAAATGGAGGAGAGAGGGGTTCTAAAGGGAGAAAACACAAATAGCTACATTAACACCTGAACTAACAAATACCATATTAAATAGGCAAAAAGAGGATGTATCGATGTGGAGAGGGAGTGAATCACAATTATATAGAGTTAAGTCTGCATATAAGGAACTGTACAATGGGTCTACAGGGAAGACGCAAATTTATATAATATTCTTTGGAAATTGAATGTTCTTCCATCAACATAACACTTTGTTTGGAAAGTGCATAGTAACATCTGAGAATTTGCAGAACAGAGGGGTTTGAGATTGAAAATAGATTATGTGTCACGTGAACTTGAAGAGGAAACATCAAAGCACCTTCTTTACATGCAGGGTTACGAAAAAAGTGTAGAATATGTGTAATAATGGTGTAGGAGTTAGAACCGCTCAACTGCTATCTTAACATATTTTACAATTTTCTATATAGGGAATGAATTCCTATGGAAAAACGACTTCGAAATGTGTTTGGATGGCAGTAAAGTGAAACATTAGGAAGCAAAGAAATAATGCTATGTTTAAGAAAAACAAGGTGGATGCAGTTAAGATTTTTTACATAGCTTAAATGAATGCCTGGTCATGGATAACTAATAAAATGGTTAGAGTAAAATTTTCGTATATAGAATGGTGTATAAATCCATTTCAGTGTCTGAAATCTCTGAGATAAATAATCTTTAGAACAAACAATGAGGTAAAAATGGACAGAGTACAAAGCAGAAAGTTGAATACGATGGTAGGTTAAGGTAAGACGGTGCATTATGGTATAACAGTATACCAGAATCTTTTGGTTGATGCAAGTGTTTTGCTGTTTGGTGTGAAGCTTACAGCACGTGCTATACTCTGTGGAAAGGTTCGAAACACTTCAAATGTCTTATACATATAGTAACACAAATTCCTTTTACTGATAAAAAAAAAGTCATTACTTGACTGCAAATTAGTAGTTACAAGCAACGAAATTAATAACTATAAAACATCATTTGGCAATAGCTATATGTATACAAAGAGTTCAGAAGTATATACCCTAACCATAGAGACAAAATGCATTATATAAACTTGAAACAACTATACAACCACAAGATATTGCTTCTTTTATCAATTTCTTTGAACATAATCTAACATTGCAAAACAAAATTAAATAAATTAAATTTTACATAATATTTTCGTTTATCGTACTCCTGGTTGGTGTTAATAGTTTAAGAGTTTCAATATTAACCATTAATGGTAACAGTTTCAATAATGTTCATATTTACTTGACTTTTTTCAAATTTTTGTGTTCAACTATTCTTTGATTAATATTTCTTGTCTAAAATGATATAAATGAAGAAATATATTTCTTTTATTATTAATAACTGTCTCCATAAAAAAATGAGAAAGCAATAGATAGATTGGAAGATTATGGGAGTTAGGAGATCAGTATCAACAGATGAATAAAATCTACCAAAGACTTGAGTTAATATGAATTTAACAGCATGGTTGCTTTCAACTCCTCTACTAATAATTTAAAACAGTGAAAACGTAATTTCAAAAGGAACAGATGTACTATAATCAAAATATATATAAGAAAATAGAAATGATCAGCCTTTTCTATCGAATATGGAAAATGAAAAACATCATTAGCAGAGAGGCCACTACTTAACAAAACTCCACAATTAACAAAAAAAAAAATTTACTAACCATTCATTCATGCACAATCTACAGTAACATAAAAGCAATTTGATATGAAAATCAGCTATACAAAAGGTCTCTAGATCCTTTTACGAAAAAATTTCTCTATATCGTTCTCATCCTTTTGAAATAGAGTATGAATGGTTGTCAAAAGTTACATCATCGACCATGTAACCATTGTCTTCCATTTGGGAGAACAAGATAAATGCATCATCAAGCAAGCCCTCTTTACATAGCCCATTTATCATAATATTAAACATGTAAACATTAGGAAGGTAACCTTTAATTAAAAGGTTATGGAAAACCTCTTGTGCATTTTTAAGTCTTTCCGCTTTACACATTCCATCCAAAAATATATTATAAGTGCATAAATTGGATTGAATTTTCTTCTTTATCGTTTTCTTGACTAATTCAATTGCTAGATCAAGGTTTTTGCATAAAACAAATACTAAGGAATTGTAAATTCTTTCGTCTACTTGACATCTATTATGCATCTCATCAATCAAATCCCAAACATACAAGCTTATTCCAGAAGTTTTGTACAAACCATGAATAAGAGAATTATAAGTTACTTTGTTACAAACTACCTCATCCACACTTTTATTCTTGCATAGTCCATTAATAGTAATACTGTAACTGTAAACATTAGGGATTTGTTTGCATATGCAGACAAAGATGCGCCAATTTATTATTTGCAAGCAAAGTTATCCATTTAACGATTAGAATAATAATAAAAAATTAAAACGTACACAAACTTTCTTTTTGTTTCATTCCCCCATTACAGGTGAGATTTGTAAAATCATCTCAAATCCACTCCTTCAAATCCATTCTCCAATCCAAACACACCTTAAGAGTTACTCCCATTTGGGTCATAACATAAAATGCATGTTTAGCATTCTTCACCTCATTAACTAAGTAGTACCCATTCATTAAACTATTGAAGGTAAAAATATCAGATCTCACACAAGCTTTTAGCATTACATCTAACACATTCTTAGCTTCTTTCAACCTTTTCCTTTTACATAATGCGTCAATCAACACATTATAGGTTATAATATTAGGATAAATTTTCTTAGCAACCATTTCAAACTATAAATCATAAGTCTCGTTTGCAAGTTTATCTTTGAATAGAGTATCAAGAATTGTGTTTTAAGTTACCACATCAGGCTTAATTGTTCGGCATTCAATTCTTCGCAGCAATTGGATGGCAACTTTGATTTCTCTAATTTTGCACAATCCATCAATCAAAATATTGGAAGTTACTTGATCCATCTGAAAATCATGTGAAACCACCTTGTCATGAAAATTGAGTGCCTTCTTGACTTCACCCTTAAGGCAGAAACCATATATGAGTATATTGAAAATAATTTGAAAATAATGGTATTTGGCTCATAACCTAGTTTGAAAATAATAGCAAATCCAGAGAAAGTGAAGTCCATTTGAGACATGTGACAGAAGCAAGTAATGATGATGCTCAATGTTTTTTTTTTTAACAACCAACAATAAATTAAATAAAAGGGTCACTTCAGGAATAGCCCAACCTTTATACACATTACCATAGTTCTATAATCGTTTCTAAACACATCCTATAACACACAAAGGTTCGACTCCCTAGCATAACTTTCAAGATAGACAGAAAAGGAGATACATATGAAATACAATATACATAAAGCAGAGGTATACTTCTCACACTCATGTGAAGATACACAAGACTTCTCACACTCATGTGAAGATACACAAGATCCCTTATTTTCACTCAACGCCTGTACATCATTCATATGTCTAATATCCAGACTCCCCTTCTTGCCTCGTCATGTTCATCTTGTATGCTTCCACTACCTTTCCACTAATATACCTGCAACACAAAGATACACCTACCTTCTATCTACACCCCCAATCTAAATCAGGTTCACGTTAACTGCTACAGAGATTTCAAGCACTTGACTGGAGCAAAGTGCCAAAATAATGCTCAATGTAACAAGGTTAGGGTGAATTCATTAAGTTTCATTTTATTAAAAAGAGAGACGGCAGTGGGATAGTGCTTCATCCTCACAAGGGACTCCAAAATCCTTCCAAATTTGATTATGGGGAGGAAAAGGACGCTTAGGAAGCAAGCGATTGAAATGGGAAACAGAATCTCAGAGGGTTGCAAGTGAGAGTGAGAAGAAAAGAGGGAAGTGAAGATCGGACGACGGAAGTGAAGATAGGACGAAAAGGAAGAAACTTGGGAATAGAAAGATAAAGGGAAAACCTTAACATTCTTGAGAACGACATTCTCATATTGTAAGTTTGCAGCAAACAACAAGAGGATTGATTGTAGAAATCGAAATTACGTTTTTGAGAAACAACAGATGCTGGTAGTAGTTACCATTGGCTTGCAAAATAAATTCCTCTGTGTTAATTGACTTGAAAATATAAAACTATCATAAATTTAAATATAAGTATCCATTCAAATAGTTTTCTGTAAATTATTTGCTAAGGTGTAGGAGTGCGCATGTAATTCTCCAAAATAAAAAAATTTATATAGATTTCAAAAAGTTTTTTTTCTTTATCATAGTTCCATTGGGACCAATGTTGTTTTTTCAAATGAACAATTTTTATTGTACTTAAGATCATATTCTACCAAAAATTCAAAATCATCATTCTCTAGATATCCTTACTCGTGTTTGATTTATCTATCATGGTTTCAATTTGGAGAAAAAACCTTAAACCTTGAGAGGAAAAGAAACAAAATGCATTTCATTAATGTGATTGAGACTTGAGTAAATTATGGAATAATTTTGTCACAAAAATCATAAATACAACTTTGTGATGGTTTTTAAATTCTCTTTTTTTGTGTTTATGTCTTTTTAAATAAGTTTATACATAAATGCTAAAAACCATAATAAATAATTATTTGTTAGTATAATTACAGAAAAATTGATTAGTCTATATTATATTGCTGTTTTAATTAAA
>Ga0209700_108786_pt1 | contig 12527 bp, 5 predicted proteins | sample SiratroredBW_FD_187528 | JGI IMG/M metagenome (GOLD analysis project Ga0209700, IMG submission 187528) | Root nodule microbial communities of legume samples collected from California, USA - Siratro red BW (SPAdes) (version 2) | ecosystem: Host-associated > Plants > Roots > Nodule | place: USA... | reverse complement strand
TGAAACCGTCTCGGTTACAAGATAAGGATAGAATTCTTTCTTCACTCACTACTCTGATTGACGTGTTAATGGACCATACCGGGTCTACACGCAAACAGAGAAAAGCTGAAAGAATCTTTTCTTTTACAAAGAAAGAAGACAAAAAGGCTGACAAGTCATTGTTTGCTTTTTCAAAGTTTGTACTATAGTTATTTTGTTCTCTTTCGATGCATTTTTCTATAAAAGGAGCCTTTCCTCCTAAGTTGTAAGTGTGGAGAGAAAAACTGCAAGTTTAATAAAATTTCTAGTGTGATAAACTCCTCCTTCTCTCTATCTTCTTTGATCTTCCTCTTTCTCTTTCATTCTGGCAAACATACTGTAAGTATTACTATGTCTGGCTAAATTTCCATTCATGTCTTAATAGATGCCGTAATTATTTTATATAGTATATGCGAATATGATTTAAACTTGTTGATTTTATGCTAAGATTAAAATTAAAAGAAAACAAAGCTTTCGTTGAGGCATAGTGAATTGACCAAGAACAGGCCAAAGTAAGACCCTAAGGTTGGGCAGTCGTAAGTCCTGAAAGAGGTCTTCTTAATATCCAAGAAGACGAAAGTTGAAGAACTTCTAATTTTAAAGTTAACATAAAACCTTCAAGTTATCATATTCTAAACTATACTATATAGAATAATTCATTGTGTATTCTATTAAGACATGTTTCCAGTGAATTTTGCTTAGCTTCCTCTTCCGCTTTATTTGCTAATATTTTCAATTTTTGGTTACTTATCTTTTACGCTTTACTTTATATCTCTCTTGCTTATATTCTGTTTATATTTTGTAAAAATATAAAAATTTTGTAAAATTATAAATTCCTAACTAGGAGGCTCTGCCACCTTTATTGGAGCTTATAATTTTATCTCCTATATAAAATTCTAACTAGGAGGCTCTGCCACCTTTACTTAATTTTATATCAATAAATAATTGGTAAAACCCTGTTGGCGGTGGAAGTCACAGTCTTGACTGGACTCTGGGCATTCAAAGCCTTGGAGGTTCATCTCAACTCGCCTAAAGGGTAAAACCTTATAAATAAACCACTCACTCTGATACTGATACCACGAGATACAATACTTTGTGGGACCAGACCATATAGCTTGTAATACCTGTAATAGGTACCCACATAAGGACAAAAGAGCTCGCTTAATAGATGTTAATTGGACAAAATTGATTTTAATTACTTTAATGTAACTTGAGTTAGGCCGAAGAAAAAAAAATAGCATAAAAAGCAAGAGAGAGAGAGGGGGGTTAAGAAGTGGGTTGCAATAAAATGAGATAGTTATTTCCACTTAAAATTCTTATTATTAATAAAATTGATTTCAGATTCAAAACCAATATATTCTAGAGTTAAAAAAATATTACCAAAATAACATATTAGGATTTTACATATTATCAAATTAAAATAACACATAATTAAAAGAAAATGGAGATTACTTACTAAAACTTCACTCCTAAACTTAAGTAAGAAGATTGCAAATTGTTCCGATGGCACTACACCAGCATACCACTATCGTAAATACTTCCGATGGCACCACACAACATGAAACCTTCCAAGACCACGTAATCATATGCTTGTACAAAAAATAAATAATTCTCTCCACAAAGAAGAATCACAAATTAAAAGTATTAGAAAAACATAACGAACAATATAGGAGATTTTTAGTGTTCTCAAAAAGAGATAAGTAATACTAAGACTAAGAGTGAGATCAAAGTGAAACACAGTGAGTAATTTAAGTCTCGAACCTATCCTTAGGATTGACTTTCCTGATATCCCCTATTTAAAAATTTATTTTTATGCTAACTAACCCTACTCACAATTTTTTTATTTTATTTATTTAGGTTACCGTCACTAAACTAAAACGATGCTTAATAATTATTATTTAATTTTTTTAGCGTTTTATACACCAACGTTTCCAAGTTCTAATCTTTCTTTGTTTCATTTTTTAAAATAATCATTTATTCATCATTTTAACTTATATAAATATTTAACTCTTTGATGTAACGTGGACTTAGTCCATTTTACTGACATCCACTCTTGACCCACATTATAGTTTGGAAACTAATTTCCAATTCTATTACAGTGATATTCAACTTAATTGATAAAAATATATTTTTTAAAATTTTTTATTAGAATTAGCATAGGTGTAATATGGATTTAGTCTACTTTACTGTTTTTTGACCCGTATAGCTAATTCCCAGTATTTCAATTTTGGGCTTTCTCATTAGATGCAGAACTTTTAATGTGGACTTTTCTTGATTCCAATTAACTAGATCATATGCATATTAACACCATACACGATGAGTTTTATATTGTATTTTAATTAAGAAAAACTACTGAGTTAAAAGATATTTATAGATTTGTTTTAGCTTATTCAGGCAGAAAAGTATACTAAAGAACAAATGTTGAAATGAATTGAAAATACTGACGCCAACTACTCATAAGGCTTGCAAACCTTAATTAAGAAGGGTCTAAAACTTACTACAATAAGTTTAAATTATTTGAGAATATATAATATATGATTCTTTTTTAGTATTTAATAATTTTTTCTAAATAAGGCATATAATAAAATTTTACATTTTATTTAAGATTCCTAAATAAAATATTTATTTTATAAGTATTTTCAGTTTAAGTCTCTCAAATTTTTTTAGATTTTTTTTATTTTTTCCTTAGATTTTTTTTTTTTTATCATAAAAACCATCTATCATATCAATACAAGTAAAATAGTAATGAATTTTTAAATATGAAGATAACAAAAGGACAAAATGGTTAAATTTTTAGATACTCCTTAAATTATTGGATACATAAAACAAAATTAATTATATCTTGGGACCTAAACTTATAATAATAATAATAATAATAATAATAATAATAATAATAATAATAATAATAATAATAATAATAATAATTTCACTATGTGAATTTAGATATGTTTGAAAAAGCTTAATTGTAAGTATTTCTATAGAAGAAAAAAAATTAAGATGCATATGAGTTAAATATTGATATTGTGACTAAGATTGAAATTTTATATTATGTTTATGGTTAAATCTACTCTACATTTTAATACATATGAAATATATTTCTCAGTACTCTATTGTCTGTCTGGGTTACACTCAATCTTCAAGTCAACATAATCTTAGGGAACATAATAAGATTGTTAACATGATAAAGTTTAAGCTTAGGCTTTCTTTATATAAATGCTCAAATTAGTTGTAACATCCCAATGAAGATTTAATTATTTGAGTTTTAATATTTAACACATTCTATCTCACGTAAAATTTATTTATATTGAAAACACACAATAATATTACGTGTAAGACTTATTAAAAAATCTTAGAAACTCACAATTTCATTATTTTCAATAAAATTTATTTAATATATTTAAAAGAGTGTATAAAAGAATAAGGCACACTCTTTATTACTAAACTAAGATACCCACAAAACTATTTAGCCATCACAAAGAAAGCAGAAACTAAACTAAAAGTGAACATCCTCTATCATTTGGAACTGAAATGCTAACTATAATGTGCATCTTTTAGTAATTTTAACCTTCAACCCTTCTTCAATGGTAAGCAAAACAGAGACTCTTGGTGTTATGGGATGACCATCCACCACCTGCATCTGAAACCTCCATAATATAGCAGCTGCAACCATCTTCATTTCAGTAAAAGCAATGTCTTTACCCAAACAACTTCTAGGACCTGCATTGAAAGCTATGAACTTGTGAGATGGAATATGTATAATGTCTCCTCTCTCTGAAATCCATCTCTCAGGCTTAAACTCCATGCAGTCATGTCCCCATATTTGTTCCATCCTTCCCATTGCATACAAAGAGTATATTATCATGGTACTTGGACCAACATGGTGTCCACTAGGAAGTGTATCAGATTTGATTGCACACTTGTGTTCATAGGGCACTGTAGGAAAAAGCCTCAGGGCTTCACATATAGCTCCATGGAGATAAACTAACTTACCAAACTCTTCCACACTAGAAGCAATCCAAGTTCCATCTTGGTTTATGCAATTATCTTTTATCTCTTCAAGAATTTTAGCTTCCACATGGGGATGAGTTGAAACTAGCCAAAAGAACCAGCTGAGACTTGCACTAATTGTTCCACTTCCAGCAGCAAAAAAGGTAACTGCAGTGTCTCTAAGATACTTGTCATCCACTATTCTCCCCTTTTGTGCTCCTTCCTCCATTAGCAGTCTCAAGAAGTCAGTGTCTTCCTCTTCTTTGGGTCTATTTTGCCCTTCATGCTTGGATGCAATGCATTCATACAAGAATTTATCAAAAATTTCTACAGCCTCTTTGAACTTCTTCTCTTGGCCAATTTGGAGCCACTTCTGCAACTTCCACAACCATCTTGGTGTGATGTGCCTGTGAAATAGTACCTCCTCCATCACAACTGTAGCTCTTTCATAAGCAGGGTGTGAAAGCTTAGTAACTTTGTTTGGAAGGGACTGAGGATCAAAACCAATAAAACTAGAAGAGACAATGTCAAAGGTAAACCTCCTAAGGGCAAATTGTAGGTCTACCTCAGTTCCAACCTCGGATGTGTGATTAAGAAATGGAATTAGGTCATTCTCTAGCTTCTTCTGAATGGTTTTTCGAAGGAAGATCTTAAAGGTTTCCCTTTGAAGCAGTGAATGAAGTATTGACCTTTCTAGTTTCCATGCATGGAGATTATCAGTATTAATAATCCCTTCTCCAAAATAGTCAAAAATTTCACGTAAATTGGACCCTTTACCATAGTTGCTAAAGTTCTTGCTTGTGATGTGGTGCACGTTCATGGGATCTGCTGTGAGAATGCAGTTCATGTTTGTGAACCAAGGTCCTTCAAACATGAGAGTACCTCCGAAATGTTTCAAAACTAAGATTGTATAGTTGTGAATGTTGGATAAATTTTGTAGGACACCAGGTAGCATACCGATGATAGGCCAATTTGTAAGGGGTATGTCTCTACTATGTGTCCAACTTATTTGGAAGAACATGAAGTAGAGAATAGTGGATACAGACACTATAATACACAAAAACATTATCATATTATTTTTGGTTGAAGATAAAAGAAGTTTTTGACTAAAGATAAGAAGTTTTTGATGATATTTATAGATATAATTAACCGACAAAACATTAAGAGCTTCATAAATTTATTAGTTGAGTGTTTTCTAAAAAGTCAAAAAATTTATTAAGGCGACCGGAAATTAGGTAATGATTAAAGAGATGAAAAATTCATTTAACAATGACACCCAAAACCACTGTGATGTTCATTTTTAAAAAACTTATTTTATGTAGTATTTAATCTTTTAGTTTTGTTTAAATATTTTATTGTTTGATTTTTTTATGAAATCATATAGTTGTTACCTTCATCTTCTTATTTTTACGAGACAATTCACTTATTTTCTCTATTTTTTCTTACATTTGTGGGTCAATCTGCTTTTTTATTTTTCTAAAAAAAATTGATTCACAAATTTAAAAATTTGAAGTGAAAAAAAAAATAAAATTGATCAACGAGAAAACAAAACAAAATCAAACAAAGTAAAGACAAAAAAATTATTCAATAAAATAAAAATTTAAATGTAAAATTAATTTAAAATTTATGAAATAGTTAAAATTTAATTAAACTAAAAATATATAATAAAGTTTTTATGAAATAGTTAAAATTTAATTAAACTAAAAATATATAATAAAGTTTGAATGAATGCTAAAGAAGATTAACTATTTCAATGATGGAATGGTAATTAATGATTGAAATTAGCTAACAGTTATTAACAAGGTGAAGAAAATTTTGATATTTTTTCTCTCTCCTTATGATGTAAAAGGAAGGATTATTCACTCACTTCACCAATATTCGAATATTTTTTTCAACTTTTTTATTTTTTCAATTTATTTTTTTAAATGTTTTCCCCTTAATGTGCTTATGATTTTAGTTTCAACAGTCTTGAACTAAAATCTTAACCCTTTTCATTATTTTCAACATAGAATTTATTTTGAAAATTTCCATAAAATTAATAAATTTTCCCATCTTTTAAATGTGTTATTATTTAGATTTGAGCATTTCTCACTGAATAGTTAACAAGGTTAGTAATAAGAAAAGAGTTTGAAAACATAGATTTTTTTCTTGATCGCGTATAATTTTTTTTGGAAACTACCAAATATTAAACTTTGAATCTAATATGCTGTACTATTCTTCTTTAAGATAATCAAGAAAAAGAGAATAATTACTTAAAATATTATACACTCAATATAAAAACTTTTTAAGACTATATATCACTTATGACTAAGAAATAAGTAATAATATGAGAATTGATATTTAGGATATTGTCCATTCAAAATAAAAGTATTTTAAGAAATTCATTGAGGATCATCATTCGAGATATTACTTAAGATATGGAAACTGTAAGAAAGAAGAAGAATTTCACATCTCAACTTTCTAATTCTCATTTATTTCAAAGTTTTTTTATATAAAAAAAACTCTAATTCTCATTCAAATTTGTGTGTGGAGCATGGGGAATCTTTATTTATAGGTGGAAACATGGTTTAAGATACATTCAAAGTAGAGTTAAAGAATAAAAAAAAAAAACTAATATAATGCAAGTATGTGGTAACTATTAATGAGGTAGTTAAGTCTATGACCTTCCATAACTTCCTCATTAATGAGGTTTTTATGTGATTGCATTCACTTTTCACTTATTTTTTTTTCCTTCATATAATATGTTAGAAACTTCTAAAATAATTTCCATCACATTTTCTAAAGGTATCTCTAAATTTTATAAATTATGTCTAACTTCTTCAATTTCATCTAACCTTTCTCTAGTCATTTTATCTTTAAAAGTCTTGTTTATTTACTATTATTTTTTTCATGTTCTTTTTATGCTGACGTCAAAGTTTAACAACGATAAGGTATGAGAAAAAAAAAGAAAAGGAATATGTGAATGGCATTTTGAAACTCAATAGTAAGAATAAAAAAAAAATTAGTGAGTGAAATGTAAATAATATGTGAGCAAGTATATGTTAAAGCTGGACTCCTTGCGGTGTTATTACATAAACATCCAGAACCTCTTATTTTCAGGATAAATAATATGCATAATAATATAGAAATTGTCTTTAAAAAAGTTGTTATGATTAATATTACAGTGAATGTATCACAAATATAAATGAGTTGTTAAACTTTATTGTTTTATATGATTATGAATAGTTTTGTTGATGCTCATTTATAATATAGGTATATAAATAATGAGTCATTATTTTTTTCTATTTACTTGTTTTTATATATCCATTTTAATTAGTAATTTATACTTATATTATTTTCTCAGTTTTAATGTTTGGATTTCATTTACTAGAAATTGGTAATTTTTAATTAATTTAGATTTCCTGATTTAATTTTATTATTATTTTCAGGCCAATTTTGTTATTTCACTGAGCTTGAAATTAATTTATGGAATTAAAGAAAGTTGGCATGTCTTTTGTCAAGTCACCACTGCCTCAGCCTCATGTTCTTCCTTTTCTTTTATTTCTTTTTTTATGATTGGACCAGACTTGTAAGGGGACTTGGGCCCATTAGGGTTGTAAAAGGTTGCCCTAGCTTATGTAAGGGAGAGAGATTTGTAAAGGGCAGACTTGTAAGGGGACTTGGGCCCATTAGGGTTGAAAAATGTTGCCCTAGCTTATGTAAGGGAGAGAGATTTGTAAGGACGCGGCGGCTGGAACCAAGACAGATTGTTATTTTTACGTTTTTTTTTTAACCTTCTCTATTTTGTTTTTGGTGCCTTGAATACAGTTCACTTCACCTTTTCTTTATTTTTCCATCTTTGTTTCTTCTTCATCTTGTTTATTGGCTTTTATGACCATTTTTGTTTCTTCTTCATCTTGGTTATTTGCTTTTATGAAAGGCAAATTGGTTTTGATTATCCTCTTGGTTGAGATTGCCGAAAAGGTTTGAGGTTCTATGCTTAATCATCTCGCATCTTAACTCTCGTTAATTTTATTTTTTTACCTACTGTTTTCACTGGAGCGTTCATGTTTAATGATGGGAAATATGATCTGTTGAGTTGGGATAAATGGGTTGTGCGAACGCTTGCTTACATAATTAAACTCGCTCTAATTTTCGCTTAGTCAATTAGTTAGGGTTGAAATGAGGATTGAGCGAAAATACTAATTTCCACAACTAATGATAACTGGACTACAATCGAAATCAAGGAGATAATCTGATTTTAATCATTGGTTTAAGTTTCATAGTTAAATACTGATTTATTGAAATCTATCTAACCCGTTTTTAGTGTGTTTTCATCATTTGGCAGAGAATTAGATCTTTGGGAGACGATACGGCTTCTTCTCAGAGTATGAAATGTGGTTTTTAACAATTTTTTTTCTCTTAGTTTTGGATTTCTAATTTTATTTTTATAACGGTGAAAAAGTTTTAATAAGCTTTAAAATCATTTTGATGTAAATTGACACTAAGTTCAAACTTTTAGAATGGTTTAACACGTTGGTAGTTGAGTATGACTTAATTTTCGTTATTTCTATGACATTGAAAATGTTAGATAAAATTACATTTTTCAAGTTTGAGGGTTGGTTTTAGTATACCTTATTATAGGTCAAAGGACTTTGCAACGATGACTAGGTTGATCTTCATTACCTCACAAATATTGAAATCTCAATTGAAATCTTAAGTAATTATAAAATAAACTCAAACATAGAATAATATAATTCAGTGAGTATTCATGACTACTTAGGATTTATACAAGGAAAACTTATTTTTGCATCTCTCGTAACAATGTTTGATCCTAAACGAGTAATGTTTTTTCTCTTTCATGAACCTTTGTATTGTGCTTTCTCGTATATTGAACTTTTTTATGATGACTAAAAACTCTAATGGATATTCATTTCTTTTCTTTTGTGTCCAATTCGATTTAATTCAAACATAATCTTATTAAAATTATATAAATTGAAATTAAGAATTTGTCTAATAAAGTATTACAGTAATTTGTTATCCGAGTCTAAGTAGTTAAAACAATTGAGTTCTTAATTTTGGTCTACGAATTTATTGACCGGAAAAAGTGTCAAATCATGTGCTTTATAAGAAACCGTACAAAAAAGTTTCAAAGCAAACTTGCTTTAATGCTTTTCTAGAGTATTTTTGTTTTTTTTTTTAACTCAATACATAACTTTTAATGTTTCTCAAATAAAATTTTGGTTTTTTCTGTAACATGGTACATAAATCTTAATACTTATTGAGAGCATTTTTGTTCTTTACTTTTATAACTTAATTCTTTTGAAGAGAATTTCTACTTTCTATTTTTATAGGTGTGTAAAGTTGGTGTCTAATTCTTAATGCTTATCAACAACATTTCTACATTTTACTTTTATAACTTGGTGCATAATTCTTAGAGTTTTCTCAGAGTCTAAATTTTAATGCATATCGATAGAATTTATGTATTTTATATAACTTGTTTCATGATTCTTAATGTATTTTAGAACATTTCTTTATGATTGTACGTATAATTTGGTGCATTAATAAGGTGTTTATGTTGAGTAATCTTAAAGCTTAATTATACATGTTTAAGGTAAGAGTCCAAGCTAAATATCTTCCGAGCTAAAATAGAGATGTTCAAGACATAAATTCGAATTAAAGATATGAAATCAAGTTAAGTATGAAATGTTTTAGTCATATAGTCAAGATATAGATGATCAAGTTATGGAACTAAGTTAGAAATGTTGTGAGCGTTTAGCCAAGCACATTGTGCTTATCAACAAAGAATTGGTTGGCTAAGTCACGAGATTAGGCTAGAGATAATGAATGTGAGATTGAACTAAAGAGCCTAAACTTGTGGAGTCAAGCTAAAGATACTCAAGGCTTATGGGCACCTTACCCAAAACAGTGAAAATAAATTGACAATATGTATATCTCATTTCCATTACCTCTGTTTGAAAGTGATGTGCAGATTGTGGGTTGCTTTGAGTGTATTTTTAGTGTGGATTATGAGAATCAGGTTCACCTATTTATAAGATCATTTGTAATCATTACATAATTATAATATAATGGAATCTAGTTAGATTCTAATGGAAAAGTTTGTCAGTGTAATGGTAAAACGTAAAACTAAAGTGGTTATGCTTATGTGGCATAGTAAAACAATGAGAAATGACCCAAATTTATTTTATCTTATCCGAGCATTAAATGAAAATAGTGATTTAAGCTTTATTTCTCCTATTATTATGAATATTTAGATAAATAAGAGTTTACATCAAAACTCATCTTATTATTGGTCCCTTTGGTCCAGTCATACGACTTACTGATGCGGTATTCAAGAGTGATGTGAAAGACACAAGTCAAAACCAAAAGGCTTACTGATGCGACAACCGAGAGTGATGCGATAAGTCAAAGTCGAAAGACTTACTAATGCGACACCCGAGAGTGATGGACACCTGAGAGTGATGGAGAAGATGCAAGTTGTATGTTAGATGAAAGGCTCATGGTTTAATCTTTAGTCATAATGAAGAGGAAAATATCTAAATAGATCATTATGAAAAGTTGCTAAAGTTCTTCTAAAATGACATATCTGATGAAAGAATTTTAGTCTAATTATTTCATAAACCAAATTATTTTCTTAGCATTATTAATTAAATTATATTTGTAAAAAAATTTTAAAATTAAATGAATCACAATTCAACCTCTTATGATTTTTCTATTTTTTACACAAATATCTCATGAGAACGCGTAATAGGTTTAAGTAATATAGGTTTAAGTAATATAGGTTTAAGTGAGGTATCAACAATGGATTTATTAATACTACAAAGTTTCCCAATATTTTATCAGAATGAATTCAATAACGATAGTGAGATTGGATTTGTAGCTAAAAATCAACTTAACCATAACCCAAATTTGAAAGCTCAAATAAAAAAATTAGACTCGTTTATCTTCTCAAAACTAATAATATCATTAGAAAAGATAGAAAAATATGTTATAGAGATGGATGAGGTGATGGAAGACATTTTACATAAAATTGAAGAAGGAGAAAAAAAATAAGAGGAGGATCAAGCAAAGTGAACCACGGAGGAAGGTTCATAAACTGAAAAAATCCTCCATGAGATAGTGTATTTACTCAATTGTGTATTTCTAATACATAAAAAAAGTGTTTAATTTTATATTAAAAAAATCAATACAATAAAAAAAATATATATCTTCTAATAATAAAGATATAATATAAAATAAATAAAAATTTATCAATAACACATATACAACAACATCAATAATAATAATAATAATAATAATAATAATAATAATAATAATAATAATAATAATAATAATAAGAAGAAGAAGAAGGAAAGAAAGAAAAAATAGACACCTCTAACCTCCAACAATCAAATATATTATTTTGGTAATTATGTTCTATTGTAATAGTTATATCAAAATTTAAATTATATTTATTGTTTCTATTTCCAGTAGTATATTTAATATAAATATATTTTTTTCATAACTTATATTAAATTATACTTTTAATTTATACTTAGTTTAAAATCATTGTCAGCAAGGAGGAGCCTGCATCTATTCCCCCAATTTTCATAAGAATACTGCAAAGTAAATAAAGAGAAAAAATTGCTATGGTGTTTTACAGTACAACAGTTTCATACAAAATTGGCTATAATATTAATTGCACAATAATAATAGTCTGGTAAGCTTCTAACTTTCAACAACTAATGGTACACTCATAGGTCCCCAATCTCACATCTATTTGATGTGATCAAAACATAGTACTTCATTGTTTAAGATATTTATTATCTATTTTACCTATATGCTATGAGATTATCTATCCAAAGCTTTTTGTTTCCTGTATCTCCATGATTCTTTTTATGCATTCCCTTTATTTTAAAGTAATTAATTTATCCTTTTTATTGTATAATAATTATAACTATGGAAGGTTTTTCTAAAGTATGCAATTTTTTTATTGAATAATTAAAATAGTAATTTAAGTTGCAATATTAATATTATGGATGAAATTCTTTTAATAGAATATTTTTTATTGTGTAATTTAAAACTTATTTCGTTCTGGATTGGGATTGTACTTATACAAAATTACATTTGATATATATTTCAGAACATTTAATATATCATGTGAATTTTGTGGACTTAATTGGCAGATTTGTTTACATAAGTTACTTTGGTATATTTTAATTTGTTTAACTTTAGTTTCGTATATTTTATGTTAAGAAATAAAATAAATATATTTCTTACAAGTTAACCTCTTTAAAATTAATATTTTAACTCGCGAATTGGTCTATTTGCAGGTTTTTTATAAACTGGATGTGAACTAAATAAAATTAGTTTAATAATTGTACTTAATCAACTTATTTAAATATCCAACTAAATCTTAAATGACGAGTTGTACTAGTTTCTTACCAACCTTTACGAAGTTGGATCGACTATAACTTAATATATATATATATATATATATATATATATATATATATATATATATATATATATATATATATATA
>Ga0209700_108785_pt1 | contig 12528 bp, 5 predicted proteins | sample SiratroredBW_FD_187528 | JGI IMG/M metagenome (GOLD analysis project Ga0209700, IMG submission 187528) | Root nodule microbial communities of legume samples collected from California, USA - Siratro red BW (SPAdes) (version 2) | ecosystem: Host-associated > Plants > Roots > Nodule | place: USA... | reverse complement strand
AAAAGAAAGTAAAAAAAAAAAAAAAAATAGCAACCTACCACTCAAATGGAGAAACAGCAGGACATTGTACAAACATGTATTGTCCACTCTTGTAACGAAATTGAGGCGGCTTCGACATTTGCAATGTCAGAACATTTCCAGTATAAATAGCAACCTACAATGATGTTTTTTTTTCCACAAAATAAGATCCGTGAGTTCGAGTTGCATCGTTTTTTTTTTTTAGCTTATTGAAATCAGTGATGGTTCTTGTCCCTATTTTTTTTTTCTTGCTCACCTTTATAAGACGGACTGTATAGAAACCAGAACGGCAGAATCTCAACGTTCTTTCTCCCACATAAAGGACGATTGGAACTGCAAGATACATCCATGTCTGAAAAGATATCAATGCATTAAGTAACCAAACCGACAAGGAAAAAAACCATTAACAATGCTTCTAAATAATTGAAATTTGATACTAAAAGTTGCATACCGTTTGAAGGTGCCATTTGCGCTCGAGGTAAAGATTTACACCATGAATGATGAGAAGGACATAGACAATGACAAATAGATGGTGCGAATACCAGAACGCATTGAAACCAGTGAGCCTATTAAACGGTTTCGGAAGCTTAATAAGATTTCTTCTGAACCATTTTGTTGCAAGAGTGAATGCTATTGCCATCAAAATCACCATCAGAATTCCAGTCACGCCCGCAACCCCCTTAACGAGGTCTCCGTAACTGGGTTTGTGATCACCAAATACGCCATCCAAATACTTTTCATAAATTTTGTCAGACGAATTAACAAGTCTTGGAAAATCACAAGCAAGGTGATTCCCGGCATGAAGTATCACACCAATCAGTACTGCTGCAGCAATTGTCTGCAAACATCAACATAAATTACTTCCTTCCTGCAATTTATACCTCTAATTAAGTTTTAAATCCTTAACGAATCTGGCTAAATTCAATTGAAATTTCATTATTTTGTTTTATTTTTTGAGGACCGAAAATTTTAATATTTTTCATTTGAAATCTCAATCCCTGCCTCATTTTTTCTTGTCTTGATATCGTGCTTTATTATATTGTTTTGTAATTAATTTAAAACGACTGTTCATGTAAAATTACAAATAACATTTATTGTTTTCAATAAAAACATTTAGATAATAGAGAAATGTTGCCATATCAATGGTGGTAATTAACGATCTCTTATACACTGTAAACGCTGTGTGAAAAAAAATATTAGAAAAGTATGATGATCTTGTTATCTAACATTTTTTTTATATTAACATTTTATATTAATTATAAACATTTATACTTTTTAAAATAAATATAGTGACAATCACCTCACATAATTAATAAAAAAATTAAATGTTTGATAATTAACTAAAAGTATAAAAATTTTCAAATTTAATAAAACATGAAAATTTAATAAGAACTTGATTAAAATTACTCAAATTTATGAAAGTTTAAAACTTAAGTAAATTTAAAAATATTATTGGGTTGGTATGCGAGTAAAACGCGTTTATCCTACAGTGATAATAAGACGAGCTTTCCTGATAAATTCTATAAAGCAACTAATTCTTAAGAGATTTTAAAAAATGTTTATTGATAGAAAAAAATTAAATATTGCAATATATATATTAAATCTTTTACTGTCATTTTAATACTTTTAGACGAACACTCTTATGGATCACAAATCCCTAATGATGAGTTAAGAAAGCGTTACTAAAAAGAATAGAAGCGATCTTAGTATATATTATCCTATAGGCGGCTTAAGGATGGCCATGAGAAACAGCACTTTGTCCACTAGGTTTAATATATTGAACTTGTTTGTGTGGAGTCGTACCTTATGAAAGTTGATGTTATCATCGAAAGGGGCAATAGAAGACAAGTTGGTGGACCTGAGCCACGTGATGGTATTTCTGCAGACGGGAAAGAGTATAAGTGCCATGTTGAACTTGAGTGTCTCAGCAGCACCTTTGGCCACCAGGAGACAGTAACCCATCACATGATAAGCATTTTTGCGCTTGTACTCTATGAACTTCCACATAAACAGCCCAATCATGACGGAAACCCACAGTGCTAAAACCCAAAGCCTCCTCCAATTTTCCTGGAAATAGTACATCATCCTGCGGCTCATCCTACGTATCCGGCTTCTTCCCCTTATTCCTTGTAGGTTCTGGCTCAAAGCTTGACTGGTGTAGCTTAGCGCTTGGCTGTAGTTTAGATACGTATCCTTTTGTAACAGAAGTGTCTCCAATTGCCATAGCTGCGCCAACACAACCACCATTAAAATGCCGCAAAACTATGAGACTTTCAGTCGTACAGTAAAACATATTTCAAATTGTCGACCATTATTATCATTCCATTAGTTCCTACATATAGAACCAAAAATGCAGCACGCGCGCGTACGAGTTTGAGGAATATATATGCGTGCGAAATCAATTATGATGAAAGATATATGGACATTAGAAACACAAACATCACTCAACAATTCTTAAAAACGTTTTAAAAGCAATTATTTCTGCTCTGTTTTTTGACATCGGATATGATTTTCCTATGAGTGAAATGTACTTTTGTTATTAAATTAATTTGTCATGTAGCCTATTATGAGTAAAATGATTTTATATTATTAATTGATAAAAAAATTTGTTGTTATTATGACTTTTAAAATGGTTATTATAAAACTCAACTAACTTAATAAATATTATTGATTGAATACCCAGGTAAAATTGTTTTAGACTATGTAAACTATTTCTTTTTATTTCATTTGAACTCTCAGTAGCGTTGAGTAATATGATGACATTTTAATTTTTCTTCTTAAAAGAATTAATTTATTACTAAATTGCATACTCTATTTCATTTTTGACTTTTTGATAAAGACCAATCTAACAAATTATAAATTTAGTTTTTATATATTATCTTCGGTCTTATTCTATTAAAAATAAATGGTAGTTTATCGAAAAAGAATAAAGAATTTATCAACAAGTGTCTCAGCTCAAACCGCAAGAAAAACCAGTTCAGCCGCCTAATGCATATCTTCTAAAAGTTTTATATTGATTAAATAAATGAATATGGTTACCACAAATAAGTAATTGATTTGAAGCAACCACTCAATCACAGTGCGTGCATAGTGAGGAAGACATCCTATAGTTGACTATTTGCAATATCCACCGCCAAAACCAAGTATATATAATCTTGGCCTCTAAGACACCTATTAATTAACTATAGTGTAATTTGCTAACTAATTTCACCCAATAAAGGAGCAGACCTGGTCATGCATTGACTTCATTAATCAGTATGAATAAACCTAATTAACAAACAAAACAAGCTGGGTTGTCTTTTTCTCTATAACACATGGCATAAAATATTACAGACATTAAACATACTAATAAGTGTTTTCATTAAAATACTTAAAAGAGTAAATAATAATTTTTATATAACCAATAATTTAAATTAAAAATTAGCAGTGGAAACCAAATTAACCATGGACAGTTTAATCTCTACCACGTACTAATATTTTATATTATGACAATATATGGTGGAATTAAACATATGAATGTTTTCTTGATAAATTCAGATGTTATAGTTTACAGAGAATTCGAACCTCAATGTAGCCAAGTCTTTCAGGGTCTAACTCTTCCATGATCAGAGCTGCGTATTCTTCGGCTTGCTCTTTCAATCTGGATAACTTATTTGCAGAAGCGCTTAGCATAATGATCTGAGAAATGAAATATAACCATTTGTTTAATACAAGTTTTAATTTTAAAGAGTGATATTATTTAATTTCAAGATATACATTTTTCACAACTTTATATATTGTCGTGTGTGGAAAATTCATCAGGTTTAATAGTAAAATGGAACAAATATTTGATTCTTTGCTTGAAAAAAAAAGTAGAATGGAATGAGTTATATATTTTTTAATTTGTATACCATTATTATTTAAAAATATTATCCTTGAGAAGAGACTGACATGTTAAATTTTGTAAAAATTATTTTATAATATAAAATGTTCTTTTCTTCAATTCCAAATTATAAGAAAATTGAATTTTGTTATGTTTAAGAAGAAGGAAAATAAAATAAACTGTAAATTTTTATTATTAAAACTCACACAATAAATCCTACATTATTTATTATTTTATCACCGTCTAGCTTTTTATGTCGTCGGTAATAATAAATATTCATTGAATCTTATATCTATATTAGTGATTGTTTTATAGGTTCAGTTTCAAAATAACCTATAATTTTCTTTAGCAAAATAAATGTTCTACCATTGACTGAAATCAGATCAAACAACTACGGGCGACAAATTTTGTTTAACATTTACGTAAATTCTTAATACCCAATTTGAGAATGCCAACTTGTAACACAAATTTGAGAATGCTAATTTAAGTTATTCAAATTTAAAAATATTTAACTATATACTAGTGAGTGTTATGTGCTGACGCATATAAACTGGTGAGATTAAAAGAATTAAAGTCAATCGGTTTAATTTATAAAACAAGCACGGAATCCTTGGGATGAAAACAATTATTTGATGGTTTGACTAATGACTGTAGTATTTCCCATAAAATTCACATTTGGACCACCCACAAAAACTTTTAACGTAAATGTCCACTCTGCCCCCACCTACCGCACTGAAAGCGTCAACTTTATAAATTTCAAGAAATTGGTTTAATCAGGAAAGTGGTAGTGGCATATGTGTGAGCAAAAGCCAGAAACTCATTGGCCTTTAAAAGGAAATTATTTTGTATAATTAAATTATACATATTTTACAACTATTAGAAAACTTAGGAGAGAAAACAGTTTATGGATGATAAAATATAAAATTATAAATTATTATATGAATGATATGACTTATGTTTCAATGAATAGCACCCAACGGTATGCTTTATTGCTTTGGAACAATAGGAAACGTCCGGAGATGGAAGGATGAATAAACATCAATTTATTAAAAATATATTCACATATTAACTAATATATATTTTATATTTTATTCGATTAAGAAATATAATCTTCATCTTTTATTTGGTGTCGTAATGCTCGACATTACATGTGTTTTACTTTCTAAACAATAACCTGGTTCACCTGATCCCGGTTATTGCTATGGTTGAATATTAAAACCCAACTTGACTACATATGTATTGGCTATAGAACAGACATAGCACACGTGCCCTTTGCGTAAAAATAAAATAGTTAATTAAAAATTTCTATTATAATAAAAATAGAAAAATGATGTGCTTTTTATTGGAGAAGTCATTAGCAAAAGAAGAGGAGGAAAGAAGGATAACATAGTAAAACATTTCAAAATCACTTTTTTAAAAATAAAAGCAAACAATACACGTAAAAATTAGACAATTAAATATACGACTGAATAAAAGCAAACAATACACGTAAAAATTATACAATTAAATATACGACTGAATAAAAGCAAACAATACACGTAAAAATTAGACAATTAAATATACGACTGAAGTTAATTGTGTTACTTAAGTGTACATAGGAAGAAATCAATTAACTATGTTCTAACTAAGGGAAAAAATCTAGCTATGTCAAGCTCCTTACTCTTTCTTTTGAAGTTGTTGATCACGTTTCCACTTACAAAAATGGTTGGTTATGAGTTACGCTAGCTTCAACTATTTTAAAGCCTATAGAAAAATAGTATTCACAGGGCTATGCATAAAAAAAAAAACAGTCTTAAATATATTAAAAAAAATGAATTCAGTGGACAAAAGGAGAAAAGCAATTCAAATTTCATAGGTGCACAGTAAATGTATATCTGTTGATTAGAAACAAGAAATTAAATTTCTGACAGAAATGTACCTCTTTCACTTCTTCTTCGGTGATTCTCCCATCTTCGTTCTTGTCCACCCTACGAAGATGATTAGGATTTAAATTAGACACGGAGGAAAAATGAAGCTTTGCAGGCATTTATCTCTATTTTGGAAACAAATACGTAAAATCAAAACTTAAATATAGATTTATCTTTATGGCAATTAAAATATTTGATGAAGTCAGTTCATTTTAAGTTTAAATTATTTAATTATCATTTAAAACTAACCTTTCGTTTTAGTATAAAATTCTACGTTTAAATTCTGAGCGATTAAAAACGTAACAAAGAAAAAAAAAAAGGTTCAGAAATTACTTTTAACGAACTTTATTATTTTTAATAACATATTAAATAGTGAATCAAAGCTTACATATCAAAGAAGATCTGGAGGCGTGAATCAAAGCTTTGATCGGTAATTTGCGACCAGAATTCGCTAAGCTCGTCTCTATTGATCTTTTCAACCCTGAGTCTTCGTCTACGACCCAGAGCATCGAATAGTTCCAGAGCGAACTCCTTAGAGTCCTTCATCCCTTCAAAAAAACAGAAAAAAACTCTTGAAGCAACGCAAAACAAAGGAATGAAAATGCGAACACGAGCAACGCAATAATCTTAATTGAAAATTAAAAATAAATCGAACCTATGCATTGCGCAAAATCGGAGCGGTAGAGAAAACCGTCCTTAGCAAGACTATCGAAATTGCTTTGCACCTCTTTCCAGCCATCAACGCCGTTTGATTTACTGCTAATGAATTTCAGTCCACGGAGTGCTTTCTTCGCACCGGAGCTGTTGCGCTCAAGCTGAGCGCGTTGCTTCCTAAGATCTCGCCGCACCACCGCCGTTTCAGATCCTCCCTGGCTCCACGAGAACCGCCGCAGCTCCGCCTTGAGCTCCTGCGAGAACTGCCTCGCCTTCGCAACCGCCTCGGCCTTAAGCTCCTGCGAGAACTGCCGCCACCGATTGGGAGAGCTCCTCCTGATCGACGGCGACCACGCGGAGGACACCGGAGTTTCGTTTCCGCTTGGAGCATAGCCGTCGTCGACGTTAACGGCAGTCACCGGCTCAAAGCCACGGAGAACGATGGTGTGATCGTCTTGAACGTCAAGAGTTACCTCGACGTACTCGTCGGCGACGGAGTATGACTCTGTTCCCGGAGAAGTCCCGCCGCTGACGAATGCAATCTCCGGCACGGTGTCGGACGCCCAGCGGCGTTCGTGCTTGGGAGCAGCGTTCATTGTGACTGAAAACAGAAGAATGTATAGTTTAGGTATGGATTTTAATTTTATAATATAGAGATTTTTTAATATAACGTGAAATGAGTTTGTTATATAATGCGATAAGGTGCGAGGGAAGCTAGAGAATCCGAAAAGAAAAGGACAATAACTTGTACAGAGCTTTTGAGAGAAAGGAAACAAAACAGTTTGACCAAAGAAAAGGACAATGACTTTGCTTTTGCAGTATAAACCAAGAGAAGATGGTACTGTTGTTATATTATACATTTCAGAACCTGATAATGGGACTCGGGAAGAACAAAGATTACGTGGAATAGTGATAATTATTTTATATAATATCAGTGTGGTTTGATAAATAGAGAAATGTGTGTGATTTGAATAAATAGTGATAACAAGAAAAGAAGAGAGAAGACGATGGTGTTTTCTTGTCCTTGTAAATTTTGCATAAAACTGTGTTAACGGGGGAAGTGGTGGAAATGGAGGGGGAGAGAGAGTGGTGGGGCCGGAAAAGGAAAACGAAGCTTAATACTTTAATGGTAGTGGGACCCATATACCAGAGTCTCCGACGACGGCATAGATGGCCCAGTAAACTCCACTCACGGTGGTCGCCATCAACCCTATTGTTTTGTTGGATTTTCCTTATCTCTTTCTTCTCCCTCAAAAGAAAATGGTTTATTTTTTTTAAAAAGAGGTGAGAACGATTGAAGCATCATGTGACACACACCTAGGAACAATTGTTTCTTTAATACAGATAATTTAATGTTTTTCAGTTCAGATGTTAACTCTGATTTAAATTGTAGCTTTATTTTAATTTTAGTCTTGTGTTCATATGTTTTAAATTTTGGTTATACCTTCCAATACTTTGGGGCACAGTGGATAAGAAGGAGGAGATTCAGGTGGCTTTATGAGATGCCTTTTGTTCATCTGTGTGTGATCCTAATTTTTAAGTTTTTTTAATAAATTAATCATCAGTTTCTCCAATTACAAAACATTGCTACTCAATTTAAAACTCTCAAAATTTAATACTTTTTATTTAAACAATTAGAAATTTATGACCATGAGCTTTAAAGGTTGAGTTTGGAAAAAAATTAAAAGAATAATTATTTTTTAGAAATTTTGAAACGTTTTATTATAAAGTATGTTATTGAGGTTAAAAGTTTAACAAGAAAAATTAAATTTTAGAATTTTATAAAAGCATTTTTAAATGCTTAAAGTTAAATAATTTTAAATTTATTTAAAATGATAAATTTAAATTCTTTTATATTTTTAAATTTATATTTCTTCTATTCATATTCTCTCCTTGTTAGGGTTACTTTTAGTTTATGATAATTAAGATTGTTTTTGTTTATCATTGATTAGAGTCATACTTTGTTGTATGATACAAACTATTTATCGATTGCTTATTTTGTTCAAATTTTACTTCTGTAAACAATTTTTCTTTGTATTGATACATATATGCTGTATCCAAATACTTCTCTTTTGTCTATGTCAACACCGAGTAAGGAGAAGAAGGAAAAGAGTGTAAGAAAAATGAAGTCATTTGACAAATATCATTCACCAACAATATAAAGTAGAAGAAGTAAATAAGAAAAAACAATCCACCCATATGACGCCATTCTCGAGTTTTTCTTTACAAGAACACTCCCACACTATTCATTTGCCTAATTAAATTAACTAATGACTTTTTGGCGTTATAATTGTGTTATATATGAATGTATAATGGATCTAAATGAATAGGTCCTATTTTTCATCTCTGAATGTAGTTTTCTGTAACTATTCGAATTATGAAGACTTTGAGCCAAAAATATATGACCACAAGGCTTGCATGTGGGGCTGAATGACTTGAGGAAGTCCACCAACCTTCTCAATTTCCCGTTCACTGATAGAAAACAAAATAATCCACACGCCCAAAAATCTATGCCAGCATGGGGTTGGTGAGATGGGAATTTATAGAAGGGTACCTACGTTATATGTGTGTATAACAATTCTTTCTATTTTTGTTATTTCTTTATTATTTTAGCAAGTAAAATACTAAAATAGAGGTTAATTGTGTGTGTAATATTGGAATTGTCAGTGTATCTATTGATAAAGGGTTTAGGGTTTAACAACTCTCTAAGAGTTTAGGGTTTAATAAGAGTTTTAAATCTGAGTCTAGTTCTAAGTTGAATTGGGTTGAAAAGAGTATCACTCTTTTGTATCTGAACTATTCTTTAATTTTGATTTATTTTTTATTCATATTAAAAAGAAAAACATTTATTTTTATAAAAAGAAATAATCAGAATTGAAGGATTTTTAGATGTCATTATGCAATAAATGTATTGATATGTTATTAATTTAGATAAAAAGAATAAACACACGAAAACTTGGGCAGGTCACGTTCGTCGCATGTTGTTTTGGAGTAAGAAGTTGGATATTATATATAATTTATTTATTTTGTTTCAAACTTTCTTAGAATAGAGGAAACTTCGTTTGAAGATTATTGGCCACAAAACAAGTGCATGGACTTATTAGTTCTAGAACCTTCTTTTGTTTGAAATCTAAAAATTGTCTAACAGAGTTATTGCTTACTTTATTCATATTCATATTTTTAAATAAACCATTAACAATGTCTTCCACGTTTATCTAACATCTTTAATGTTTGAGATAATATTAATTATCTTGCTGTTAATTATGCATTTATTTTTCACTTAATTTTTAATTACGGAAAGAAGAAGGCGAAGCATAATTGGGTTTTGTTCTAGAAGAGGATTACGTATAAAAGCGAAAGATATGAGAAAGCCATCGCAAACTTCCAAGTTTCAAGTCAATTGTTCACCAACTCCTATCTTCAATATGAATTGCTTATAGACATAAAAATGGTATTATATAGTCTTAACATTGTTAATTTTTGTGATTGAGAAATCCATTTTTTCCCCAAAAAATTACTTTTTATTAAGTATTCAAAAGCCTTTCACAAGAATATTAAAACTGATTGAAATCGACAGAACAGAATCGCAGCTAATATTTTTTTTATTCATTTATTAGAATCGTGGCTAATAATTTGTGCTGCCAGTTTTTGCCTGTTACCAATCACACCATCTCGTTGCTTGATTTTAAGGCAAGAAATGAAAAATAAATAAATAGAAATAATAAGTTGAGTAAAAATATATTTAATTGTTTCATATAGTGGAAATGGGAAAGAAGTAAAAAAGGGATAATTTTAAAAAGTATTCCATAGAATTGATTGTATAAGAAATAAATAAAATAAATAAATAGGAAGTTTTAAATTTTAAAAAATACTTCATAATATTCAATTACATATTACACAAAAATTAGTGACAACATGAGCAAGTGGTTATACAAAACTACCTGATGATTTCTGCATCAAATAGGTTCAACTTATCCATTGATCCATCATCTCTAATCCAAATGCTTTATACACATCATTCTCGTAAGATCAAATATAGTTTTATTAATTGTTCTCTCCTTTATTGATTTTAATTTTATTTCATGTATATAACACCATAAAAATTGTATCCGTAATGTTTTAAATTTTCTATATATATATATATATATATATATATATATATATATATATATATATATATATATATATATATATATATATAGCGTAAGTATTTGTAGTAAACACACTTTTTTAAGAAACAAAATAGAAATAATTTGATGCCTATAATGACAAACTTAAAGTAGGTTTTGTCACGAAACAATGATTAGTTTCAATTTTTTTATCATATTATTCGCAGTACTATTGTTAGAAGATTTATTTTCACTCTATCTCAATTAATTGCAATATAAATATTATTTTACACTATCTCTTTTGTCTTTTCATATCTATGTGATATATAGTTAGATATAATTTATTCACAGCACGAAAACTCCATTTTTTCTTCAGCTCTATGCTGACTGGCTGAGTTTGAAAGTAGAGTATATTAGTATTTTTTTAGAGTGACGTGTATTATTAAACTACGTAGAAGTACATCACATGATTAATTATATATATAAAAAAATCTTACTGCAATGATTAATATGAGTTTATTTTCTTATATTACCTTCATTAAGTCCACATCTAAATAATGTAAAATTTCAAACTCATACATTGAATTTTCAGTACATTTACATTTTCCATTGAAGAAGTCAAAATTTCAATATATATATATATATATATATATATATATATATATATATATATATATATGTAATAAAATAATTAAACTCGATTGATTTAAAATGAGAGAATCAAATAATGTAAATTTATTTGACGTGTTGGAGTTCAACGAGAAATTCATGGTAAGAGTTATCTTGGTGATATAGTTTAAAAGAAATTTAAATGATTGATTATGCTAGAGAAATTCTGTGTCACATTATATAATATAACTAGGAATATAATTATTTGTCAATATCAGAAACAGTTATCGGCGTGGCCAAACGAGCACTGAGCATTTGGTAACTGTGTATCAGATATGTGATTGGATTTTATTAGTATTATTCAAAACCAAGTGCCTCATACGTAAAACAGCTATATTAGTAAGATAATTATATTTAAATGTTCATTGTTGTTGAATTTTCGACCGATTTGAATGATTGGAAGTACATAAAATCTAGGTTAGGTAAATGGCTATAGGTACGTTACGTAGCATCTTTAAACGCAAGTCGGAACCAACACCAACTTATATTAACTTTTTTTAGTGCTTAAGTAATATTTTTTTAGTGTTTATATGATTTTTTTTTTCAATTTTAAGAAATTTATTTTTCTAGAACTTACATTAAAATGATATTTTCATTAATAAAAAACTCTGGCTGTAAACTTATGTTGGAGATATTCTAAATAACTTTACACTGGAAAGGTCAAAAGATAAAAAAGTATAACTATACAAATTAAAATATTTTAAATTATAAAAACTAAAAGATTTGCTTCAATTATAAGAACCAAGTGGGTACTTAATTTTATTTTTTTTTATTATAACCGTTCAGGCTAGAAAATATCTCCTAAAGTTATATATGTAAACACAATAAACCTTAGCAAGGTGGCAAACTTTACACAGTTACCTTGTGTAATTATGAAAGATTGAAGGATGATCCCATAATTTGATTATTGGGAGAGGAAAGTATGAAAGTTAAAGTTTAGTATAAGTATTAACATTTTTTTTATAAAATATTTGTAATTATGCATTTCTAAAAATGATAAGAACTTGCAGTATGAAATATTTACAAGAAACATAAACAGAATATTTTTTTTGAACTCAAAATTTCATATAACAGTTATCAATTTTTATTGTCACCAAAAACTACGTTCAGAGGCAAAAGAGACAACAGGCCCAATAATTGGTTTCTTTAATGAGGCCATGGTGGCAAAGCCCATATAATGTGTTTGTCTGATTTTTTAGCCCACATAATAAGAGATTTAGTTGGATGTTGGCCTGTGTTACATTCACCCCCATTTTTCTTTGAGATTCGTACTTCAACTTTTTTTTTTTTTTTTGTTAAATACATTTTT
>Ga0209700_108784_pt1 | contig 12530 bp, 8 predicted proteins | sample SiratroredBW_FD_187528 | JGI IMG/M metagenome (GOLD analysis project Ga0209700, IMG submission 187528) | Root nodule microbial communities of legume samples collected from California, USA - Siratro red BW (SPAdes) (version 2) | ecosystem: Host-associated > Plants > Roots > Nodule | place: USA... | reverse complement strand
TTTACTCAAGACATAAAATACATGATAACGAGTATATATATAACACTTAACAGCAACTTAGAACAAATCACATGGATTAAAAGGATTGATATGATTGAACAATGAAGAACATGTGATGAACACTAAGAACAGAAGCAGTACAAAACCCGGATTGAACAAAAAATAAAAAATGACACACTAGAAATTGAAAGACGAGTTATGACCAACCTTGCTCTAATTACCAAATGATGTAACCCTGGGATTTTTTTATAGACAGAAACGTTGATTTTTGGTTTTTACGTATCTGGACCCACAATGCTCCGATTGCAACGAAACCAAAATGATAGGAAAGATGACACTCTGAATCGCAATTTAGACATATAAATCATAAGAAATGGATTAGTAAAACATGAGATATGAGAATAAGAAAATTGTGACAGATTCTGAAAAGTTAGCACTGCGGAAGAGATAAAAAAAAAGGGTTAGAGCGGAATATAGAAGGAAACAAAAGGATGAGCGCCACAAACAGTATGATGTTTGATAAGCCCTGAAGATCGCCACAAGAATTTTGGAATAAAAATTCTTGATAAGATCAATTGATCCAACGAAGAACCCTAGCAGAGGATTTCTCACATCTCAGGAATGATAACATCAAAAGTCTGCCTCTTTCATTAATCCCTAAATAATTTATACAAATTAGGTCTGAAGTATTGAAATGCTTATAAAAGAAAAATAAATTGCCAACATTACAAGCATAGATAAAAAGGACTTTGTGGTTAATTGAGACCTAAAGAAGCTCAAGGTCCTGGTATCAAAACCAACCACCTCTTCCTCACATGTTTAGACTCAGCACTCGAGTGTAAGCACTCAATTTAGGCTTTTTTTTATAATATAACTCTTTTTCATTTTTACACTCTTGTGTTCTCTTTGAGTTCTTAACCGAATCAACAAGACATTTTCAAAAATAATCCACCCAATAAGAGTAATTCTAGCACACAAAAAAATTATAATGGCAACAAACACAATGATGGGCTAAACAAGAACATTTTGATGACAATTTTAATGACCTAAAAAATATAGTAACAATCCTCCACAATTGCAATCAATATATTACTTATAAGTACTTGAATTTATGTTGTAATGACATGAACCATTAAGCCACAACAATATTTTTTTGTTTTTTTTTTCAGGCTTGATTTTTGCAATGGTTCAACCACTAACTTACAATGATATTGACAGAAAAATTAAAGAAAGAATTTTACTAATTTATCCAAACCAAACTGTCTCAATCCTTGCCCTAGAACTGAGCTCTAAAACCAAATGATGTAAACCTGTATGTTGGGATTCAAGACCAGACCGATCTAGAGTAAGAAATTGAATTTATTGGAAAATAGAGTTTCAGGTAGAGTGGGTGATAAGGATAAACAACACCACTTCTATAGAAGAAGATAAGCCACAGAGACACCATAAGGGAATGAAAAACCCTTGATAAGTCTAAGGTTGTGTTTGGTTGAGGGAGTGGATTTGAGTGAATTTGAGAGGAAAGTGTATGAAAAGTTAGGTTGTTTGGATGAAGAGATGGATGGTGAAAAAAGAAGAGAAAATTTATAAAAATTCGTGAGTGATACGATAGGTATAGTTGGTAAAACAATTTTTTAATAGATAAAATTATAATTAAAATTAATTTAAATATAATATATATTTAATATAATAATTATATAATATATAATTACAAAATAATTACATAAAAATATAATATATATATATATTTAGTATAATAATTATATACGTAATTAATAAATAGTTTTTTATATTTAATAATTATAATAATTTATAATACATAATTTATAATAATTATAAATATTTTATTTTATTTAAAAAGCTTTATTCGCAAATCTGGTTATACATGAGAAGAAAGATAGATTGAATTTTTTTTTGTCGTTTAGTAATTTTAATTAGTTTTTATATTCCTCGATTTTCCCACTTTCTTCTTCTTTCTTTCCGCGCCAACTTTCCACACCCTAATCCAAACGTAGCATAAGAGTTGATTCAGCCAAGAACTTAGAAGATTCACTCTTACTAATTTGCAAAATGTATCATTTGTTCTTCTCAATTCCTAAAAATGTTTAAATACAAATTTAGGTTATGAGTTTGTCTAATTTGAAATAAAATAAAATAAAATTCTTATTATTCATTCTTTTAGCTCTCCAAGCCTATTAGATATGTAATCAACCTAGTCTCTTCCATATGGTTGTCCTTCAATAGTTGGACCTTAGTAGATGGATTACTTTGTACTGCAAAGTTTCTTAAGTATTCTTAAGCTTTCCTCTAGTCATAGGTCTACCTAAGTCTTGAATTGGATTCTAGACTTCATTTTTTTGTTTCGTGGACTTGAGTTTTCTTATCATAGACTTTGTGGAGTTGAGCTTGAATAATCACCAAGTAGCTTTCTAGTTTGCAATTTGTGAGGATTTGTTTTGTGTTTCTTAATTTAATATGATATTTGGTAGTTTATGTTTGTAAGAAAATTAAAAAAATGATTGAAACCATCATAGTTTATATTTGTAAGTTCAAATGTGATTTTAAGTGAATTGGTCAGAGAACTAACTTTCAAGATTATGTTTTAATTCATTTGGATAGGTCATGATATCGTGAAACATTTTAGTTTTTATTAATTGAAAAATTATGTACTTGATTGTATTATATGACTAATTTTTTTTGTGAAATGAAAAAGGGTAAAATGGTTTAGTTAAATTATTTTTGGGTAGAATATTTTGAAATTGGATATTGATTGAATTAGACATAAAAGTGATCATAAAAATTGTAATTTTGGACGTTAGTTGGAATCACTAGAAAATAATGTCCAAATCAAATTAGTGAGAAAATATCAAATTGTTAGGATTGTGAATTTATGTTCTTCTTATTTTTGGCATACTAAATTGTAAAATGAAGTTTTGAGGTGATCATAAATGAAATAATAATTAGTACAACTTTATTTTTTAAAGACATGATAGGAGTTGAGAAAATGATAACAACAAATGTTAGGTATTTGAGATTCAAGATGTAAAATTTGGAAAAGAGACTTTTACATTGTGTTTGCTTTGAGTGATATACTATTCATCCAAATAGATTTGGTAGAGGTCACCATGTTTAGATTTGAAGATGTGTGAAGGAAAGGATGGATAGATTTGCGAGAGAGTAACTTTGCATTTTCTTTGTTATTGTGCATAGATTAGAGAGGGAAGCTATGTAGATGATGTGCAATGAAACAAGGGTCCCTGTTTTTACTATCCAATCTCTCGTGGTGGTGGTCCCGAAGGTCAAGGGATGGTTTCATGAAGTTGTTACGACGTTGTAAAAGCCATAGGTGCCAAGGCTGGGAGCAAATGTAAGCTTTCTTTTACAATTCCTTGCTGACTTATTACTACAACTTTCACTCTGCACCGGTGACCTCAAATTCGATGTTTTGTAAGAATAATCGATTATGACGATGGATTATGAGTTTGTGAGATTATATGTGTTTCTGAAGTGATAATTGATAATGAATGTTTAAAATTAAACTATTATATGAATGCAACTCAAATGGTAGAATTGTGATAGGAACAATAATCTTATTTAATTTTTAATCATTTTCAATTACAAAAGTAAATTTGTAATATTACATTTTTATCAATTAAAAAAAATTAAAATATCAATCATACACATCATATCATCCATAAACTTTTCAATCAGATCTCACTATCTATCCCTTAATTCAAATAATTCAATCAACTTCTTCAAATTCTTCTAAATCTATACAAAATCATTCTTTCAAATTTACTCAAATTCATCTATACATCCAAACAATGCATATAGAAAAATACTTCTATCTTACAAATTATACCCGAATGTCTAATATTAAAGAGTTTCATACTATATAAATTTTATTATCCTTAAATGTCAAACAAAACAATCATCACACTATCAAAATTGAAATGAGGTAATGTAAGTTAAGATATTTGCTTACTGTGAAACCTCGTGTTAAGTCCAAGCATCCAAATATCTATTTTATTTTAATGAAAGAAATATAATATTTAGTTTAAGATGAATGTTAAGATCATTATTTAGTATCAATGACATCAGACTTTGACCTTTGTACATATATTTAAGTATAAAAGGAAGGAAGCTAGAGTCTAAATATCCAAAATCGTAAACTAATAATGAGTGTAAATTATTATCACAATGAGAAGTAAGTGAAAAGTTAATAGATTTTGTCAAGGTAAAAGACAAATGCATCATATATTAGCCTTCATGTATCATTTATGAAATCATAATTTATGAATTTAAAATAATTATTTACCATAAATTTTAATCATATAAAATAAATATTTTAATCTAATTAATTATTAAGAGTAAAATACTAAAAGGTTTGAAACTCCAAAGGATCTGATACTTACTCTTTAGGACGCGGAGTCCTTGAATGGTTCCATGCTAGTATCGTGTAAAAACCAAATCGAGATTTACCAAAATACCCTTCAGGCTAACATTACTATTACCCGCGCGCCAACAAATGCCACGAATTATAACGGTAAACGCCAACGCATTTCATCGCGTAAGTATTTCTTCCGAAGCGCGTTTTGGACGGCAAATCTTTTGTTTGAACGTACCAACCTTGCAACTACCGCTACGTGCTCACGTTTCTCGTCGGAGTTTATTTAAATTAAAGGAAACAGTGATTAGTCAATATTTCGTTTTCAGAGCATATGAACATATATTATTACAATAATAATATAACAATAATAAAACTATAAATTAGTGTCCCTCTCTTTTACTTTTTTGGTTTTCTAAGCATTCCCTTTTCCTCCTTCTCTCTCATACCCACTGTTTTCTCTCATTCGCCTGAAAACCTCTTCACCGGCCGGAAAACTGATTCTATTTCCGGCGATTTGTCGCCGCTAAGGTGCAAGATTATTGCTGCCTACTGATTGAACTTGTTACATTTTCTCACAATTTGCGGAGTTTGGTCGTAGAAAGCTTTGGATCTCTGGTTTCCACCTTGTGGTCGTCGTTTTGGGAGAATGTGGCGAGGCTTAATGTCCTTCACCAGTCGCTCTTAATTTGTAGTCTCCAGGAAGGTGATCTAGGGTTTGGCTCGGCGATTTGGATTCGTGATTGTTTCATTGTTTTTATTTTTTTTTGTGAAGTTTTTCTTCCAAGTGAACGAAGACGGAGCCCTATAGGGAGCGACGTCGTAATGAAGTGGTAGGTCGATCGTGCTTTTTGTAAACATCTTTCCGTGTAATTTTGGTGTTTTGATCAATTGCATTTCTTCAATCTCTGTGAAGTGCGTTTTGTTCTGGTTTGTCGTTCAGATCCCGGGCATTGTTCCATCTCCGGCGGTTCGGACTCGATTGGTCGTGGTTTTTTTATGTTACCGTGAATATGAATTTTCCAGTATCACTTCGCAATTTGATTTTTCCCGTGTTTGTTTATACATACTGTACAATTCTTGCCTTTTAATTTCTGTAGTTGGTTAGAGATTCGGAACTCGTCTCTGAAAAGGAAAATACAAATAAGAGAAAGGGCTCGTGGGTTGTTTCTCCCCGTCTTTCTATAATAGGAATTTAAAGGATTATTTTCCGTCAAGGATTAATAATCTTTTTGTCTAGAACTTCTTTTTCTTTGGTTCATTGCATTCCGTGAAGATGTTCGATACCACTTTTTGTTTATTTGGCTTATTTTAAGGTTGGGGGAATGATGATGTTGAGAAGAGGACACTGTTCAAATTTCAGCGCGTGCATTCGTTGAATTTTCTTATATATTTATTACAAAAATAATTTTCTGTTAACCATATTTGGGGTTTCGGTTCGCTAAATTCCGATATAATTGTAATGCTTCTGTTTGACAAAATCTCCAAGTCGGCGTTGCGGTAATTCTGTCGGTGGGTCAATTTTTGTTGTCTTAGTGGTTCGTACTTAAAGTTGTGACTTCCGTTTGGCCCAGAGTGTAGTCCTGACGTAACTCTTTCATACTATTTATGACTTTCCTTGCCCCGCAACAAACACCTTATGCATCTACTTGTTGACTCCGCAACGGTAATATGCCAAAGTGAGATAGCACTCCCCGGGCCATAGATTTTTATTTTTTTTTTCCTTTTTTCTTTTAAATTACATTTTTTTTTTGTGTGTGGGGACGGGTTAGTTTGACATGTTGGATTTTGGACTCCTTTGAATTAGGGAAGTATGCAAAGTAAGAAGAAACTCAGTATGTATTGATTTGAATTAAAGTACCTCAGTAGTAATTCACTTTATATTAAGGGTGGATGTACTCGTGTTTTCTCATTTTATTCATCTTTTCACTTTAGGGGTGTTAAAATACTAACTTGTTTATGTTTTGAAGAACATTCCTTTTTCTCTCTATTTTTCCTTCTAGAGAGTTGATGCATCAGAAGTATATGCATTGACACCTCATTTTTGGTTATTGTTAATGAATTAAAGTGCAATGCTTTGTTTAGCTTGTTCCACCCGAATTCAGACTTCCAATAATGATGCTTTTATTGTATTTCTTTTGTCAGTTTATTGTGAGTAGATGCAACTCATGAATTTCACTTGGTTCGTATACTTGTGTTTTTGTGGATACCGTATGTCCTATTTACTTGCTGATTTGGGTTTAAATGATGAAACAACTAATAGGTGGGAGGAAGAGTACGTTCATCTCTGGAAGCTAGAAATGGGTTAGAATATTTGAAGCATAAAAGGCTTCAGCGAGCAAAATCTGCTACTGCCAGTGCCACTGCAACAAACATTGCTAACATGATGAACAGAAGTGGAGGAGATGCTCTTACAGGTTCTGCATCATGTAGTATGAGGTTGCACGCTGATGCAGGTAGCTTTTCCCAGCGAAAGGTGGATAAGTTTGACACAGGTGATCTGGCATGGACCGAGAAAATTCCAGAGTGTCCTGTATATTATCCAACAAAGGAGGAATTTGATGATCCCTTGCTTTATTTGCAAAGAATAGCTCCCGAAGCTTCTAAATATGGTATGAGGGTGCCCTATTGAATCTAAGATTTACTTTGTATTCAATTTAAGATTTTGAGTTGATATGGTTAATTAGGGTTTCTTAGATGTACAAGACTTGCATTGCACTGCCTGTATCACTTCTTAAGCTGGTGAGAAGGTTTACTGTGAAGATGAGGGAATGTACACTGCTCCTGTGTAAAAGCGAAAAACATAAGTGATGAGGGTAGTAGGGTAGTTTTTTATTCCAAACTAGCCATTTATACAGCAAAGTGACGGCCTTAATAATTAAGAAAAAATTTAAACCTGCGGAAATTTAAAGCTATAAAACTCTTTCTGTTTAAAAATAAAAGTAGAACTGTAACTTCACGAACGTGGGTATCAAGACCCTAGTTTATCTTTCTTAGAACTTCATTTCCTCTTTTTCCTGCTGTTAATGTTGGGCCCATTCTCCAAGGTTGCTTGCTGCATCCTTCAATTCTTTTATTGGCACATAAACGAGAAGATTTTGGTAATTAGGAAAAGAAAGTTGAAGTTACATCTTAGAAATGAAAGTTCTTTTCTTGAATGCGGTGTATCTTATTCTCATGAGATGAGATAATAAAAAATATTAATCTTTTTTCTAGTAGAAGTCCTTAAGAACCCTATCTCAGCACCATAGTTTGTTCTGAAGAGTGAAAGATAATTCATTGTGATCTCTTGACGACAATATCATCATGAAAGGACCATGTGAGAAAGCTGTAGAACAAATGATGGTTGAATATTGGGACTGTATTCACAAATTTTCATCTTTGTTTCTTTATTAATATATATTAAGGTTGTGCTTCCAGACTTTGGCGTACTGGGTTGAACGTTATCCCTCTTAGCTTTTTGTTTCCTTTTTTCCTTGGTATAGTTTTTGAGGATTTCTTTTCCTCACACATGTTCTTCTCTTATTTTGTAATAAATTATATATATATATATATATATATATATATATATATATATATATATATATATATATATATATATATAGTATATTAGTTGTATCATTCAATCGTAGATTTGACTAGGGTGTTTTTATGGAAGTTTCAAATTTGACATAGTTTCTCTTATATGGCAAGTTGCGAAGTGACGGATGAACTCCACCTACGAGAAGTACAACTGACATTTGCTGAATTTACATCAATTATGCCAAGGTTTTAATTTTTGATTTTCTAATTATCATTCTCCTTTTCAGAAGAGTAACTCCATTTTCCAAATTTGTTTTTCTTTTCATCAATCATGATACTGAAAACCTTTTGTCTAATCCCATTGAACCAAATGCAATTTAAATGCATTTGCTATTCACTGTATCTTGGTTGAGAATCTCGATTCTAGGGTGGATTCTATGGTAGAATTAATGCGATTGTCTTGTCAAAAGATTGCTTTCTTTTCATTCTTGTCTTTGGTGGGTACTTCATTTTTCATATCCCGGTTTGTATCCTTTTGGTTTCCCTTGTGTTGAGCTTTTCATTTTGTTAAAGTTTCCCTTTGGTGGTGGAGGATTCTTTCCCTTGTTTTGTGAGAAGTAACCTAAATTTCTTGGTTGAGTATTGAACACTTTAGCTTTTTGTGATTTCCTCAAAGGTGTTGAATGAGTCTCTATTTCCTTCATCACCATATTTTTGTTTGGAAGCTATGCTATTCCTTTTCTTATGTAGCTGTTCAATTTGGTTGGAACACGTTATTTGTGTCCTTCTTATGTTTATAATTTTATATAACTTTCCAATGAGGGCAACAAGAGAGATAACAGAGATGACTTTGGTTTCTTCTGTGCCTTTGAGCTTTCAACTACTATAAAGCACTTCATTAGTTTGCTAGAATACTTCTCATTGAGTGAGCATGTTAATTTTACATGCTAAAACTTCTTCTGCTAACGCCTTTAAAATTATTAAAATGTGAGTGCCATGTTTTTATTTGTTTTGTATATTTACCTTCAATAAACATTTCATTTTAAGTGAGCATGTTAATTTTTCTCTTGTTCACTACACTGATACCTCATAAATTAATTCAATAGTATCTCATTTTCTTTGCATTAGTGTAAATATAGGAAGACAAAAATAGTCAAATAGCCTAAGGCCAGTAATGATTTTTATACTTTTATTTATAATTAGTTTCTTTTTCTTTTCTTCATTTCATTCACTTATCTTATATTTGATAATATAAGGTAAAGAGTAACTACGTTTAATGAATGTAATCTAGAGGTTCAGGAATTTATACATTACTTACCTGCATTTATAGTCCAGAGAGGATATTTGAGGTGGTCGGGTTTCGTTCAATCCTGAAAACTAGCCTTTGCTTTTGCAAGCTAGAAGGTTGTGTTTGAATATTATAGTGTGTTGCAAATACGTTCTTTTCTGCCTTAAAAATTGAAGTGTTTGAAGCCTAGTATTTAAACAGCGACCTGGTTTTCCGCTGAACCGCGTTTTGAGGATGGTATTCAAATATCATTTTCTGCTCTTGGAAACCAAATACTTAAATATTACGAGGTGGAATAAAGGCTCTTTCAAAATTCAAAAGCTCTCTAGAGCCCAAATAATTGAATTCTTCGTTGTATCCCTTGAGTACGGAAGTTGTTTAATTGAATACATGCTTTCAATATGTTAATTTTAGCTCAAAATACACTGATATTTGGGCTTTATTTCTTTTGGGATTCAACTATAAGTTCATACAGTTGCCATTTTTTTGTTTAGAAAGGTTAGAAGTTCTTAATTCTAATGCTTTATGAAGTGGTTGGTCTTGATCTCTAACCATTATTTCAAGTTTATCATTTCACCATTGTTTAGATGTGGTTAAATCTTTTACATGAGCCACGCATCTTTGGAAATCAGACATTTGATTTATGAGGAACCTATTAAGTGATCGAATTAAAGCTTAACCCCATTTGAATCCATCAGGTATATGCAAGATTATTTCACCTTTGAGTGCTTCTGTTCCTGCTGGGGTTGTTTTAATGAGGGAGCAAGCAGGGTTCAAGTTTACAACTAGAGTGCAGCCCCTTCGTCTTGCTGAATGGGATACCGAAGACAAAGTGGTGTTTTTCATGAGTGGGATGTCAGTTTTCTTTCTGTATATGTCATTGTTGTAATTTCCGTTATATTTATCACTTTTGGATTTTGATATGGTTGTAAATAATTCAGAAATTATACATTTCGTGATTTTGAAAAGATGGCGAACAAGTCTTTTGCACAAAGATATTGCAGTGCTGGATGTCTTCCTGCCACATACTTGGAGAAAGAATTTTGGAGTGAAATTCGTTGTGGGAAGATGGAAACTGTTGAATATGCGTGTGACGTTGATGGTAGTGCCTTTTCATCTTTGTCCACTGATGAACTTGCGAAAAGCAAATGGAATTTGAAGGTTTTAATTCAACTAGTCTCTTTGTTTTTCTTTAAATTGTATGTTCCTTTCCTTGTTTACTTCTCATTTACTTTATTAACAGAAAAGTAATTAGTACTAATAAAAGATGCTTCTTGCTATTGCTTTAACTCGACTGCCTTGTGATAGCTCTTAATTGCTCTTTCCTCACTGAATCACAATCAAAAAAATTTTCCAATAACATGTAGAGTGTTTTTAGAAAAAACAATGTTTCTGATTTTCCTTGTACATTTGACTGTAATCTATTTCTGTAAAATTCCGTTCTTAGAAAGTTTGTATCAGTTAATTCTGTCAATTAATTGCCACTGTTTCAGGTTGATGAAATGGGAATGAATAGCGTTTATTGACTTTATGTGCCATTAAGTCATTATGTATTATTTTTTAGTTTTCCGTCAGCTGCATATCCTGGAAACAATGTACAATAGGTAATGTGAGTCAGAGGAGTGCGTGTGGGACTGATAGGTACCGGACCAGGAAAAGAAGAATTAAGAATTAAAATAAGGATTTTTTATTAAGAATTGATTCCTGATCCTGGTCAATCTGGCAGCAGCCTAAGGTTGGGAAAACAATAAAGGAAAACAAACCTTACAGGGATTCTAAGAGCCTTGCACCTCGCACCCTCCCGCAACTAGGTTCTATGATAGTCCAAAAATATTTATGTCCCTCTACTCTCTTTTAGTCAGGGTTATGATTCCCTGCATCCCGCTTTTTTTGTTTTATACACCTTATAAATTTTGGGCCTGGGCCTCTTAGTAATATCCCCTCCTAAAAGTCCCACCTTGTCCTCAAGGTGAAATTCTGGAAATGCTTCTTGTATTCTAGATGTTGATTCCCAACTGTTCTAACACTCTGGAAGCGGCTTCCACTTTATCAAAACTTCCAATTCTTCTCTTGAACCTTCCCGGATGTTCAATACCAATTCTGTCTGAACCTCCAATTCTTGTTCCTCATTCAGCATAGCTGGAAGAGTTTGGGGTTGTACCTCTGACTTCACTGATTGCTTTAATAGATAGACCTAGAAAACTGGGTGAATTCAGCTTGAATCAGACAGCTGCAACCAATAAGTCAGTTCTCCTATCCTTTCAATTACTTGATAACAGCCATAGAAGCATGGACTCAGCTTTACATTGGGTTTCCTAGCCTAGGACTTCATTTTGTAAGGGTGTAGCCTAAGAAAAACCCAATCTCCCTCATGAAATGTAGCATCACTTCCGTGCTTATTTGCATGTACCCTATTCTGATATTGGGTTTTAGAAAATTAACTTCTTAACTCATCTAGCCATTTATCTCATTGCTGCACTAACTGATTTACTTCCTCAACCTCGGATGGATGGTAGTTCCGTTCGATAGTATTGGAGGATCATGACCAGATTTGAAGGGAGTCATCTTGGTAGAGGCACTATAATTTGCATTGAACCAAAACCATGCCCGACTTAACCATTATGGCCGTTTGACCATCTATTTGAGGATGATAACCTTAGCTTTACTTTAGCTGTGTTCTTGCTCCTCTAAACAACACCTTCAGAATCTGTTTAGGAAAACTTGACCCCAGTCTTTAACTATAGAGGCAGGGAAACCATGTAGCTAAACTATTTCTTTGAGAAAAGACGCCAGCCACCTGCTAGCTGTAAAGGGATGGCTCAATGCTAAGAGATGTGAGAACTTGGCTGGCTGTTCTAGGACAAGGATTGTTGTATGATGACAAAGGAAATGCTTAAATCATATGGTATAAGATGCAAATTGGGTTGGCTGTCCCATTGCTTGGAGGTCTTCCACAAGATATTGTGTATTCATTTGAGGGAATATTGTCTCCTTGAAGGTCAAGAAACAAAATGTTGTCCGATCTTGTGCAAAAGCTGAATATAGATCTGTGGTTTTGGCCACTTGTGAACTTGTGTTGATTAAACAACTTTCAAGAGTTGAAATTTTTATGAAGTTGAGCAAATGAAGTTGTATCGGGATGATCAAACAGCCTTTTATATCGCTTCCAATCATCTATTTCATGAAAGTACCAATCTCAGAGATTGTCAGAATCCCACTGTATATGTTATTTCCTTTTATAGTTAGAATCAAAATCCCATAATTAGGAGATTTGATTAGCTGTATCTTTCTGTATTTATGAATAGGAATCATTGACACTTAATTATAGGAATT
>Ga0209700_108783_pt1 | contig 12532 bp, 14 predicted proteins | sample SiratroredBW_FD_187528 | JGI IMG/M metagenome (GOLD analysis project Ga0209700, IMG submission 187528) | Root nodule microbial communities of legume samples collected from California, USA - Siratro red BW (SPAdes) (version 2) | ecosystem: Host-associated > Plants > Roots > Nodule | place: USA... | reverse complement strand
GTTGTTTTTAATATTTTTAAATTTTTTAATATTATTAATATTTATACACAAAATATTATTAATGTTATTGATAACATTATTATTATTATTATTATTTATATTAACATTATTATTATATATTTTTTAATATATGGAATATTATTAATACTTCTATTCATATTATTTATATTTACATTAATAGAATTTTTAATATTACTATATTATTATCAACATTATTTATATTTATATGAAAAATAGTTTTAATATTATTAATATTTTTCATATTATTTTCAGTTATATTAAAAATATTTGTGATTATTATTATTATAGTTAATAATAATATTATCAATAATGTTATTGTTAACATTTATATTCTTATTTCTAATATTATTATTATTAATGTTATTTTTATTACCCGTATTAATATTATTAATAATATTAGTATTTTAAATTTTATTAATTTATTATTGTTATTATGAATCTTATTAATATTGTTTTTTTTTCAATATTATTAATATTATTATTGATATTATTTATATTATTATTATTATTGTCGTTTTTAATAAAAATGATAATAATAAAAATAATAATATTATTATTAATGATAATAATAATAAGATTAACAATCATAATCATAAATATAATCATAATAAGAAGAATAATAATCATAATATTATCATATAGATTGTCTGGCACAGTGGTCAAAGACTTCCTTCAACATTCATAGGTCTTGGGTTCTGACCACTACTAAACTTGGCTCACCACACCACCACCAAACTTGGCTCACTTGGAAACCAACAAAGATGGATTGACTTTGCCACCAAACTATCCCAACCCCATTTTTATTATGTTTGTGGTGTTTTCCACCCAAGAGGGCTCAAAAACCACAAGCTCAAAATTTCATGATTCTTGGAATCTATGTCAGGTAAGCCGACCCATACCACAACCAAACTTGGTTTACTTAGAAACCAACCAAGATGGGTTGGTTTTGCCACCAAACTTTGCCAACCTCATATTTATTACATTTGTGGTGATTTCCACCCAAGAGGGCTCAAAAACCGTAAGGTCGAAAATTCATGATTCTTGGCACCTATGCCGGGCAATCCGACCCAGACCGCCACCAAACTTGGCTCACTTCAAAACCAACAGAGATGGATTGGTTTTGCCACCAAACTTTGCCAACCTCGTTTTTATTGCATTTGTGGCACTTTCCAACCAAGAGGGCTCAAAAAACGCAAGGTCGAAAATTCATGAGTTTTTGCACCTATGCTGGGCAAGCCGACTCACACAACCACCGAACTTGGCTCACCTGGAAACCAACCGAGATGGATTGGTTTTGCCACCAAACTTTGACAACCTCATTTTTATTGCATTTGTGGTGCTTTCAATCGAAAAGGGTACAAAAACTGCGAGGTCGAAATTTCATGATTTTTGGCATCTATGTCGAGCAAGCCTTACATCACCACCAAACTTGGCTCATTTCAAAACCAACCAAGATGGATTGGTTTTGCCACAAACTTTGTCAACCTCATTTTTATTGTATTTGTGGTCCTTTCCAACTAAGAGGGCTTAAAAATCGATAGTTCGAAATTTCATGATTCTTAGCACCTATGTTGGATAAGTCGACCTAGACCACCGCCAAACTTAACTCACTTCCAAACCAACCAAATGGATTGATTTTGCCTCCAAACTTTGCCAACCTCATTTAATTTCATTTGTGATGGTTTCCACCCAAGACTACTCAAAAACCACAAAGTCGAAAATTCATTATTCTTGGCACCTATGTTGCGCAAGCTGGCCCATATTACCACCAAACATGGCTTACCTAGAAACCAACAAGGATGGGTTGGTTTTGCCACCAAACTTTGCCGACCTCATTTTTATTGCATTTTTAGTGCTTTCCACCCAAGAGAGCTAAAAAACTACGAGGTCGAAAAATCATGATGTTTGTTACCTATGCCGGGGAGGCCGACCGCCATAACCACCAAACTTGGCTCAGATCAAAACAACCAAGATGGATTGGTTTTGCAACCAAACTTTCCAACTTCATTTTTATTGCATTTGTGGTGTTTTCCCAACCAACAGGGCTCGAAAACCACGAGGTCAAAAATTTATGATTTTTGGCACCTATGCCGAGTAAGCCGACCTACACCACTACCAAACTTGGCTTACTTCAAAACCAACCAAGATGGATTGGGTTTGCCACCAAACTTTGACAGTCTCATTTTTATTGCATTTGTGGTGCTTTTCAACCAAGAGGGCTCAAAAATCGGAAGGTCGAAAATTCATGATTTTTGGCACCTATGCCTGACAAGCAAGCCGACCCACACCACCACCAAAATTGGCTCAATTGGAAACCAACCAAGATGGATTGGTTTTTCAACCAAACATTGCCAACCTTATTTTTATTGCATTTGTGGTGCTTTGAACACAAAACAACACAAAAATCGCGAGGTAAAAATTTTATGATTTTTGGCACCTATGCCGAGCAAGCCTACCCACACCACCACCATACTTGGCTCACTTCAAAACCAACCAAGATGGAGATGTTTTTCAACCAAACTTTCCCAACCTTATCTTTATTGCATCTGTGGTGCTTTCCACCCAAGAAGGCTCAAAAATCAAAATTCATGATTCTTGGTACCTATACCAGGAAAACCGACCCACACCACCATCAAACTTGGCTCACTTCAAAACCAACCATGATGGCTTGGTTTTGCCACCAAACTTTGACAACATCTTTTTTATTGCATTTGTGGTGCTTTCCAACCAAGAGGGCTCAAAAACCGCAAGGTCGAAAATCATGATTTTTGGCACCTATGTCGGGTTTACCGACCCACACCACCACCAAACTTGGCTCACTTGGATACCAACCAAGATGGATTGGTTTTGCCAGCAAACTTTGCCAACCTCATTTTTTGCATTTGTGGTGCTTTCAACACAAAAGGGTAAAAAAAATAAAAAAAAAATAAAAAAAAAACCACGAGGTCGACATTTCATGATTTTTGGCAGCCATGCCAGGCAAGCCTACCCACACCACCACCAAACTTGGCTCACTTCAAAACCAACCAAGATGGATTGGTTTTGCCACCAAACTTTGTCAATCTCATTTTTATTGCATTTTTGGTGTTTTCCAACCAAGATGACTCAAAAACCATGAGGTCGAAAATTCATGATTCTTAGGACCTATGTTGGGCAATCCGACCTAGACTGCCACCAAACTTGGCTCACTTCGAAACCAACCAAGATGATTGGTTTTGCCACGAAACTTTGTCAACCTCATTTTTATTGCATTTGTGGTGCTTTCCACACAAGAGGGATCAAAAATTGTGAGATCGAAATTTCATGATTCTTGACACCTATGTCGGGCAAGCTGACCCACACCACCACCAAACTTGGCTCACTTCCAAACTAGCCAAGATGGATTGGTTTTGCCATCAAACTTTGCGAACCTCAATTTTATTTCATTTGTGGTGTTTTCCACCCAAGAGGGCTCACAAACCGCAAGGATGAAAATTTATGATTCTGGGCACCTATGTCGAGCAAGCCGACCCACACCACCACCAAACTTGGCTCAATTGGAAACCAACCAAGATGGGTTGGTTTTGCAGCCAAACTTTGTCAACCTCATTTTTATTGCATTTGTGGTGCTTTCCACCCAAGAGGGCTCAAAAATCGCAAGTTTGAAAAATCATGATTATTGGCACCTGTGCTGGGCAAGCCAATCCACACCACCACCAAACTTGGCTCACTTCCAAACCAACCAAGATGGATTGGTTTTGCCACTAAAATTTGCCAACCTCATTTTCATTACATTTGTGGTGCTTTCCACCCAAGAGGGCTAAAAAATCGCGAGGTCAAAAAAACATGATTTTTGGCATCTATATCGGGCAAGACGACCCACACCACTACCAAACTTGGTTGAGATCAAAACGAACCAAGATGGATTAGTTTTGCCAACAAACTTTCCCATCCTCATTTTTATTACATTTGTGGTGTTTTCCACCCAAGAGAGCTGAAAAACCGCGAGGTCAAAAAATCATGATTTTTGACACCTATGTTGGGCAAGCCGACCCACACCACTATCAAACTTGGCTCATTTCAAAACCAACCAAGATGGATTGGTTTTGCCACCAAACTTTGCCAACCTTATTTTTGTTGCATCTGTTGTGCTTTCCACCTAAGAGAGCTCAAAAACCGCGAGATCGAAAATTTATGACTTTTGGCACCAATGTCGTTCAAGCCGACCCACTCGACCACCAAACATGGGTCAATTCAAAACCAACCAAAATGAATTGATTTTGCCACCAAACTTTGCCAACCTTATTTTTATTGTATTTGTGGTGCTTTCCACCTAAGAGAGATCAGAAACCGTAAGGTTGAAAATTTATGATTCTTAGCACCTATGTCAGGCAAGCTGACTCACACCACCACCAAATTTACTCTTTTCTCTCTCTCCTTCAAAGCTCCAATCCTTGTTTTAATCCAATGTTTTCCTAATTATATTCAATCAAAATATCATGAATTAGCAATCAAATCCTTTTTTGACTCAAAATCAATTACTAACAAAAACCAAATAAAATTGAGAGTTAAACAAATTTTAAATGAGGAAAGAGTTTATTTTTGTAAAAAAAAAAAAGATTGATAGGTCAATAATATCATATAAATTAACTCGATCATTTATCTCGATTCTCATTTTTTCTAAAATTTCAGAATAAATTTGTTTATAAATCTAATTAGTGATAGATTTTAGCAACAAAATTATTGACAAAATCAAGAACTAATAAGAACTTTAGTTAAGATATTTGTACTAATTAAATTCACGAAAATCAAATATGAAAGAACGTTCATTGTAAATTTAGTAGTTGTAAATAAAATAATCAGCTTACGTTGAGATTTTGAAGTGTTTACAAAGTCAACTTAATTAGTTGACTAGGGATCCAACTATAATTATTAAAAAATTAGCTAGGATATTATCTAACTATGAAATTCATTTAACGACTAAGTTGCAATTAAGTAATGACCAATTTGCAATTTATTGAAAATATTAGGGATCACGTTGACATTTTAAGGAATTTTAGTTACTGATATGCAATCATGGAAAATATTTTTTTTTTAAATTAATAGAAAAACTCAATTTCACTCTTGATAGATGTATACTAAATTTTCAAGTCAAACATAACAAATAATAATTAATATTAGTTTCTATACTATATTATGTACATAAAAAATGAGGGTTTTATAATATGCCTCCCAAAAGAGTAATTTTTTGGGCTGGCCTTACTAGATTCTACTGTCCGTGATTAGGCAAAGATTGCTTCTCCCCTTACTGCGTTGTTGTGTGAAGATGCTATTGAATGGGGACCCAAAGTTCAATTAGCCTTTGATAGGCTCAAGACTGCCATGACTCAGGCTCCTGTTTTAGCTTTGCAGAATTTCACCATAACATTGATTGTGGAGACCGACACTTTCAGCATGGCATGGGCGTTGTACTGATGCAATTAAATCATCCATCCCATTGCTTTCAATTGCTTTGTCCACTTATATCTTTGAGCTCCACGCTATCACTTCGATTGTTAAAAAACTGCGGCAATATGTACTCGATAAACCTTCACCATTGACCACCGTATCTTGGGGGCTTGATATCTTAGGCAATTTAGACTCCGGAGCAACATGTATACTTGGCTACAAGGTAGTGAAAATCAAGATCAGAATTATATCACACTTGAAATACATAATTATACTTCAATTCTATATGAATAGTAAAACACAAAAGTACTAATAGAAGTAATAATATAATGAACACCTGCATGCTAGTTACAAAATAGTAACTCCTTAGTTACAAAACAATAAGCCAACTTCATTCCGAATGTGTTAGACAGTTAGAACAGGATAAAGGGTTGAAAGTTTATTATAGAAGCAAAAATAAATAGTAGGAAGTTGGGACAGTTAGGGTTGTTAGGAGAATAGGAGCTTGTTCTGTTTTCGAGATTGGCCTATTTAATAAGATCAACCTTGGGTTTGAAGGAAATGTTTTAGTGTAATTGTTACAGGAATTAAACCTGTGTGAAAGGAATCATTTTTTCCTTTGTATTCTTGTTTTCGGTGATAATTCAATAAAAGAGTCATATTCAATGAATTTGTGTTTCTTGTTATTTCTTGATGTTCTTGAATGTTGTGCTCTAACAAATTGGTCCGACCTACCGGATCCTTTGTGAGGGGAACGTTTTGGACGTGAGAAATGGAATATCAGGTGAATGCTTGGAGAAGTGGGCCAGCAAACAAGGGCCTGTTATTGCTGAATTGAAATCTAAAATGATGACAGTCAAAGAAAGCTTACTGGATTTAAAAGAGATCAAAGAAATGTTGAAAGATCTCAAGGAAAACAACAAAGGCTCAAAGGCAGGAGAGAATTCCGTGAACGAAGAACATAAAAAAGAAAGAAGTTTTGATCAAGGTACTAATTCAGAAGAGAACAAGGAGGAAGGCTGAAGGCTTGGACGAGAAGAGTGGATGGGATTCTAGGATTGACAAATTTTTTGAGGTGCAAAATGTTTCTGCCAAGGACAGATTGAGATTGGCATTTATAAGTACAGAGGGAAGTGAAAACCATTGGTTGAAATTTTGGAGACAAAAAACCAATAACCATTCTTGGGAGGAGTTCACGATGGTTTTGGCTTTAATCAAAAGATTTGGAGAGCGAGAAAGAAACCCAATCTTTGAATGATTGGCCAAGATAAAACAACATGGGAATATGGAAGATTACATCCAAGAATTCAAACTCTTGGTGTCTCAAGCCCCAACATAAGTGAGGAGCAAATGATGGGTACTTTCTGGCAAGATTACAACTCAAGATTAGACTTCAAATCAGACTGCATTATCCTAAGGAATTGACGAGAACTATGGAGGAGACGACGAATTTGGACAAAGAGGCGCGAGTATTTATCGGAATTCTCAATTCCAATATGCAGGACGATCAGGGGTGACTGCAGGATGGATAATTATAAGGGAGCGAATAGAACGATGACCTCAAGCATTGCTAGTAATTCGAGGAAGGACACTTTCAATTGCCCTAGAGAATCTCATCCAAATATCATTGGGGGTGATGGAACGAGAAGTAGAGGGTCAAGAACCTTGCCCTATCCAAAGTATGTGAAACGAAGGGAGGAAGGTCATTGTTTCCATTGTAGAGGCGCTTACAGTTACGGACACAAATGTCCAAATAAGAATTCGAGAGTGGTGATCTACGGAGAAGAGGAGAAATTAACTGAGACCACCAAACCCCAAAGTGGACCCGAGGAGGATATGGAGGATTGGGAGAATGAAAGTTGCGACAATAAAGAATGCCAACACACGAACTTAACAGTGTTTTCAGCAAGGGGAATGACTTAGCCACATACCATGAAATTGCAAGGAGAAGTTATAGCCAAGAAGGCATTTATCAACAATGGAGCAAGCCACAATTTTATTTCTAAGGAATTAATGCATGGTTTGGATCTATCAGTGGATAACACCCCTGCCTACAGTGTAAAATTGGGTTATGGGTTCTAGAGAAGCACCAGGGGATGTTGTAAAGATGTGGTGGTTAAGTTAGAGGAGCATATCATCAAGTAAAAGTTTTATATGCTTGAACTGGACGAAGTTGATGTAAATTTTCGAGTGGCTTGGTTGGCAATGCTAGAGACATGAAGGTTAATTGGAAGTCTTTAACAATGACTTTCCATCATCATGGGCAGTCAGTACAAATTTAGGGAGATCTTTCACTGAGGAAAACTTTGGTGACTCCTCAAGCCTTGAAGAAGGAGAAAAAGATAGTGGTTGTTTCAGTGTTTTGGGTGCTAAAATAATGGGTTCGGGAGAAAAGTAAGGAAGAAAAGAGGAATTAACAGAAGAGTAGAGAAGGGAATATGAAGAAGTCTTGAAGGAATGTTAAGTGTTTTTGAAGAAAGCCAGGAGTTGCCGCCAAATAGAGGGGTGGATCATAAAATTCCTTTGAAAGATGGAATCGAAACTATTAATGTTAGACCATAAAGGTATCCTTATATGATGAAAGCATAAATAGAAAAACAAGCGAAAGAGGTGCTAAAGACGGGAATAATATGAACCAACAATAGTCCTTTCTCAAGCCCAGTTATCCTTGTGAAGAAAAAAGACGATAGTTGAAGGTTTTGCGTTGATTATAGGGCCTTATATAAGGCTACAATACCAGATAAATTTCCAATACCGGTGATAGAAGAGTTGTTGGATGAAATGCATAGAGCTTGCTATTTTTCAAAGGTGGATTTGTAGAAGTGTCATTTTGGTAAACGGGAAATGTAGTATTTGGGCCATATTATCTTTTAGGAACAATGGCCAATACCCAAGAACATGTAATCCTTGAGGCGAAGAATCATATACAATTATGGGAAAATGGCACAGTCTCTAACTCAGCCATTGAAGAAGGGAAGCTTCACGTGTATAGAGGAAAGCACCCAGGCTATGAAACAATTGAAATAAGCCCTCACAAGCACTTGGTATTAAGTTTGCCTAATTTTAGCAAACAGTTATGCACTGAGTATGATGTGTCTGGAACAGACATAGGAGCGGTGCTATCACAGGACAAAAAGGCAATAGCTTTCTTTAGCAAGACTTTGGCGGATACATCCTTGGCCAAATCGATATATGAAAAGGAGTTGATGACTATTGCTTTAGCCATCTAACATTGGAGGCCATATTTGGTGGGGCAAAGGTTTATGGCATGTACAAATCGAAAGAGTCTGAAATACTTATTGGAGCGAAAGACTACAACTCAAAACCAACAAAATTGGTTGGCCAAATTGTTGGGTTCTGAGTTTGACATCGTGTATAAATCGGGAGTGACCAATAAGGTAACAGATGTATTGTCACAATCATTTGAAGAGGAAGAAATTGGAGCTGAGATTAATGTCATTTCAAAACCATATTGGTAAGATCTCGAAAAGATTGAAGATGAGATCCATAACGATATGGAATTGTAGAAAATTGTTTTAGAACTGACAAACAACCCTAAAACGGATGGGAATTAATTATACTTTGGAAAATGGGAGGTTGCATTACAAAGGGAGGCTAGTTTTATGAGAAATGTTGACGTGGATTGCAAAGTTAATACAGGAATTCCATACTACTCCATTAGGAGGCCACTCTGGGGTGTTTCACACTTTTAGAAGGATTGCATAGTCACTACATTGGATTGGAATGAAGAAAGCAATCACGAAATTTGTGGTTGCTTGCACCGTATGTCAAGAAAAATAAGTATTCTGCTAGCTCACCTCATGGGTTGTTGCAACCCTTACTATTCTAGCAGCTGTGTGGGAGGAGGTCAATATGGATTCCATTATTAGATTGCCTAAATCCAATGGTTATGACATCATTCTAGTTGTTGTGGACCGTCTCAACAAGTACGCCCATTTTACTCCTCTTAAACATCCATACTTCGTAAAATCGGTAGCTCAGGTGTTCGTGAGGAAGGTGATAAGGCTGCATGGGATACCTGCATCTATGGTGAGTGATAGGGAATCTATTTTCATGAGTTTGTTTTGGAAAGAATTATTCAGGTTGTAGGGGACTAAATTGAATATGAGCATTGTCTATTATCCTGAAACAGACGGACAAAGGTGTTGAACAGAACTATAGAGACCTATTTGTGTTGCTTCAGCTCCAAATAGTGGAAGATGTGGGTGCAATTCATTTCATGGGCTAAATATTGGCTCAACACCAACTATCGAGGGGCTGCCAAGTGCACCCCATTTGAAGTGGTATATGTGAGGCCACCACTTTCTATAGCACACTACATTCAGGGAGAAAGAAGTGGTATATGTGAGGCCACCACCATCTCTAGCACACTATATTCCAGGAGAAATAGCAGTGGAAGTGGTGGCACAAGACTTGATGAATCGTGATGAGGCTATGAAACAACTTAAGTTTCATTTACAACGAGCACATGACCAAATGTCCAAAAATTTGCCAACTTCAACAAATAAGGTAAGGGATGAAGTATATTTGAAGATTAGACCTCACAAACAAAAGTCGATGCCTACAAGGTTACACCTAAAGCTATCAACACGCTATTATGGACCGGTTGTGGTAATAGCTCAAGTGGGTTCAGTAACTTATAGATTGCAATTTCCTGAGGAAGCGCATATTCATCCAGTTTTCCACATTTCCCAACTTAAACGAGCGGTGGTAAACGGTCAGGTGGGATCTACTTTGCCACCGGATTTGCAAGGGCTTGGAGAAGGATTGAATCCTAAGCAGATTTGCAGACCAGAATTTATGACAAGCATGGGGAATCGGTGAAGCAAGTGCTTGTTCAGTGCTAAGACGATGGAGTAGAACCTACTACTTGGGAGGACTTGATAAATATACAAGAGTAGTTTCCAGAGTTTCACCTTGAAGACAAGGTGGATTTTCTAGAAGGGAGTAATGTTAGATAGGTAGGGCGGGATAAAGGGTTGAAAGTTTATTATAGAAGAAAAAATAAATAGTAGGCAGTTGGGACAGTTAAGGTTGTTAGGAGAGTAGGAGGTTGTTCTGTTTTGGAGGTTGTTTTGTTTAATAAGACCAACCTTGGGTTTGGAGGGGGGATGTTTTCGTGTAGTTGTGACAGGAATTAAACCTGTGTGAACGGATCATTGTTTCCTTTGTATTCTTGCTTTTGGTGATAATTCGACAAAAAAAGAGGCATATTTAGTGAATTTGTGTGTTTTTCGTTATTTATTGGTGTTCTTAGTGTGGTGTTCTAACAGATTGCAATGTCTATATCATCATGAGATGTAGTTTCATCCTCCTAAGCTTGGATTGAAACCATGCTTTCATCCAAATCCAAATTGCGTACATCCAAATTCTATGCATGTTCATCTTCCATAATCTACTCATCATATGTCGAACAATTTTCAGGATTAATTTAGTTTTCTATAAATATATTTTAATTAATACTAACTTACCATTTCAAAGCATTCTAATCCCGCTCACATTTAAATGTGCTTCATTTCTGGAGCTATGGATTCTCATCTCATAAGACTGTCACTAATGTGTTTGAAGTTTTTAAATTAATTGACCTAGTGAGCAAGGACAATTAGAATATTTAGCTCGATTTTTTAAATTGTCAATTTGAACATCAGTCGTAGTTTATTCATCCTCTTCTTTAACCATGCTTGTTAGACGCACCATTAAACCTAAAATCACTCCCAAATCCACAATAATACATTTGAGAGTTAAGAAAATAGCCTACACCATAAAAAGGCAAGTGAAGTTACTCATACCATCTTCCATGAATGATGTTCCACAAAGCAAATAACTAGTCAAAATATACTAAATTGAGTTAGTTCTCTGTTTTCCGTTTGAAAAGCACTAACTTCATAAATAAATATATAGATTAGTCTCCTGAGCACATCACGGGAGAATATTGATCCTAATTCGTTCTACTTTATTGTAGTAGCTAATCTTACATATGCATTATCACCGTCTAGGATACAGAAACAAAGAACAAATTTTCGTTCTTCAATCATTTCTTTTTTCAGTCATAATTATGTTTCCCTTAAAACCTATACTTTTTGTTCTGTCCAGTAAAATATGTATCTCACTCCACCACCACTAACTCAAACTATTTCTGTTTATGATAACCTGAAGGAAGCAAAAATTGAACACGAAATTTCCTTTAAATAGATCATTGCTCCAACATGTAACTACAGCTACTTACGTAAATCCATCATATTTTAAACATTTATTAAACAAAATATCTAGATAAAATGCTAATTCTAACTGCAAAATATTAAATATTATCCTAAATAAAATCAGACAATAAACACAATATATTCTAATCAAACGCAAGTAAGTGAATAAGAACAAACCATGATATTGTAAGGAATTGCAGACATTGTGGCCTGATGCTGCATCCAAAATCACGGACAGTTTTTAAATAAACGTAGCAAACTATGAAAGAAGTATGGGTTAATACATGAAATTAAACTCCTTAGATTTGAATAGTTTACAAAAGTTCCTAATATGTGACCAATGTAGAAAGAAATACAAGAAATTGAAAGAGTGAAAGTGAAGATGGAACCGTTGAATGGAAGATTCAGGAGGAGACGTCTTTGGCGTTGTTGAAGAACGCTGCGGCGCAGAGAATGGAAGCGATGAAGGCGATAAAGGCCAAGCAGATGAACAAGGAAAGGCCCGCTACGAGGAAGTCCAACAGGCCCAATCCCACCATCACCAGAATAGCCACGTTGCTATTGAGGTAAGAATTGGAGGGAGACGACCATGTGAGGGATTGGAAAAGAAAGAGAGAACGTGGATGGATCTCCAAACGGTTCTGATAGAATCGATACGCAAGAAAGAGACATCGCAGTTTATCAATTGCATTTTGTGGGTCCGACATCTTCTGACGGAGTGAATGTAATTAACGTGTGAAAAATTGTCATGCGAAAGGGGTGGCTAAAAATATTAATATTTTAAAATTTTGTGGGTTCTTACGGATTTGAAAACTTTGTTCAAATTCAAATGAAAAAAAAAAAAAAAAAAAAAAGTTTTAAAA
>Ga0209700_108782_pt1 | contig 12533 bp, 5 predicted proteins | sample SiratroredBW_FD_187528 | JGI IMG/M metagenome (GOLD analysis project Ga0209700, IMG submission 187528) | Root nodule microbial communities of legume samples collected from California, USA - Siratro red BW (SPAdes) (version 2) | ecosystem: Host-associated > Plants > Roots > Nodule | place: USA... | reverse complement strand
TTATTTTTATATATATATATATATATATATATATATATATATATATATATATATTCCGTTTTGTAAAAGTATATATAATAATAATAATAATATTATAGAATTTATGAAAATAGATATTCACCGACCTGAGCAATGTGCATGCGTCCGGAGGGTTCGTTCGAAGCCATCATAGCAAACGGGTTCGGGCTTTTTGGTGAGGAGGCTAAGGAGTTCGTCTTCTTGAATACACTCCTCTCCGACGCTCCTCACAATCTTAAATTTCTCTTCAGGGCTCAACCTGAAAGCAAGATAAAAAATGAAAAGTAAAATGGAAACCCTAAGAGAGAGTTGCGGAGAGAGAGGAAGCGAAGAAGAAACTTACTGAGGAGTGGAATTGGAGGATTGAGGGATTGGAGAATCTGAAACGGACAAAGATTGGAGGGCTTCAGAGGGTGTTTGTTCCATCTCTGCAAGTCACCGCCACAAATGGAGTGTGGATTTGGAAGAGATGAATACTCTGCGGCGGCACTCCGATGACCGGGGAGAGAAACTGAAAGAGAAGTTCAACTTATTCTTTTTCACAGTTACTCTTCAATTTTTTACCTTTACTATATAAATAATTATTTTACTCTGTATTAAAAATAATTTTGAATAAAATAAATAAATATTAGTCAGGGTTTGTTTAGATTTAAAACTGAATGGAAAAGAGTGAAAAAATAAATAAATTTGAGATGAAAATAAATAAGAAATATATATTTTAGATTAAGAAAAAATAATAAAAATATATACAATGTTTTAATTCATAAAATAATATATTTTATTATTGAGGCAACGAGTGAAAATCTACCTTCACAAATCTCAAAGAGCATATAAATAATAAAATTAAATAAATATAAAATTTAGTGTAGTCTCTATTTATAAGTCAAAGAGCATATAAATAATATAATTAAATAAATATAAAATTTAGTGTAATCTCTATTTATAAGTCATTTTTAATGTTAGGATTGAATTATTTTTAATAAATAAGAATTATAATGATAAATTTATTTATAAGCTATTTTTAATATTAAAATTGAATTATTTTTAATAAATAAAAATTATGATGATAAATGAGAATTATAATAATTAATAATAAAGATTATTACAAATAAACAATTAATTGTTATAAAATATATTAAATGAAATTAAATGAGATGGAAATCTGGTAAGAGTATACATAAACTAATTCACAAATATAAAATTACATAAAAAAATATAAAACATAAACTTTATTATATAAATAAAATTTATGTTTTATAAATAAAAATATATTATTATGTGATTATGATTTAGATTTTTTTTTTTTTAAACAAGCAAATTCTTTTAATGTTTCTATTTACTTTTTAAAAACTTTCTGTTTTTTCTATTTAAAGAAATGCTTTTATTTAAACTATAATAAGTATTTATGAAATTAAATTTTTTTTATTTCTCCTTTTTAACCACTATATTTTCAATTTTTTATTGTATGTAATTCCCCTACAACATTATTTAATTTAATGAAACATTAATTGTTTCAATTTGTGATATTCAATCTTTTTTATTTGAATTAAATAAATATCAAAACAGTTTAACATATACTTAAATAATAATAATAATAATAATAATAATAAATATTTAATATATTTCAATCATATTTTAAGTAATAATAAGTAAAAAACATTAAAAATATATATATATATATATATATATATATATATATATTGAAATATAAAGAACAATGATAAGAAAACGCATTAAATAAACTACCACCTAATCAAAATAGTTTATAACACAGTTTACAAATTCTAAACTTAAAGTACTTGAAAATAACTTCAAACACTGTCAATCCACACCAATACCTTTGTTCCCAGCGTTTTAAGTTTGCTTGAGAAAAGACCAATCATCCAGGAAAGTGACTAGTGTTGAATCCATGGATGTTTCTTAATTTTAAAACCATTTCTATGTTCAAAAATAAAAATACAAAATACTTGTTCGCTAAGAATATTATTTTGAGAAAAAAAATATCTTTCAATTCATAAAATATCAAATCATTTTAAAATTGTTTATTTTTTTCTAGTTACAATTTTATATCAGTCGTTTTTGTTTGCATCTTCCATTCCTACTCTTAACTAACAACGATTTAAGATTGTGTAGTAAAATAGCTTTAAAAAACTAAACAAAAATAACTACTTGCTTCTTGAGAGGTAAATTAATAGAGACCGTAGTTGAGACATTGCTAATGGGTCCACATTCAACTATTGATGAAAGCCATAACAAGCATCACACTACCTCAATAATCCATCCAAGATCACATCAGTATGTTCATCCGCAACAAGTATTCAGAAACACAGGGTAAGAGCCTTTCTATGTGCTTTACAGTTCAGATAAAAACTGATGAACCTTGGCATAAAATTTTGGAATTCGAAAGAATAATGTGTCAGTGTATCTTATCCCAAAACTACCAGAAGTGTGCAACAAAAGCAAGGAGCCACAAGAACAGGAGCTGATCCCCATTGTTTCCATTGCATGTTTGAATACGCCACAATGGCCATCAAGGTCAGATAGGAAACACAATTGCGTTTCTAGATTCATCACAAATCTGTCAAGTCTGTCCCCTTAGATCACAGCTTCTACTTCTTGTTTCCTATTTCATTGAGTTCACAGAAACAAAATGAGAAGAAACCAAGAGTCAATCGAGTTAGAGTCACAGAAATTGAGGCAAGGGTTAGGGCTAAGTTAGTCATGCATGATCAGCATGCCCTCTGCCTAGAACTAGACAATTGATTGAGAAAAGAAACCTGATAAGGGTTCTTGTATTTATACATTCCAGATGTGAGTCAGATCCTACTTAGTCTGGTGAAACTAGATCTCTGTAACAGATTCTGATAACAACTGCTAGTATAATTTTAGATTGAGGGATGTCAAGTTATTGGAGTAGTGAAGAAATCATTAAAAGTTCAAAAGCTAATTGATTTACGACAAGTACATTCAAACATGAAGAGGAGTCTTACTATCAATAAGTAAACAAGTACCTAACCTTTTTTTAACAAAATTCAACAGGTACACCAACATTAACAATATATTACATAACGAAGAAAACAATCTGACAAAATCAGTAGATGAGTTAAGACAAAAGCTTACATGGTATGAAAGATATTTAAAATGGTCTCTGCGGGGCTTTCTTCCCAAAAATGGCCTCCCAAACAGAGGGTGAAAATGGAGTTTTCTTGTCCAAAAACTGCCTAACAGCTTTCTCATCAAAAGCAAAGCCCTTTTCAGTTAATGTTTTGATAACAATCTTAGCTTCTTCAATCCCTTTTTCCTTGCAGAAGCCATCCACTAGGCCTACAAAAGTTGTCACATTTGGAGAATGACCTGCTTCTAACATCTCCACACAAAATTCAAAAGCATCCTGTAATCTTCTACACTTGCAGAGTCCTTGTACAACGACTGTGTAACTGAAAGCATTGGGAGAAATGCCATTACTCTGCATTTTCCTGAAAATCCTTGTCGCATCATCAGGCTTGTCAGCCTTTGTATATCCCTCCACTACTGCTGTGTATATGACAATCTCTGGAATGGTACCCTTCTCCCGCATCAAACCAAAAAGTTTCAAAGCTTCTTGAACCAAACCATCTTTACACAGACCATCGAGCATAGCCACAGCATTGGGGATAAGACCAGTCTCCTTCATCTTCTTGAATATCTCATCTGCATCTTGTGGCACAGGCTCTTGAGCCTGTTGATTGGGATTTGACCTCTTTGCTTCTTCAGACTGCTTGCTTGTTGCATCCTCTGACAGATTCACTGTTTTATCATCAAAAGCAAGCTTGAATTTGTCAAGGAAACTGTCTCCTGATTGCCCAAAATCCCTATTTGTGTCTGCCACATTCATGCCCTGAAATGCAAGATCAATTTTGGAAGTTTTATTTGTTTTGTCCAAAACATCAGGCCCACGATGGTTGTCATCAAATGTTGGAGGAAAGGAACCTCTACCAGATTCTCGGAAACGTGGAGGAGGCTGATTAATCGGCTTCCTACCTCTCAAAGGCCTACTTGGAATTGATTCTGACAAACCCTGTTCAACATTATATTCCTCATGGGTTCGGTTGCTACCATTATCTTCAAAACTTGAGTCTGACTGTTGACGAAGAAAATCATCACGTTCCACAGAAGATTGTTTGCTTCTGCCACTGAAATCATCGGCAAAGCTAAAATGACGCACAGTCTCAACCCACGGTGACAGATGTTGCTTGGAACGTAAAAGGGAAACTACTTTTTCAGTCCGGGAGGAAGATACAAGTTTATGAACCCCCCTTACAGACGCTGCCATATGAGCCTGTTCATGAGTTGCACCAAGCATATAGTTAACAACATCACCAAATCAAAGCATAAACATAGCAAAAAGAAAGGCATTATGATGGATAATGAGATGATCAAATTAAAAACAACAAAGTAACACATCAATCAGTTGGTAATGGGAAAAATAATTAAGAGATAATATCATTATCAAGGTTATCAAACTCGAATAAACTCGTGGGAACTCCGTGAAATCGTACGAAAATAACATACTAATTCAACATTTCAATAGCATGATTAAGCAAAATAAGTCCACAATACTAAATACATAAATTCATACAAATATTACAAAACATTCCTTTAATTGCTACCTCAGTATAATTTGATCCACACATTCCTTTAATTGCTGCCTAATTTCAATTATATATTACAAAATTAAAAAATATATTATATAATTAAATTTTCTATAGTAAAATAATTTAAATACACCAAGCGAGAAGAGCAACTAAAATTTACAAATATTTATTTCATATACCTTAAGAACAGTCACCAGAGAAGAGAATAACACCACTCAAGCAAATCAGAACCACGAGTCTAGAGAATTGCGAGCAGATAGAGCCGCAACCGGAGAGAAATGCGAGCGGAGAGAGCCGCAACCGGAGAGAACTGCGAGCAGAGAGAACCGTGAGGAGAGAGAACCGCAAATAGAAAGCACGACGCGCCACCACGCAGCGACGGTGAGTTTGGCGGCGAACGGAGACCGGAACAGCGAACCCAGGTGGAGGAGAAGAACAAACCTAAACGCTGTTAGATCTTTTATTTTCGCACAAGAAACCCTAGTAGTTTTTGTCACTGTTAGTTAATAAGAATAATTTTATATAATGTTTTCACTATAATTTAATAATTTTACCTACTTAATTATTACAAAAAGTTTTGCAACACTAGCTTTTTCTGCTATTAATTAAGAGTAATTTTAGATGTCTGTAACTATAAAGATTATAAAAATTCACAATTTTAAATACAATAGACGGAATTTTGATATTATCGATTCATTTTAATTAAATTTATTTCTTATATTATCTTTTGTTTAATTATATTTAATAAATTGGATTATTACTTGTATTTTCCCTTTAGAGATTTCTTTATCTGTCCTCACCCCGCCTCCTCAGTTTATTTTATTATTAATTTAAAACCTATGTGAAAGTTCTGTTTCGGATGAGTTATCCACTCAATTATTATTACTTTCTCATAAATCTGTTTCAAATTTATTTTATGTTAAATCAATTCAAAATTACATTTTATTATATAGATTAAATTGTGATGAAAATTTAGTAAAAATAAATATTTTATATATAATCATATAAAAGTTCAAATTTATCCCTGTGGAAATAAATTAAGAGGTATGGACTAGCAACAAGAGTGTGTTTTTTTGTTGAGTTTCATCATAGTGAATAGTGACATTGGTTGATGTGTTTGGCGGCCGTAATTGTTATGTTTGGTGGTTAGTCTTAAATGCACAATCTAGTCACCTATATGTAATATTATAAGTTAATTTTTTTTTATTTTAGATTCTACGGTTTAAAATACAAAAAAATGTATTCTATAATATATAATTTGAAATTCAATAAATTTGAAAATTTTAACATTTATTTCAATTTTTATTATTTTTTAATAAAAAATTTGATGGATTAGTAATGATTGGTGAATACAAAGGAGTGTGAAATGTGGTGAAAAAAAAATGTGGTGCAAAAAGTAGATAAATTTTTTTATATGAATGAGTAGAAGATGTATTGGTAAGAGGAGATTATCTTCCTCCCATTTACAATAAATAACTAAGTGTAATTGCATATAAAAAATTGTGACATAATGTATATTTAGTCGTAATGTATTTATAATATATATATTAATTGTAATTATATTATATTTGTATAGTTATTTGGTATGAGATTGAGATAGATGACTTGAATGGTCATAAAATTATTTCTTTCATAAATAACAAGAAATGTAAGAAAAATAGCAGAGAAAGAAGAACAATAAAATAATTATAATTTTATTTATTATGAGAAGAGAAGAAAAAAAATAGAAAACAGAAGATTGGAAGAGAGTGAGTCAAGAAAAAGTGTTTTCCCTCACGTTTTTTTTATGAGCGAGAAGACAAAAGTATATATAAGAATAGGTGAGGCATGTGAGGAAGCAAGTAGCAGTGGTATCGCATTTGTTAGTGATCGTATCAATGAGTGTGACCATATACTGCTAACATCGCCACTGCATAGTCGTATGCTACCTTCATATAAAGTGTGATAGCTCATGTCGCGTCTGTGTCATTGTGTTGTATCCGTGTAGTCACATTTGTATAATCAAAGTATAGTTGTTTTCCTATCCTTATAGATCACTAATGTTGCATCTGCATAGTTGAATGTTGCCTTGTGACGCATAGCAATATCTGTTCAAATAATAATGGATTAAAAATATTTTAACACTTTGTTTAATCAAAGATTAATTTAGCATACGTTAACACCCCCCACCCTCAAGATGGGAGTAGATGTTCTTCATTCCCAACTTGAAATGCATGTCCCTAAAAAGAGTAAGAAGTAAAGGTTTTGTAAAAATATCAACAGCTTGCATAGAGGATGATACTGGAAGTGTTTTAAGTAGACCAATGTTGAGTTTTCACGAACGACATGACAATCAATTTCTAAGTTTGTGTTCGTTCATGAAATACTTGCTTTGAAGTAATTTGGATAGCAGAATGGTTGTCACAATACAATAGAGTTGGTTTCGTGTAGCGTATATGTAGATCTTTTAAGAGGTATGCGATCCATTGAATTTTCACACGCGGTGGCAGCAAGGGCTCGATACTTAGCTTTTGAAGAACTCCTCAATATTGTTTGTTGCTTTTTAGACTTTCAGGATATGGGAGTTTCCAAGATATATTGAGAAACCAATTATAGATTTTATAGTTTCTTGACACGTGGTTCGGTCAGAGTCACTGAAAGCTTTTAATTGTAGGAAATTGTTGTTGTTGAAGAAGACACCAGATCCAAGAGCATTTTTTAGATATCTCAATATACGAAAAGTGGGGCATTGGTGATCAGTTGTAGGAGCAAAGACGAATTGATTGAGTTTGTTGACAGAAAACAAAATATTTGGTCTGGTGTTGGTAAGATATATGAGACGACTAATGAGTCTTTTGCAAGATGTTGATTATTCTTCATTTAGTTTAATTCCTTGATCTATGGAGAGATCAGTAGAGTGAACCATGGGTGTTGGCATAGCCGCACAGTCCAACATGCCCATCTCTTGTAAAAGATCAATTGCATACTTTCTTTGACTAAGATGTATACCACTTTTGTTCCTAGCAACTTCAAGACCTAAGAAATATGTAAGATCACATAGGTTTTTAATTTTGAAATGTTGATTCAACATGGCAGTTATGTGATCAATTTCATCACGGTTATTCCCAGTGAGTACAATGTCATCCATGTAGATTGGAAGAGCAGTAGTGGAAGTGCCTATATGTTTCAAAAAAAGAGAGTGGTCAGCAGCAGATAATCTATAGTCATGGGAAAGAAGGAATTGTGATAGCTTTGTATACCACTGGCGACCAGCCTGTTTAAGGCCATACAGAGAGTGTTAAAGTTTGCAAACCTTATTTTTGTTGTCAACATGCAGTCCTTGAGGTAACTTCATGTAAACCTCTTCATGAAGGTCTCCATGTAGGAATGCATTGTTTAGTCTAGTTGTTTGAGAATCCAGTTGTCAAGGGCACCAAAGCAAGTAAGAGGCGCAGGGTAGTAAGCTTGGCTATAGGTGCAAAAGTCTCCAAATAGTCTAGAACTTTGATTTGATTGTACCCTTTTGCAACGAGTCTCGCCTTGTATCTTTCTATAGATCCATCGGATTTGTACTTGATTTTGTATATCCATTTGCATCCAATAGTAGCTTTTCCTGCGGGTAGAGATGTAACATTCCAAGTATGATTATGTTCCAAAGCATTAAGTTCTTCCTTCATGTATCAAATAAAATTATGTATAGGATATTTTGAGCTTACAACAATAGTGTCAGTCCCCAATGTTTGAAAATCCTCAAGATAAGCAGGTGGGTGATTGGTTCGTGTAGAACGCTTGGGAGGAATGATTATGCCTTCGCCAATGTTGTCTACAATAGTATCATCATGTGTAGCAGTGTTGCTTTGTGATTGCATATTAAGGTTGTCATAGTCTTGACTATAGTTGTGAGGAATGTGTAAAGGCAAGTCATTTGAATCCTCATGGTTACGCACCTTCAATTTATATAGGAAATTATTTTCATGGAAGACAATACGTCTAGTGTCAACACTCGATTTGTCCGGATAAATAAATTAAAATTAAGAAAATAAAAAATGTGTCTACAATTAATTGAATAATCAAAATAAAAAAATGAATAAGAAAATAATAAATATAAAAATATATACACTTGATTAGTTTAGGCTTTTATTAAAAAAATAATAAATAATAAAACAAACAAAAAAGGATTGAATTTATCTATTTTTTTACAAAACATAAAAGATAATAACAGCTAAAAAACAGAAAAACAAAGTAAATAAAAATAATAACAAAGAAAAGAAATGAAAAATCAAATAAATAAATAATTAACATAAAAATAAAAACATAATAATAAATAAAAGGAAAATACATAAAAAAATTGAAATTGTTTTAAAACTGCTTCTTTTAATTCATCTTTAAAATAATAATAATAAAAAGAACTAGTCAATCTTAAAAGTGATCTCAACCACTCATATTCTCATTTCACAATAACAAAAAATATAAAAAATAAAATATGACCGTTCTCAAACTGTTTCATCTCACGTTCATCTACAATTCATCTTTAATAATAATAAAAAAGAGTCAATCTTTCAAAACTGCTCTTAACTACTTTCAGAATAAAAATAAATTAAATAATAAAAAAAGAGATTCACTTAAGTGGTAACGACTAATACGTTAAGAAGGAATTACTGATCATTGGAAGAGATACGAAGAAAAAAAGGAAAAAAGAGACAGAAAGAAGAGAAGAAGAAAAGATTGATTCTCCTGTCTTACTATACACACTCAGTTTAAAACTGTGAAGCAAGAAACTTTTGAAAAGGAGGCTATCATTTTTAAAGAACACTCACAGGTATGATTTGTAAGGTTTAGATTTTCATATGGATCTTAAAGTTTGAAATTTGTAAATCTTGTGTTCTTATCTTCTATGATGTTTTTTTTTTATTTCTTCATCATTTCATTTTCATATAAAGATAAAAATATAAAAAAAGGAAGTCTTTTTACTCTTTACGACATTTTGTTTTTTTTTTCTTATTTCTTAAATAATAAAAAAAATTATCATCTTCCATTTTCCATATATTCTTCTTTGTATTTTGTTCATGTATTTTGTGCTCTTAAAACCACTCCAAAACAGTCCCAAAATGATCTCCGTTGTCACCGCCATTTTTTTCGCGTCGCCGCCACCACTCCGCACCGCCGCTCCTTCCTCATTGCTGCCACCGCTTTTGGTTTATCATGAGTGAAGAAAGGTGATGGAGGCTTAGGGTTAAGGTGGTGGTGGCTTAGGGTTTAGGAGTTGGGCTATTATATTCGCACCCCCACACTACCATTGCACCACCAATCTAAAAAAATAATAAAAAAATGATTTTGGGCCTTTGGGCCAGCCCAAAACTACAATCTTATTTTATTTGTGTACCTCCATATTTTCAGCTTATATCTTACATGTTTTATTTTTTATTTTATTGTGTTATTATTATTATTATTATTATTTTATTATTTTAATAAAAATTAAATTGGGATACTAAAACTTTGTAAATAAAATTTTGGAATATTATAATTGCTAATAATGTTAGATATCAAATGGCCACACGCATCACGTGATATTTAATATGAAACTTTTGAAATAAATCATTTTAATATCAAATATAAAAAAATTAATTACAAAAATGTCACAAATAAAAATATAAACTGGACAAATAATCTTATCCAAAGAATTACGTAACCCTGATTCTACATGGAGATACGTAGGAGCAAAGTCAAACCTTGTCGGGCCCTTTCCCATAATAAAATATATTTTTCTTTATTTTAATTTGTATTTTTGTCTTTTTTTTTTCTTTGGGAAAATAAACATTTTACAAAATCACACTTATTTTACTCATTTAAATAAAGGTATCGTCTTAGGACGGACGTTGTGGGGGTGCTAATACCTTCCCCACACGTAACCGACTCCCGGATCCGAAATCTGGTTTTCGCATACTTGCTTTATCAATTTTTTTTCAATTTTTCCATAGTTTTCCATGATAAACTATGGTGGCGACTCCTCTATTTTGAAAATTTATAAATAATTATTTTGTTCGCCATCCTCGTCGTGACCCTAGTTGCAACAGATGACGACTCCATTGGGGATTTGACTTTGAGAGTCAAACCAGTTTTAATGAAATAAGTAAATATGAATGTGATTTTCTAAATGTTTGTATTTCCCTTTCTTTTTGTATATATGTATGCTTATTTTTTCTTGTTGGAATAATTGAACCCTAGGGTAGAAGACACGTTATATTTGTTATATCTGTTTGGGAACTTTCCTGGTTGTTTAGTAGGTGGGGGTTAGATGTGTTATTCTCCCTTCACAGACACATTTACTTTTGCATATCATGAGTGCGGCCCTATACCCGGGTCTGAGAAAACTTAGAATTAGAAGGGGTTGTGTAGCAATGTCACAAAGATGTATTTCCTTTTCTGACTTTTGCGAGAACCCCAACTAGAGTCTGTTCGCTTCATTTATATGTCTATAAAGGTTGTTTACCAGCTGTTATGGGTATGCGATGGAGTGATCCATAACTCTAGTGGCCTTATATCCTTAGGAATTAGGAGCCCACATTTGTGAGTGTGCATGTAAAGAACCTAGAACCCTAGGCGTTATAATGCCGAATTTCTTTAGGGCACAAAGGGAGACGTGTTGCATTCCTCTTCCTCTCACCATTTGCTTGTACATACTAATAAGTGTATCACATTTGCATCCACATATCACAAATAAGTACCTCTTGTGGTGCAAGCATGCATGATTTCTCATTATGTTTTAATCATGTCAGTTGCATATTGTGTTACTTAACATTGTACATACAAAATACATCTTCATTCATACATTCATGGTAGCATGTATATAATTTTAATTTCATAAATTTTTGCGTTGTCATGTCATTTTGCATTATCCAAAATTTGTGACATACATACATTAATTAGTTTTGCATACACATATCATAGATCTAAACATACATCATACATCTAGACATACATCATACATCTTATGATGCATCATATATCATATATGCATCATTCATTTTGACATGCATCCATATTTCATTTCATGACATTTTTCTCCTTTTTGAAAGAATTTTGAAAATAAAATTTAAAAAAAATTTGCCTTGCAAAACTTTCAAATTTGTCTGTCCCCATCTTCGTGTTACCAAATTCAAGATATGAAAAGAAAAATGAAAATAAAAGGGGGCCAATGAGTAATCACATGATTGAGTTAATTGTTTTCTTTGATACAATCTTTGAATTCATGACATTACAAAATCTAAGACATGGGTGTCACATTTTCAAAATTTAATAAAGGGTAAAAGCTGACAATTTCCAATAGAGCATTTACATGCATGTTGTTTGAAATCCTTTAGTCTTCATTCCTCCCAAAACAAAAGCATTTGTCTCAATCGCTATCATCATTGTCTGGAATATCAAAATAAGAATATCACATTGGGGCAAAAATGTTTGTTTTCTTTCGATTGGTTGTTTGGTCGATTCGAACCTATCAGGGGCAAAAGGTTCGTTAGACTGAAAACCCGCAAGGGTGATCTAAGTAAAAGAGTGGACGAAAAAATATAAAATAAATGAAAATAAAAATAATTTGACATGTGTTGGTAGTCATTGAATTTTGTTTCAGGGTTAATCTTTGAAAATAAAACAATCATGATTTGGAATTATATATGGCCATGTTTCTTTATCCAAAAAATAAAATACATACATACATATATATATATATACATATATATATATATATATATATATATATATATATATATATATATATATATATATATATATATATATATATACATATATATATATACATATATATATATATATACATATATATATATATATATATATATGTATATATATATATATGTATATATATATATATCCCTTGCACCCTCT
>Ga0209700_108781_pt1 | contig 12535 bp, 5 predicted proteins | sample SiratroredBW_FD_187528 | JGI IMG/M metagenome (GOLD analysis project Ga0209700, IMG submission 187528) | Root nodule microbial communities of legume samples collected from California, USA - Siratro red BW (SPAdes) (version 2) | ecosystem: Host-associated > Plants > Roots > Nodule | place: USA... | reverse complement strand
CGGTGTAAAGGCTAGTTTAGTGATTATTATTAGACACGTGAAAGAAATTATCTCATAATTTAAAAAGGTTTAGAAATATACGTTAATTAGATGAATCTTTTTATATAAAGTTGTGAATTAAACACTACACCATTTTTGGCTTTAAGCAATAGTTTAAAAGCGTTGTCTTAAGCTAAAAAATTGTTGTCTAAACCTTAGGGAACACTTTGGCAATGGTTTTGCAGCTGTAAGGTATGCATTTGTTGTCATAAACTATAGACAACAATTTTTTCTCTAAGACAACACTTTTCGTAAAAGCGTTGCCTAACCGTTGTCTATAATGCTACATTAGGCAACGCTTTTCAGACAACTTTTAGACAACACTTTTATTGGGATAACACTTTTGAAAATGTTGCTATTGTTTAGACAACATTTTACAAAATATTGTCTATTGTTTAGGACACACTTATTTACCTGTTGTCTGTTTTTTACACCATGCTTGTTTAGTTGTTACTTATTGTTTAGACCACATTTTCCGTATTGTTTAGGTCACATTTATATATCTATTGTCTATTGTTTAGGCCACGTTTATTTATCTATTGTATATTATTTAGGTCAAGTTCATTTACCTGTTGTTTATTGTTTAAACCATATCTATTTATCTATTGTCTTTGCTTAACTATTCAAATTGTATATTTGTTCTACATTTATAATAGCTTTTAAAATTTAATTATTCATTTATTTATATTGTTTAACTATTCAAAATAATTTATTTTAATTTTTAATTACTTTTAAATTTTAATTATTTATTTATAATATTTTAAAAGTAGAAGGATATAAATATAATATTTTCGAACAACATAAACATACTAATTGAATAAATAATTTATATGAATAAAAATAAAATAAGGATAGTAAGAAACATATATTTCAAAATGTAGTTTGATTTTTGTTTTTAGCTACATACAAAGAAATATTCTAAACTATTCAAAATTAACTAGAATTCAAAATAATTAATAGCATCATTCAAAAAAAAATTCAAAGTTCTTTCATCTATTTTTTTCTCTTCTCCAATAAGACATCCTCCTCTTCCCCAATCTATTAAAGCAATTAAATGCGGCCATATTTCATCATCATCATCAAGTTGATCCTAAAATTAAACATGTACATAAAACAAATAAAAAACCCAGAATCAAAACTTCATCCTCATTATCAAGTTGATTCTAAGAATTGAACATATACTTTTATTTCAGTATTATTTTTATTGTATCTTTAGTAGTATTAACTTTTAGAATTATATTAAAGGTACTTTAAACCATATTTTGTAAAACGTAATTTAAAATATTTACATTTTTAAAAGTGTAGACTAAAGTAACTTTTACTTATTTACGTTTTTTTACATGTTGTCTAAAATAAATAGACAACACTTTTGACATGTACCGTGACCATTTATGAAATAAAACCTATGTTGTCTAAAAATAAATATTTTTTTACGGTGATGTATTTACTTTGATTGAAGCAGAAGACGTTAAACTGTGTGAACTATACTTATTTCATAATGCAATTATTTGTATAAGTGAATTATGGTAATACATGAAAATATAAATTCTTTTAAGCATTCAGATTCATAAGAATATCTTACATAAGCTAATTATAAACCATTATAACAATGTCATTTTAGAAATATTTGTATAAGATTTTGTTGTTAATTGTTTTATATCTACAAATCTCTTTATAATTCACTTGACCGAGATTTATATGGATTCATTTATTATAAAATTTTATAAATTAATTTAAACTTATGATATAGTTAATTTTTATTTTTTTTAAAAATTTGTTAAAATTTTATTTAAATATACTCAAAATTTATATCACTAAGGTTTCAAATTTAAATAATTTAAATAAAGAAAATATTATGAAGAAATTCATAAAAGTGATTAATTAGATTTTTAAATAGAAAATATAAATTTTCCTTAAGTAAAAGTTGGGGATATGTGATGTCCAACAAACATGATAGGAATAAAATTAAGGAAAATGTTACTTTGACACTGCATTTTCTCTTACCTCTGTTTGACACTTCGACGTGGCATGTGCTGTCCCGCGTGGTAATGAAAGAGAAAACGCAGTTGTTTTTTGACTTATATTGGTTACCTTTGTCTTTTTGCAAGGGTGATTTTTGTCATTTGCCTTCTAAAAATGTAGGGCAATTTGAGAGGGAAAGCATAACACACACATGTGTCTCGGGTGGAATGTCTAAGTGCTTAGCTCAGTTCAAATAAGTGGTTCGTTGTGTGTAATTTTGGAACACACACATGTGTCTCAAGAGTGGAAGGTCTAAGTGGTTAGCTCAGTTCAAATAAGTAGTTCGCTGTGTGTAGTTTTGGAACACACACGTGTCTGAGGGGTGAAAACACTAAGTGGTTAGCTCAGTTCAAATAAGTGATTCGCTGTGTGTAATTTTGGAACACACACATGTGTCTCAGAGGTGGAATGTCTAAGTGGTTAGCTCAGTTCAAATAAGTGGTTCGCTGTGTGTAATTTTGGAACACACACATGTGTCTCGGGTGGAATGTCTAAGTGGTTAGCTCAGTTCAAATAAGTGATTCGTTGTGTGTAATTTTTTAACACATACATGTGTCTCAGGAGTGGAAGGTCTAAGTGGTTCGCTATGTGTAGTTTTGGAACACACACATGTGTCTTAGGGGTGGAATGTCTAAGTGGTTAGCTCAGTTCAAATAAGTAGTTCGCTGTGTGTAGTTTTGGAACACACACGTGTCTCGGGTGGAATGTATAAGTGGTTAGCTCAGTTCAAATAAGTGGTTCGTTGTGTGTAGTTTTGGAACACACACGTGTTTGAGGGGTGAAAACACTGAGTGGTTAGCTTAGTTCAAATAAGTGGTTCGCTGTGTGTAGTTTTGGAACACACACGTGTCTCAGGGGTGAAGACACTAAGTGGTTAGCTCAGTTCAAATAAGTGGTTCGTTGTTTGTAATTTTGGAACACACACATGTGTCTCGGGGGTAGAATGTGAAAAACAACTGCGTTTTCTCTTTCATTGTCACACGGGACAGCACATACACATCGGAGTGTCAAACAGATGTAAGAGAAAATGCAGTATCAAAGTATTATTTTCCAAAAATTAAAAGGTGTCCTAGACTGGCCCACTAGAAGATAATATATGTTCGATTTGAATGGAAAGATTACATGAATATGTGTGATTCTTTTGCTTGGCACAATGTGATATCTACTCTACAAAAGCACTTAAAAGTAGGTTTCACAATCCAAATCACGTTCAGGTGCTAAGCATTTTTACTTTTTTAAGTATGGTTTTTCACGAGATGAATACTATAGAACAGAGTCAACTACCCCAACTCACGTCTCGAGAAAAGACTATAGTGGGGTTGCTTTTGACAAGTCATACAATGCACACTAGTTTAACCTCAAAAGTAAACTATGAGTGAAACAATACTCCTCTCTCTTCGCCTTTTAACAACGTATGACTAAATACCCTAAAGCATCTGTTAGAGAAATAAAATAAAAGTAAATAAACTTAGAAATTTGTCATACACATTATTGAGTATTTTAAATATTTTTTATTTTTTCTCAAGATATATTTAGTATTTAAATTTTATTGTGATGTAGCTATTAGTTACATCTTCAACTTACCAAAATTAATTTAATTTTTTTACCTTCAATTTCCTTCAACTTATAGTTAACTGGCTACCATCTCTTTCCAAAATCAAGTCGACAGATAAGTTGAGATTAAAGAAGAAAAATGTAAATTTATTTTGTTATTACTCCATAAATAACATTTTAAAGTTATTAATATAACTAACTAAAAGAATTTCTTTTTAATTAGACAGATTTTATATTAACAAATAAAAGCTTTAGTTGATTATAAAATTTTCAATCTCTTTACAATGTAATGTCACAATTATTATGAACATTATGCTATATAGCATGCTTAAAGCATTAATTTACTGTACTGGTATTTATTTTAATGCCTTCCATTTAAAGAAAAGGAAAATAAAAACTACTAGTATTTAATTGATGTTCACTAAAACATAAATTTATTTGAAGATTAACGTAATCTGCTTAACTCATTCTCTTTCCAGATTTTCTATTACAGCAATTCAAAAAAGAAAAGTTCAATGTCATTTCAAATTTTAAAATCCTTGAAAAAGCTACGGACATGTTCCTTATTCTTGTACTGTTTATTCATGTCAACCTATTACGCTGCTTGACTATTTTTTTTCATGTGTATTATGTGTGTATATAAATATAAGTATGTATGTATAAATATATAATTATAGGTAAGACCTATTGTGTGTTGAAATAAAAATATATAAAAGTGTTATGTAATAATTAAAATTTAATTAGAGAGAGTATAATTTACATGTTCAATTATTAAATCAGTAAAGATAAGAAAATAAGATTTTAGAACAGTCATATCAATCGATTCACCAAAACTTAATAAAATTAGTAATTATACAAGTGATTGAAAGAGAACTACAATTAGATGGTATTAGAAAGATGTTTCATATGTGATTTGTGAAATCACTTTATAATTAGATTTATTGAGAGTGACGTATAATTTAGTATGGCAAATAATAGAAGAAAGAATGAGGTAACATATAAATTATTAAAGACATGGTCGCACCACTCTTAAGAACCAAAGGTATGAAGAATCCACTGAATTACAAAGCTTAATTGAAGTTACGAGAAACAAATAATTCTCTAGATATCAGAGTCCAGCAAAAATTGAATTGTGAATTAAGGAGATGTAAAAAATATTTGAAGATATGAATTGCCTTGAAAATCAAGAGATAAATTATGTTGAGTTAATTTTGTGGGATAATAGGAGGAGATTATGGAAAGAAAGAATAATAATCATTAAATAGGAATATTTAAAGCTAATTAGAAAATGTATTTTGTGAATGATGTGAGAAGAGTAAAAGAAATAATAGATCTTGAGTCTAATCAAATAATAGAGATACAAAGTAAATGCTTAGTTTTAAAATCACTTTGAAGATGAAAACATTTAATATGTATTATATTACACTAACTCTCATTTTTGGGTTTAGTAATGCATAGATAATATACAAGTAAAGGAGATAAAAAAGAGAGAAGAGACACTTAGTAATTTATTTGGTTCATATCTAGCATTAGACTATATCTCATTATTGACCAACAAAACACTAGAGTAATTTTTGAGTTTGTAGTCACTTTAATTTTTTTTTTTTCAAACTACTCTTACCTTAATCAATATTTTTTTTTTCAAACTATTTCTGACTTAATAAGTATTATTTTTTAAGTCACTAATAATTCAATAGTAGTATTCTTTCTCAAACTACTATTAGCTTAATAAGTATTATTTTTCAAATCATTATTAATCAACAAGTATTTTTTTTTCAATTCACTAATAATTTCTTTTTAATTCATTCCTGAATATCCAAGTATTTTTTTAAGGGCTACTTCTAACTACTTTCTTAAATATTATTTGTTAAGGAGTCATTCTTAATTAAAATATAATATAAATGTAGAGTACAATCTCCTAATTCATCTTACCTAATAAAAAAATGTGCATTGGAAAGGATATTATGCACGGATTGTCACATGGATTAAAATATAGGTTCAGCTTAGTTTATTTGTGATTAAAAGTTGGAGATAAACATAACAGGCTTACTAATCAAATATTTTAGAATAATTGACATGGGATGTCACCAAACCTAGGTTGACACTAATCACGGGGCAGTTAATCACGTTTTATAATAACGGGATATTTTCGATAAAATAAATTCTGAAATTCCGTAATTACTGAGATTTATTCGTTATTTGTGGATCTACCCATAGTTACATAGTAATTCTTTTTTCACATTACACATTCCCCCTCTCCTCAAACCTTTTCTAGAAAAACCAATATGAACTAGGGTAATTAAAATTCCTATTGAGAAACGAATATGGTATAATCATTTTCTAAAGGCATCTAAACTTTGTGCACTCCACAATCGTTCTCATTGAAGCATTTACTTTTGTAATTGAAATTCAAGTGACTTTCCAAAAGAACATTTTTTGTTAGTAATTTTTTAAAACAAGAGTTCCCAAAACATGTGACACGTAGTCCTTAGCCAATTTTTTTCTTTTTAGTGACAAATAATGATATAAATAGGAATATTTTAGGGATGTTCCGACCCTAAGAAAATTTCTACACAAATTCATAAAAAAAGTACATAAAGAGAAAGTTAAAAATTATAAAACACCTCTCATGTCAACTTTGGCATGTTCTTTCTTTTGAAAATAAGAGTAATAGAAAATGAAAAAGATGAGAAGATATGTAGTGGGAACTTGAATGTCCAAAACCTACTTAATTATTTTAACCTCTCTCAGATAGTCAATAGGGTGCAAACATTATTCTGCAAATATTCTTTGAAACCCAATCTCCCTAAATCTGGCCCATCTCCAAGCTTGCAATTGTGTTTGTGGAAAAATTTCTCCCTTATCCACCTAACCACCCTCAAAGATGATCATGTTCTTATTCATCCAAATAGCCTTAGTAAGTGCTAACCACATCCCTCTCCACACACGGTTAGCTTGTGCACTCAATCTAGTAAAATAAAAGTTGAGAAAGTGACTAGCTATATCGTTACTTGTCACTGAAAATAACCCTACCCACTTATCTCACATGACCCATAGTCTTTGTAGATTTTTTTCCTAATCTGGTGTACTTTATCATATTAATGCCCAAAATGGGTAAAAAAAAATTATTTACCAAAATAGGTAAATTTTGCCAGCTAGCTAGATAGGATTTCAAATTAATGAATCCTTCCACATGATTTTAGGCTGGTCAAATATAAGTGACATGCTGGCGATTTCAATTAAAGATATTAATTAAAATCGTTTCGCAATCATCTTCTAATTATTTGTTAGTTTAAGAATTAACAAAATAATAATAATAATAATAATAATAATAATAATTAACAAAAATGTAGCAAAAAATAATATATGTGTGACATACTATTGAGTCATATTATGAAATAAAGAGATGAACAAAAAAATGAACAAAGGATATGAGAATGAAAATATTCTCTCTCTTTTTCTATATATTGATAAAAAAACAAAGAAGTGAATATATACAGATAATGTACCCATTCTAGGTATAGTTAAAGAAAGAAAATAAATAAAAATATTACAACTTCGTATTGTCATAAAGACAAAATCAAATAATTAATATTTCTTTTCTTCTAACAATTTGATCCTGTCATGAAAACAAAATCACATCATTGATATTAGTTTCCTTCTCTAAGCCTTGTATCCATATCTTCTAAACCGCCTCGCAAGCTGGGGAGCAAATATTGATGAGACCTAGCTTAGAAGAACAAATATTCTTGAAAGACTGAGGACCTAAGGCTTTGGTATAAATGTCTGCTAGTTGCTCTATAGTGGAAATGGGAAGCAAATGAATGAGACCTTTCTTCAATTTTTCCTTTAACAATGTGACAGTCTATTTCTATATGTTTGGTACGCTCATGAAACACTGGATTTGTTGCAATGTATCTTGTTGATTCATTGTCACAATATAAAAGAGATGGTTGCTCAAAAGGAACTTTTAAATCTTTAAGAAGATAAACTAGCCATTGAATTTCACATGTAACAGTGGCTATTGCCTTATATTCAGGTTCAGAGGAACTCTTTGATACTATTCCTTACTTCTTTGATTTCCAGGATATAAGGAAATTTCCAAGATACACACTAAACCCGGTCACTGATTGTCTTGAATCACTACAAGTTCCCCAATCACTATCACAAAAGGCTTTTAGATTAACAGAACAGTTGAAAAAGAAAAATAAGTCAATACTTTGAGTTCCTTTAATATACTTGAGAATTCTAATTGCTGCATTATAGTGAACAATTGTAGGCTATCAAAAAACTGAGAAAGTTGGTGAACATAAAATGTTATGTCACGTCGGGTATTATTGAGAAACATAAGCCTTCCAATCAACCTTCTATAAGCATGAACATCAGTGAAAGACACACTTCTAGTAGGAGAAAATTTAACAAGATTATTTTTAGGAGTGATTGTAGGCTTGCAGGCTAAAAGACCTGCTTCTATTAACAATTTCAATGCATATCTCCTTTGATTCATCATTATCCCTTACTTCTTGCTACTTCAAAACCAAGAAAATATCTTAAATCATCAAGATCATTGATCTTGAATGTCTTATTCAAAGCTCCTTTGACTCGCTCAATCTTTTCTTTATTATGTCCTGTCAAAAATTATATCATCATCAGACACCAAAAATGTTGTAAAAGATCTTTCAGAAGAATTAATAAATAAGGAATAATCATTCATAGATTGAGTATATCCTGCAGAAATAAAAACGATGACAATTTAGCAAACCACTCCCTGCTAGCTTGTTTAAGGCCATATAAAGCCTTTTTTTAATTTACAAACTTGTTCTGATTGAATAGAAGTCAATCCAGGAGGAGCAACCATGTACACATCTTCTTTCAACTCTCCATAAGAAGGCATTATTTATGTCTAACTGTTTCAACTCCCAGTTATATATAGAAGCTAGAGAAATAAGCAACCTTATAGTGGTCATCTTTGCTACTGGAGAAAAATTTTCAAGGTAGTCAATGCCCTCTGTTTGTGTGTATCCCTTCACCCCTAATCTTACTTTATATCTTTCAACAGTCCCATTAGCATTATACTTTATTTTGAATACCCATTTCAACCTATGGCAGTTTGGTTATTGGGAAGAAGAGCAGTCTCCCATGTTTGATTTGACTCCAAAGCATATATCTCACACTTTATAGCCTTTCTCCAATAGTCATATTTCGCAGCTTTAGAATAAGTGTTTGGCTCAACATGTGAAGAAATAGACATAACAAAAGATTTATAAGAAGGTCATAATTTATTATAAGACAAAACAAAATTCAAAAGGATATTTAACTCTAGAAGATGTATTGGAAACATTGAGATTACAATGATAATCTTTTAGATACTCAGGTGGTCTTTTTGTTCTGGTACTCATTCGAATTGATTGTGTTGTTTCATGATTTTCATTAAGGTTTTGGTCTCTATGGGAACAAAATTCTTCTGGTATATGAATGTTTGATTCATGATCATTATTAACATTATTTTTAATATTATCACATGGTGCAAAAATGACTCATGATGGCTTACTCAAAATAGGTTGATATTCTATAAAAACATTTTGATCATGAATGTTTGGATTGTCAGTTTCATTGCTAGTATCTTCAACCTTTTGATATGGAAAAACATGTTCAAAAAAGAAAACATCTCTAGACACAAAAATTTCTCTTGATTGAATATTCAACAAAATATATCCTTTTGTCTCCCTTTTAAAAACACATTTTGATGCCCTTGGATCAAATTTACTTCTATTTGTTGACAAAGTGCTAACATAGCATAAAGATCCAAACACCTTAAATTGATTAAAATCTGGTGGAGTTTTGTAAAGCATTTCATGAGTAGAAAAATCATTTAAAACATGTGTGAGAAACATGTTTACAATATCCGCAACATGTATCACAGAATATGACTAATAAATTTTGTGTAAATGAGATTGCATCATGAGAGCCCTTGTTACATTTAATAAATGACCATGTTTCCTTTCAACTATACTATTTTGTTGTGGAGTATTGACACATAAAATTTGATGTATTATTCCTTTATTGATAAAAAAAATTAGTCATGAAAAGTTCAATCCCATTATCATTTCTTATTACTTTTATTACTGTCTCAAATTGTGTTTGAATAAAAACAACAAAATTTTCAAAAATCTTAACAACTTTAGATTTTTTTTAAAGGATAAAACGTATGTGTACCTTGAATAATCATCAACTATGGTCAAGAAATATATTTATGACCATGAATTGATGATAATGAGTATGGTCCTCACACATCAACATGAATCAAATAGAAAAAAAGTTTAGATTTAGATGCACTAAGAGGAAATGGAAGTCTTTTTTGCTTTGCAAAATGACAAATATCACAAATAAAAGATTTGTTATATTTAACAAAAGAAAATTTATTTTTGAAAATATCTAAAGATTTGTTTGAAACATGCCCTAACTGAAAATGCCAAAGGGTTTCGAGATCATTAGCAGTAAAATTGACAGTATTGGTGATATATGGAGATTTGACAGGTTTGATTTGAAGGTTTTGATAAGAAGGGACCCTGAGTATATAAAGTCTATCTTGCATCTCAGCTGATCCAATCACTTTCAAGGAGTTTTTATCCTTAATGTGACAACCATTAGAATAAAAAATAATCACACAAGACAAATTATCAATTAACTTTGCTACTAAAAAAAGATTAAAAGTGAAATTAGGAATATACAAAACATTATCTAAGATGTGATCTTGATTGATTAAAATACTTCCAGAATAATTTGCAATGACTTGATTTCCGTTTGATAATTTGACAAAGATAGGATTAATTTGATGATATGAAGTGAAATGAGTCAAGGATTAACAAATATGATCAGTAGCACCATTATCAAGAATCCAAGAACTAAAGGAAGAGATAAATTTATTACCCGTGTGTGTTGTTGTGTTGGAAGGAAAACAGAGATTTGATTAAAGACATTGTCACTGGATTTAGACTGTTGTAGAAGAGCTAACAATGTTTGATATTGCTCAGGGGTAAAACCAATTTGCTTAGAATGTACAACCTTCATGATTTTGCTGGTTATTATTACAGCCTGCTATATGATTTTTAAACTTGAACTGAGATGGAAAACCATGTTTTCTATAGCATGTATCAATCACTTGTCCTGTCTTTCCACAATGATTGCGACTTTAGATGTATATCATCTTCCATAACTATCAAAAATTTGTCTCTCTTGTTGCGTATCGAGAGAACAAATCATATGTTGTTGAGAACTAACATGATAAGGTGAACTAAAATCTTGTAAGCAATCAACAATTTTGGCCAAGATAAATGTAGCAACCAGAGCTCTCAAATTAGAGCTCTGATACCATATTATGAAAATAAAGAGATGAACAACAAAAAATGAACAAAATATACAAGAATACAAATATTCTGTTTGTTTTTCTATGTATTGATCAAAAAAACAAAAAACTGAATATATACAGATAAGATACTCATTCTAGGTATAGTTAAAGAAAGAAAATAAATAAAAATATTACAACTTCATATTGTCATAAAACACAAAATAAACAGAATTGATAATTTTGATTTTTGTCATAAAGACAAAATCTAATAACTAATATTTCTTTTCTTCTAACAATTTGATCATGTCATAAAAACAAAATCACATAATATCAATTAATTTCCTTCTAGAAACCTTATATCTATATTCTCTGAAAAGTCATTTGAGGAGATACACTAAAATATTGAATAACAACTAGACATAAGTTAAATTCATACTTCTAATTTAATATTTTAAGATAATATGTCTAGTTAAATTCATACTTCTAATTTAATATTTTAAGATAATAAATTTAAGAATTTCGTTGTTTAACTTTTTTATTTATATTTAATAGGAAATTTCAATTCATATTTGAATTCCTAATGAAAGAGAAAAAAAAAAGAAATATTATGCTATTATGTTTCTTCATAATGTGTTTCTAACAATGCCTGCTAGTTAGGCATTAAATAGAAGATTTTTCATTAATAAATTATTAGGCTTAATAGTAATATTTTTATTATATTTTATAAATTCCACAATTTCAATCCATAATTTTTTATTTAATTTTTTATCATTCGTAATTTTGGTTCTTTAATTTCTTTTATGTAATTGGATCCCTTGATTTTCAATTACCTACAAACTTTTTCAATTTTTAATTTGATTATCGGTTTTTTATTATTTTAAACACGATAATGTAAGATTAAAGAAAAACACGTGATAATCGTGGAGTATTGCGAATTGTCATTTGACCGTGACTTAATATATCTTTAAAACTGAAATTTGAACAAAGGTTTAATGATTAAAAATTGAAGAACCAAAATTGCATAAAAAAAAATTAGGGATAATAAAAAATTAAGGGATTAAAATTTTAAAAAAATTAGAGGCTAGAATTGCGGATATTATAAAATATAGAGACCAAAATTACAATTAGGCCAAATTATTTCAATGGTAATTTAAAATATTACAACATTTATATTTTTTGCATGATAACAGAATTAATTTATACTATAACACTTTTTAATACTTAGCATGTTAAATTTAATTATTTTAAAACATACAAAGTTAATGGTATCAATATGAAAGTGACGAAAAAGAATGAATTAAAATATAAAAGGTTAAAGCAGACAGACATTTTCCAAAACACAATGGGACTTCATATATTTATAACTTTTAAAATATGTAAAGAGTTATAAGAGTGTTGATGATAATTATATAATTAAACTCCATCTTGATTTTAGAACATGAATGAATTATGTTTGAGCTTCCATTAATATATTCAGAAATCACATGAATATAAGAAAGAAATTAAGAAGATGCTAAAATCAAGAAACAGTAATCAGCCCAGAGTTAAAGAAGGTAACAACAACTAGACTTG
>Ga0209700_108779_pt1 | contig 12537 bp, 5 predicted proteins | sample SiratroredBW_FD_187528 | JGI IMG/M metagenome (GOLD analysis project Ga0209700, IMG submission 187528) | Root nodule microbial communities of legume samples collected from California, USA - Siratro red BW (SPAdes) (version 2) | ecosystem: Host-associated > Plants > Roots > Nodule | place: USA... | reverse complement strand
TTTTAAATTTACAAAAATATCACGTAATTTTTTAAATATTAAATATTTACAAAAGTATTATTCTATGTTTTGATGGTATCATCTTTTTAATGATTGGACTAGTTAAACTTGTCCAAAACATACAATCTTGTTTTATTATGAACATACTTGGTTTTATTATCTTTGAATAAACTCATTATTCTGAATAAATTTATGCTATAAAATAAAAAATTATATCATATTCTTTTGTTTGTATAATCCTTGTTATTCTTTAATCATTGTTGTTTATACATATGTCTCCTTATTTATGATAAACAAAATGCCTCTACTTAATTTTTATATCTCTCATTCCTTTTCGAAAGCTAAGTAATGCGTACAACTGGTTAAATGCATAATATATATGCATTTCATACATATTAATTATCATAAAAAAGGACAAATGTTAAGTCACAAACGAGAGTATATGATAAGATGCGATTCTCAATATGAAAAACATACCTAAAATACCTATATTTTGACAATAACAAATGATAAAATATCTTGGTGTGTTTAACAATTTAGTTAATGTGGAATAAGTATTACATATCTAACACATCATAAGATGTTAAGTTATAAAGCTTCAACGAGTCTTTAAAGACTAGATAAAGCATTAGATGCATATTAAAGTCAATACAAAGTCTCTTAGCAAGATGCATACGAAGGAGTAAATGAATTCCTTTGAAATTTTAGAAGACATAAGATGAGTACCTTAGATGAAAAATACAAATGTGTAGTTCTAGACACATCTTTATGCTATAAGATCGTCTAAAAGTTTTAAAGTTGAGTCTAAAGATATTCCAGCGATGATTTTAACACAACGCACCAATACCGTTAGAATTTATATGCTTAATGTGGTGTTTTCAAAAGAGTTAAGAAAATAACAAAGTTGAGTATGAAGTTAAGTATACAAATTTTACCTTAACATTGATAATCAAAGCTTCGAGTACCTTAAATATTAGTGTGTTTGAGAGACCACACATAGATAATTCATTTTGTAAATCCTTCCCCTTGTGAAGAATAAGAAGCATTTATTTGTGGGGATTTTTTTCCTCTTTAACCAACATTGCTTTGTTGTATAATCAAAAGTGGATCTTTGTAGTTAACAAAGTGTGGCAATTGGTACTCAAGGTTGAATCATAGGGGAATATTAGTGGATAACCAAAAATAAATATGTGTCTTTATTGTAAGCCAGATTCCAAGTATTTTTAAGTTCTAATAAACTATCACTTTGTAAAGGTAACTCTTTCTTTCACTCCTTGCTCACTATAAGAAAAAAGCTATTTAGAGACCAATTTTTAGTTATCAAATGAAATGGTTTATAATTGTGACCAAAATAGTCACTAAATTAAATTTTGGTTGCTAATTAACTACAAAATATGAATTTAGTGACCAAATAAGTCAAGATAATTGGTATCTAATATTAGCTACCAAAGTTTTAGTAACCTATATCATTAGATTCTAAATTGGTATCTAATTAAGTTAGAGACTAATTTAGAATCTAATGATGTAGGTCACTAAAACCTTGGTAGTTAATGTTAGATACCAATTATCTTGACTTAAATGGTTACTAAATTCAATTATTACTTCTGTTTTGTAGTTATTTAGCAACCAAAATCTAATTTTGTAGGTATTTTGGTCACAATTAGCAACCATTTTATTTGGTAGCTAAAAATTGGTCTCTAAATAGCTATTTTCTTGTAGTGGCCCCAATGCTGACTATTTCTCTAGTGATCGAGTATAATACAAGTGATGAGACACATTGCTTAAATGATAGTTTGTAATTCAAATAAGGACAAGATTAAACGTACCACCTATTTAATGAGTGCATTGTTCATGCAACAACTTGTTATTCAAGTGAGAAAAGGATTAAGTGAATCCTTTATTTTTTTTTCTAAATTATATCACTCAAGTGATAGGTTGATATATTATATGACTATCACTCTAAATTATATCACTCAAGTGTATTAAATTATCCATTTGTAGAGCTAAAATTTTCTTTCACTCATTTCTTTGAAGATCAAGTATTACTCTAGTGATCGAGTATAATATAAGCGATGAGGTACATTACTCAAATGATATTTGATTGTTCAAATGAGGAGAGAAGTGAAGGTAACCTCAATTTTGATGAATGTTTTTCGCTCATGCAACAACTTGCCATTAAAGTAAAAAAAAAAAAGTGAAATGCAATCTATTTTTTAGAATTATAACATTCAAGTGATAGACCCTTGTATGATATGACATATTTCTCCAAGTGATATTCTTATTTGCAATAAAAAAAAATTTAAGTCTGTTAAACAACCCTTATGTAGAGCTAATATTTCCTTTCACTCATTTCTCTATTATGACATTTTTCTTTGATGACAAACTATAATACAAGAGATGAGACATATTACTTAAATGATAATTGATCATTGAAATAAGGAGAAGACTGAATGTGATTTCTATTTTAATAAGTATCATTTCTCAAGTGACAACTCATCATTGAAGTAAAAAAAGGATTAAATACATTTTCTGTTTTTTTAAAGTTATATTACTCAAGTGATAGGTCTTGTATTATATGGCATATTGTATTGTTCAAGTGATAGACCATGTATTATATGGCATATTTTATTGTTCTAAGATTCTTGTTTGAGTGTGTTTAAGTTAAAATTTAATTATTTTAAGAATTTTTATGATTTTATATTTTAATGTGTACATTAACTTTAGATTTAATATATTTTTATTTATATATTTTATTTACTTGTATGTTATTTTTGTTTAAATTTGAAATATTATTTAAGAGATTTAAATATAAGATTAAGAGAATTTGACCGTTATAAGAATGTAACGAATTACGTGTAAAAAAAAAAAGTGTCAATTAAGTCTTTAAACAAATTCTTACTCAAACAATTACCTTAATGATTTATATCAGGATTATATATTTCTTAATCTCACCTATTAAGTAATAATTTAAACATTTACTGACTTAATTTTCATCTAGAGTAGTTCTGGTTGTCGTGCTAGAAATACTAAGGGTAATTCTTCCACTTATCAATAAAACCCAGTTAAAATAAATTCCCCAAACTATCTTTACAATTTTACTACATATTTTACAATTTATACCAACTATCTTTATCATATTTTACAATATATTAAATATAAACATATTTCACAATACTTACTAATCATTTTATCACATGCCCGGTTTACAACACATATTTTTATTATAAATTTATTTACTTTTCAAGTAATTTTTTAATAATAGACAAATAAATATTCATGTTTCACATATTTATACATATTTATTTGTTATTTGTTTTGGTTTTGAAAATAAAATTAATTTTTGTAAAATTTGTAGTTTTAAGTAAAGTAAAATATACAAAATATATATTGCCTTTTAAAACTGGTATTTAGTACGTATGTGTTCAAAAACTCAAATGTATACAAGTGAAAACCAAAATATATAAAAAACATAAACTAAAATCTTCAAACACCCACCAAGATGTGTTCCTGGAGAATCATTTCTTCCAATGTTAAAATACAATCATAAGAGTATAAAAAAGAGTAAAGGGTGAGCAAACTTTTCAATCAAACAAACAAGAAACATCATCAATATATACACACTTTTCTAAGTGTAGCTTAGACATGATATTGTTATAGAATACATTCATTCTTCTTATATACATACATTTGCTTTGGATTCACAAGAGCCCTTTCATAATTATATAACTATAGTCTATATTCCTTTTGCTCTCTGGTTATCTTACTCGATTTCTACTTGTTTATAACGCTTTAATTGTCCATGCTTTTTAACATTGTTGATATTTATGCTATGATATTGTTTATATTTATGTTATATGTTTTGATGGTATCATCTTTTTATAACATGTATCATCTTTTCAATGATTGGAGTAGTCAAACTTATCCAAAACGTACAATCATGTTTTACCATGAAAGTTTTACAATCTTTGAATAAACTCATTATTCTGAATAAATTTATGCTACACAATAAAACAATTTATGCTATAAAATAGAGCAATTTTGTCATATACTTTTGTTTGCTATGATTCTTGTTTTTCTTTATTCAATGTTGTTTACACATATCTCTCTTTAATTATGATAAAAAAATACCTTTAATTAATTTTTATATCTCTGGTACCTTTCCATTCCAAAAACAAGTAATGCGTAACTAGTTAAATAATAATATATCTGCATTTTGTACACAAAAATTATATTAATTATCATAAAAAAAAGACAATTGTTAAGGCACAAGACTTTATATGATAGGATCTGATTCTCAATATGAAAGTCATACCTAAGATACCTAAGACACCAATATTTTAATAATTTACTTAATCTAAAATAAGTATTATACCAAATCTAACACATCATAAGATGTTAAGTTATAAAAGCTTATGAGAAGTCTTTAAAAATTAAATAAAACATTAGATGTATATTAAAATCAATACAAAGTCTCACAGCAAGATGGATAGGAAGGAGTAAATATAATCCTTTGAGTGCCTTAAAGATCGTTAAAAAGTTATGAAGTTGATTAAATGAGTGCCTTAGATGTAAAATACAAATGTGTAGTTCTATACACATCTTTATGCTTTAAGATCATTTGAAAGTTATGAAATTGACTATGAAGATATTCCAATTATTTTAACCCAACACACCCACGGTTAGAATTTGTATGTTTAATATGGTGTTTTCAAAAGAGTTGAGAAAACAACAAAGATAAATAGTGTCCTTTGTATAAAACTTTGATTGCAACAATAAAAGATTCAACTTAAATTCCAACATGATTTTGGAAATGCCGACACAAGGAAAAACTAGAACTTGTAAGGTTTAATTGTATGCTTTATAACATCTATAAAAAGAAAATTCACCATGTAGAAACAACTAATGAATGAATGAAGTAAAATATATACATTTTACCTTAACATTGAGAATCAAAGCATCAAGTAGTTAAAATATCAGTGTGTGAGAGACCACCAATCAATAATTTATTTGTAAATTCTTTATGATCGAAGTCTTATCCGATCAAATAATTGCAGTTAAATGTAATACTAGGATGTGACTCCTAGGTCCTCTCCCAAGGACCTAGTTCCTATCAAAGGATTAAACACACAAAGTATCAAAGGATTAAACACACAAAGAGAAAAGGGGGAGGAGAGGGGGTTTGTTGTGAAATAACTAGATTTAATAAAAAATAAATAAAACAATAACCGAATTAGATTTTCTTAACCAAAATTTAAATTATCTTCTTGATTAGATTGCAATTTGCTTATCACAAGATACATAAATTCATGCTCAACTTATTGAACCCTAACTCCAACCCGAATTAATTAACTAAGCGATAATTAACACAAGTTTTTCTTATGCAAATTAAGCATTCACATACATCATTCATTCCATCCCAACAACCTGTGACTCACTCCATTAAGCATGAACGGAGACAACGAAATTCATATTAACGGAAACATTAAGCATGAACCAGTAGAAGCATTCAAACTTTATATCTCAATCAAATTGATGGTTGGTAAGCTACAGAGTTTTAAAAAATAGATTTTCATAAAAATCAAACAACAACAATTCAAACTTTCATAATTCATCTCACATACAAAGACATTGGACTCTCTACTTCCGGAAGACCTGTGCATCGAGTTAGACTCAGAGGTGTGCACCTGTCATATACCATGTCATATACCAACCATCTGTTCCGATCAGGCTCATATTTCAAACCCCAGATCCCATATGCACAACGTTAATCCATATGTCCTATTCCGATCGGGATCATATTTCAAACATCGGATATGTCCATATGAACCTCCTTCGACTCTTCACTAACTAATAATCTTCATCTATGTGAATCCAATTTACCAGTAGAGTCAAGATACCTCCGAATCTCCAAACAATGCACATCCTAATAATGGACTCTCTACTTCCGGAAGACTCGTGCATTGAGTTAGATTCAGAGGTGTGCACCTGTCATGTACCAACCATCTATTCCAATCGGGCTCATATTTCAAACCTCAGATCCCATATGCACAGGGTTAATCCATATGAACTATTCTGATCGGGCTCATATTTCAAACCTCGGATATGTCCATATGAACCCTTCAGCTCTTCACTAACTGATAATCTTCATCTATGTGAATCCAATTTACCAATAGAGTCAGGATACCTCCGAATCCCCAAACAATGCACTTCCTAATAATCTCAACACAGGTATCTCCTTTCCTGAAGATACTATGTCTCCATCACACACCACATCATTCACAAACATTCATACTACATCATACAATACATAAACATTCATCCAATTCATTAATAAATAAATAATTCTAATATTTATGAAAAACAATCAAACTAGCTTCCCTTACCTCTATAGGGTAGAGATACTCAAAAACCTAAAATCAACCTACCTCTGTTTAATAATCTGATCGGACACTCTTATGTACTCAACGCTAGGAATCTAGGGGTGTCCTCTGATTGTCAATATGATAACATATGAGATCACAAATCTAAAGAGAAGGTAGAAAACTTTAAAGATAAATTGTTCTAGAGAGATGGTGGTTTTCATAAGAATAAAACTGTATATTTTCTTAGAGAGAGAGTTGGTAGTTTTTATAAACAGAGTATCTTTCTTAGAGATAATTGGTGATTATTATAAAAATAAAATCTGAATAACTAATTTCTATTTATTTAAACAACTTTTCTTTTTTTTTTTGTAAAAAAATATTCAGGTGTTATCTTATTTATCTCTAAAACTAATTCTAGGTTAGTTTTTAATTCTATAGCTATTTTATAGGGTATTACAGGTACTCATCACATTTATTATAGTATTTTAAAACTTTCTTTTAATTATATATTACTAAAAATACATATAGGGAAATAAAGAAAATAAATATGAAATTTTGTAGAAACTATGTTTTTATAGAAAATATAAAAGTTTTGAAATTTTTTCTATATATTAAATATTATAAGACTTGTAAAGGAAACTGAAATGAATATTAGTTATGTAATTTTGTTTTTATTATAAAATTAAATTATTACCAATTTCATTCATTTTTTTATGACAGTATCATCAGATTGTATTGTCTTATCTTTATGTTTATGTGTATAAATAGAGGTTTTATCCCAACTTTATATCAATCTACCAAGAAATCAAGAGAGAAATAATTTAGCTCCAAAATTGAATTACTATGAAGACCACATTCTCAGTTGTGTTGATTATGCTTCTTTTCATTGGGATCGGTATGCTTTTCATTTATTCGAGTTAGTCCACTGTTTTAATTTTTCTCATTTCTTAAATATTGTTGTGTTTTTAAATAAGTTTTTGTTTATTGTAGAGAATGAAGGGCCAATGATAACAGCAGAGGCAAAATACTGTGATAAACAAAATTATAGCTACTGCGATGAAAACTGTATCCGTAATTGTCCAAGAAAATATGGACCAAAAGCAATTGGTTTCTGCACTTATAATCCTCCTGCATGCATATGTCGTTTTCCCTGTTAACTAATCAAAGTTTGTTCATGTAAGAGCACCATGGATTTAAAGAAATAAAATTCCTTTATTTGTCTTTTAATTTCTTCTTTAGAAAACAATTCTATGAAGTAATAAATGAATAATACTACAATTATTAATATTAAAAAATTAAAAATAAATTATGTTAATTACAATTATTAATTTTCTTAGTATAGCTTAGACTTGATATTTACAGTTATACTAGATTCATTCGTCTTATATACACACATTTGCTTTAGATTCACGACAGCCCTTTCATACATTTACTTAAGCGATGTAATTTTTTAAATATTTATAAAAATATCACTATATTTTCGTTTATATCGATTTTATTTTAATCGATATATTATCTAGATATGTGTATAAGTATAGTCTATATTCCTTTCAATCTGATTATATTACTCGATGTCTAGTTGTTTATAATCCTTTAACATTGTTGATATTTATACTATGATATTGTTTATATTTATGTTATATGTTTTCATGGTATCATTTTTTAATGATTGGAGTAGTCAAACTTGTCCAAAACATACAATCATGTTTTACTATGAACGTACTTGGTTTTATAATCTTTGAATAAACTCATTATTTTGAATAAATTTATGCTATAAAATAAAAAATTCTATCATATACTTTTGTTTGTATGATCCTTGTTTTTTTTCTAATCATTGTTGTTTATACATATATCTCCTTAATTATGATAAAAAAAATGCCTCTACTTAATTTTTATATCTCTCGTTCCTTTTCAGAAGCTAAGTAATGCGTATAACTAGTTAAATACATAATAATATATATATATATATATATATATATATATATATATATATATATATATATATATATATATATTTCATACACGATTGATATTAATTATCATAAAAAAGAACAAACGTTAAGTCACAAAGGAGATTATATGATAAGATGTTATTCTCAATATGAAAGTCATACCTAAAACACCTATATTTTGACAATAATAAATAATAAAATATTTTGGTGTGTTTAACAATTTACTTAATGTGGAATAAGCATTACATTGAATCTAACACATGATAACATATTAACTTATAAAGCTTACAATAGATAAAGCATTAGATGTATATTAAAATCAATACAAAATCTCATAGCAAGATGCACACAAAGGAGTAAATGAATTCCTTTGAAGTTTTAGAAGAAGACATAAGATCGTCTAAAAGTTTTGAAGTTGACTATAAAGATATCCCGAGAATGATTTTAACACAACACACCCAGCCATTAGAATTGGTATGCTTAATATGGTGTTTTCAAAAGAGTTGAGAAAAGAACAAAGATATATATTGTCCTTTGTATAACACTTAGAATGCAACAATGAAAGGTTCAACTTAAATTCAAACATGATTTTCGAAATACTGACACAAGGAAAAACTACTACATGTAAGCTATAATTGTATGCTTTAGAACATCTAAAAAAAATCTTTATGCAAAAACAACTAATGAATGATTGAACGAAGTTAAGTATACAAATTTTATTGAGAATCAAAGCTTCAACTACTTTAATGTTTGAGAGATCACAAATAGATAATGGATTTTGTAAATCCTTCCTCTTGTGAAGAATAAGAAGCTTTTATTTGTATACTATACGATAGGGATTTTTTTCCTGTTAAACGAACATTGTTTTGTTGTATAACCAAAAGTGACTCTTTGTAGTTAACAAAGTGTGGCAATTGGTACTCAAGCTGAATCATAGGGAAATATTAATTGATAACTAAAAGTAAATATATGTCTTTATTGCAAGCTAGATTCCAAGTGTTTTTAAGTTCTATTAAAATACCACTTTGTAAAGGTAACCTTTTCTTTCACTCCTTGCCCCAATGTTGATGAGACACATTGCTTAAATAATAGTGTGTAATTCAAAAAGGACAAGATTAAACGTACCATCTATTTAATGAGTGCATCGGTCATGCAACAACTTGTTATTCGAGTGAGAAAAGGAGTAAGTGCATCCTCTATTGTTTTCTAAATTATATCACTCAAGTGATAGGTTGATGTATTAGATGACTATTGTTCCAAGTGATAAGGTCTTATGTCCTAAAAATTTTCGAATAATTTCAGTTGTATTAAATTATCCCTTTGTAGAGCTAACATTTTCTTTAACTCCTTTCTCTAAAGATCTGAGTATTCCAGTAACCCTTGAGTATAATATAAGTGATGAGGTACCTTAAATAATATTTAGTTGTTCAAATGAGGAGAGAACTTAAAGTAACCTAACCAGTGTCATTGCTCAAGCAACAACTTATCATTAAAGTCAAAAGAGGGTGAAATTCATCATATTTTTTAGAATTGTAATAGTCAAGTGATAGGCCCTTGTATGATATGGTATATTTCTCCAAGTCATATTCTTATTTGTGAAAAAAAAAATTGTAAGTCTGTCTAAGTTCTATTAAACAACTCCTTTTTGTAGAGTTAACATTTTCTTTCATTCATTTTTCTAATAATGACATTTTTCTTTGATGACAAAGTATAATACAAGATGAGACATATTGCTTAAATGATAATTGGTCAAAATTAGTGTCATCTCTCAAGCTACAACTCGTCGTTGAAGTGAATAAAAGGTTAAATACATTCTCCATTTTTTGAAAGTTATATTACTCAAATAATAGGCCATGTATTATATGACATATTTTATTGTTCTAAAGTTCTTATGTGAGTGTGTTTAAGTTAAAATTTAACTATTTTAAGAATTTTTATGAGTTTATATTTCAATGTGTACATTAACTTTAGATTTAATATATTTTTATTTATATATTTTATTTACTCGTATGTTATTTTTTTTTAAATTTGAAATATTATTTAAGAGATTTAAATATAAGATTAAGAGAATTTGACCGTTATAAGAAGGTAATGAATTACGTGTAAAAAAAAAGAAAAAAAAAAGCGTCAATGATATCTCAGAAGAAGTTGTGAGAAGAGGTGGTGGTTATAGTTTGGAGCTATTTGCTTTAAAAGGTGAGTTGTTATTGCTTCATACATTTAAAGATGTCTGTGTATTTTATGCTGTTAACATTACAAGAAAATATTAAAATAATGTCAACATATTTTCAGTCGGTTAAAAAATCGATTCAAATAAATACACTTTTCATTCTCCGATTTCCAAGAAATCCTGTTATCAAATCAGTTTCAGTTGTTTCTTACATCACAAATTCTACATAAGTCCTTCATCAAGTAGAGTTTTCCCTATCTTATGAAGTTCGGATACAGAAATTTGTTGGGAGTGTGAATAATACCATGTCAGACATTACTTGTTGATCCGAACACACAAAATAGACACAATGGTAAAAGTAAAAAAGTAAAAAAAAAAAAACAATAATAGACCGAAATAAAGGAGCGGAACCAAAATAAAAACTGTTAAAACCAACATAAAATTTTAAATCTAAAACGAAAACTTGAAAGAAAAAAGAAAGAGATGCAAAAGGCAGGAAATTTGAGAAAGAAGGAAGATGAAGAAGGAAGAAGCGAGATGACACTAATGGGAAAAGAAGGAGCTACTGGAAGAAGCATCTAGAAAAAGATGCTTATTATATAATTAAATAATATAATATTATAATATTATATATGTTTTAATTTTTTATAATAATAAAATAATTTATATAAATAATGATATTAAAAATATATTATTAAATATATTAAAAATATTAAATATATTTTTTAATTATTATTATTAATTTAAATTTAAAATTTGAATAGTATTTTTTAATTTATATTTTCTCAATTTAATATTTAAATATAATTTTTTATATAATATTTAATTTATTTAAATATAGAAAATTAAGATGAATAAGAAGATTAAAACGAAAACACTTTTTTAGAGATATATTTTAAAATTAAGAAAAACTTTTGATGATGATAATAATATGATTAAATTTGATGGATCTTAAATAAATTTATAATATGATTAAATTTAATAAATATATATATATATATATATATATATATATATATATATATATATATATATATATATAGTCATGTTTCCGTATCCTGTAATTTTTAATTTAGTTATATCTATGTGTCTGTGTCCGTGTCGTATCCGTATCCGTATCCGTATCCAGACTTCATAATTCCTATCAACCATGATAAACTTCATGTCCCTCCACGATCCGTACTTAGAATCTAAAATATCTCTTCATTCTCCTTCTGTTTCTACCTTAATTTTCCACTTCCATTTAACTAATAAGGTCATATTGAATCTACCTACATCTCTAGTCCACAAGCCACCTGTCTCAATAGGAGAGCATACCTTATCTCATGCTACCCAAGCAATCTTTCTCCTCTCATGCCACCAACTTCAAATAAATTGTATCTTCCTTGTACGATTACAAAGAGAAGCCTTAAAAAATGACAAATAGAATAGGGATATTTTGGTGTATTTTGGTACTTTTTAGTAATTGAATGCAATAACTCATGATGACAGAAAGAAAGCATGGAGTGACATATTTCATCAATTAGATAGTCACATGTTCCCCTTTTCAGTTAAACATATAATTATATTCAATAGAAATATTAAAATTAATACAATTATAGATATTTTATCTTCTTACTAAAAATAAAAATATTCTATTATTAATTTTTATAAATAATTAAATAAAAAATTACGTCAATGACACAGTAAATATAAGGTAATTTATTAATTCTAAAACTAAATATATATAGCAAAAATACAATATATTCATATTTTATTACACTTTTGGATTGAGACACATTTTTCTGGCTATTAGTTAGGCTCTGATACCACTCGGGGGATCTCTCCAGTTATGTATATCAACCTCACCAGTTATGTATAACTACTCCTAACAGTCATGCATACTTTCACGGCTTACCGGTACTTCTCCGGCCTCTTGCCTACTCCTTTCCCAGCCTAACCATAACCAGTATGCATAACAGTAGGAACAACCATACATAAAAGGAAAGAACTGAAATTCATAAAGAGAAAGAACCTTTAAGCGGAATACTTCAGACATGTTTCTGATACACAG
>Ga0209700_108775_pt1 | contig 12542 bp, 7 predicted proteins | sample SiratroredBW_FD_187528 | JGI IMG/M metagenome (GOLD analysis project Ga0209700, IMG submission 187528) | Root nodule microbial communities of legume samples collected from California, USA - Siratro red BW (SPAdes) (version 2) | ecosystem: Host-associated > Plants > Roots > Nodule | place: USA... | reverse complement strand
TTTATGCAGTGTAATTCTTTTTTTTTTTTTTGTCAAAATATAAAGTAACATGTAATATAGGTTTGTGTAGTGTGTGAAAATGTTGAATTTCCATTTTTTTTATTCTTAATAATGTAACATGCATCTCCTCTTAAGATATATATGCATGTTAAAGTAGTGGCATCTCTATATTTTCTTGTAATTATAATTAGTTCCTCAAGTGATACTGAAATTTGTCAAACATTTACAACTTTAATTTGTGACATGATCATTTTCAATTATCGATCAAACTGAAAAATTGATAAATAGAAGATAACATGGGCTGATCGGTTTTTTAAAACAGAAAAAATAAAGAAAGAGACAATATGGATATATTAATGAAGTAATTGATTAAGTAAAAGAGAATAACAAATTAGTTTTGTTTAGGTGTCAAAAGTCATAATTAACACGTGATTTGTACATTAGAGTAGAGTAGAAATCAAAGGTTCCATTATAATTAATAATTATGGGCTACAGCTTATAAATAGAAGTGTTTGTGGATGTAAAAAACATTATATCATATTTATCTTATTTTATACTAGTTTTAGGAGTCCTTTATAGTTGTTTACTTTATTTTAGCTTTAATAACTTTTATTACATTGTATTTAAATTTAGATTTTTATTTCCATTCAACTCACTTTCATGCAATTTATATTTATTTAACTCTATTTTACTTATGTTTGTTATGTTATTTTAATTTTAAAGTCATTTTTTTAAATTATTATTTTCAACCAAATAATTTCAATTAATCATTATTGTTTAGCCTAACTACTCTAGTTTTTAATTGAAGACTATTTTCTTTGATTCTTAAAAAAGGTTTTTATCATAAAAATGTAAAAAAAAACGGTTAAATTTTATTTATATTTTAACCAAGATAATGAAATTCTTATAATCGTAAATATAAGTTTTAATTTACACACTCAAACTGATCATGTTCATTTTTAATCGATAAAATTTCATAAAAATTATTATCTAACTTAAAAATTGTAGAATGTGATAACTTATATAAATAGAAAATTACAATCATATTTATTGTTTATTATAAGATAGTTAATTCATATTCTCACCGAAAACACCATTTAAAATTTGAAGAAAATATTAGTATCCCAAAAAGTAAAATAATGCTTTACAGTAATTAAACCAAAAACTTACCACTTTTAACTCCAAAAACTAACCACAAAGACGCTACACCCAAACAATTTAGTGCTATACTAATGCTGCAACAGTGCCAATAACTGGCAAATGTTTTTTGCACCATAAAAACCATAATGTGATAATAAACATGAATAGATATTCTTCTCAATATTTTTATCTAGAAGGATGCATCTACCAACTAACAAACGAGCCATTTTAGAAGAGATGGCAAACTCAGATTCCTTTGTTTGATGTATCAGAAAATTGATTACCATGGGGTCATATATTTTTTCTGGATACTTGATTAGATGATTCTACGTACAGAATCATGACAGATGTATAATCAAATTGAACAATCCTTTTGTATTTTCCCTTTACATGCAGCTGGCTCTATCAAACATTACCTGGCACTTATTTTGGATATGAACTATAACACTTTCTTCAGCAAAGTTTTCAATTAAATTAGTCCAATTAAATAGAAAAGTTTCCAATGAGCTTTTTTTAATAAGATAACCACAACTTTGTCACTTCACATCACATGACTTGAGAAAAACAGGAAACTGACTCAAGCACAGCTAAAAGAACTAATATTCTTATGTGTTTCTACTAGGGCACTCTAATTAGACCATTTTGTGTTTAATTAACTAAAAGCTACTCTAATTTTTTTAACATGCAAATAGTAAGCAGTTGATCAAAATCATAAATGGTTCATTAGAATAAGTTCATAAAGTTCTAAAAAGCTATATATAATCGATTTCGTTGATATCTTCTTCAATAGTGAAAAATAACACCTTAAGTAAAATTCTCTTAACAGGAACGTGATCAGATGGTAATACAAATTGAAACTGACAAAAATATATTGGTTCAAAATCAAAATCTGAACAAAAGCAGTGGGAGAAAAATACCACAGAAGCAGTATATAATTTCTCTTTGGCTCCAAACTAATAGACCCTCAAAATCAGAACCAGTGTTTATACAATTTAGCATCCTAGAAATGATTCATTCTCAAAAACAAAGAGAGAAAAAAGTAATGCATTCCTAAAAGGCTTCTTGATAAACCTCTCTCTGCATCTTTAACTGCTTGTAGAAGTTCCCAATGAAGGCCTCAGCTTTTGCAAACAGCTCTTGCCCATTAACGAGTTCAGCATCACCTGCTTCAATTTCCTCATCCATCTGTTCACTTTCTCCACCTCCCATGATCGAAAGATTTGGCATTGAACTACCCTTTTTCACCTCATCATCCACTTCAGTGGCACCAACAATCTTCTCATCAGAAGCAAGCATTTCAACAACCTTGGTCTTCCTTTCATTGTGGTCTGAGGCACCACTTCCACCTGTTATGTTGAAAGCTTCTTCCCTTTCCTCATCAGGTTCTGGGGGCATTTCAGGCTTCTGGGTGACAAAAGCATGTTGCTTTCTGTCTTCTAAAGGCTTAGAAAAAACTGAGAGAAGACCAGCTTCTGCTCCTAGTGCAATGATGAGAAGATTGAAGATGAAGTAAAGGTAGGTTGGCCTCAGAGAAGAAGGTAGCAAGGGTGTGATCCCAAGGAGAAGAGCAAGTAAAAAGAGCACTTGAACTTCAAATTTGTTGAATGTTTTCATGACTTCGATGAGGAAGAAAAAGACTAAGATAAATGATGAAAAAGATGGAGAGAATAATTGGGGGTAGAAAGAGGAAATACGTAGGAATGAAGTGTGAGATTGTGGAGATGTAAATAGAGGAATTTGGCGGAGTGAGGCAGAAAAAGACAAACAGTGAAAGTCACTTGCATCAGTGTGTAAGAGTTGTTGCCAGTGTTTTAGTCAACAAAAGTACAAAAATATTTGTGGGGGCTGATATTCTAAGAAAATTCTCACCAGTGATATTCAACAAAACATCATTGGCAAAAAAAATGGAGAAAAATTACTATTTTAGAAAATTTAAATAAATAAGTATTTTGTATTTTAACTTATTTAATTTTCCAACTTTTTTGAATACTTTGAATTTTCTTGTTTACATAAATTATTTTGATTGCTATCAAGTAAAAATACTAGGTACAAAAATTACTATTATTCACCAAAAATAAGTAATATATATTTAAATAAAGAAAATATGGTTGAGAAAATAATTTATATCATTGACAACTAAAACTTTTACGAAAATTGTCTCAATGATATTAATAAAGAATGTTAGATGTTATTGGCTAAAAAAGTTATATTAATGTTGGTTGAAAAATTATTATCAATGTTAATTAAGAAATAATTTATGTATTCTTATCTGTATTGATCTAAAAAATAATTCTCAATTATTTAATTAAAACTAATATCTATTAATGATAATAAAACAAGTGTTTTATATAAGTTGAAAAACTTTGTCGACGTAAACAAAAAAATAATTAATATTAACTGATAAATAACATCAGTTATACTAAAAAAATCTTTAGCAATATCAATAATAAAACAATAATTATGGATACATGAAAAAAAAATATCTATTCATACCATTCAAAAAAATAAAACTATGTTGAGTTGATAAGTTTTTAACTATTGAAGTCAAGTCAACTATATCTTGACAGGAGTTGAGAGAGGAGAGAGAGAACGAAAACATGATTTTATAATAAAAAATGAAAAACTATTTTAGTTAAGTTTGAAAGTTTTTAGGATTAAATGATCAAGTTACTCTCTAAAATTTAGAAAAATTATCTATTCAAATAATATATTTTATTGTAAAATATTTCAAATTTATTATAAAAGTAAGTTAGTTTCTAAAATTCTTCACCAAGAAATGGTATCGTGAGTGCAATACATGTTAAAAGTGTTGTATTATTTATTTGAATAGCACAAACAGACAACATTTTGTCTGTCATTTATTAAAGCAATACAACACTATTGTTCACCAAATTGATGATTTTTTATAGGCTATATTTTATAAGAAGTAAATTTGCTCGAATTCAAGAAAAATTATGATAAATGATACAGTTTTAAAACTGTATCATTTGGTGTGGTTAAACTTTTGATTAATTAAGTTAATATATTTCGGAGTTTGTTCAACTAAACGCTATTTGTTTAGAAAATTGATGATAATATAATATTTTATCCAATTGGTTGAAACTATTAAAGGAAAAAAAAAAATATAGATAGATTTAGTTTTCTAATACTTGCAGACCAATTTCATATTGTCGTGAACTGTGTTCAGTGTCGGCACATGAGAGTTACATAACATAGACCACTTGGACCTTTTTTTTCTTCTTGTCTTTACTTTGTCATGTAGCTGATTAAGATATCTTATCTGCATGGCATCACCACATTAGGAACAAAATTTACTTTAGTGTTCCTCTCAATTCTTTCTACCAAGTTTTTACTAGAGGTATATAAATTTTGCCTTACTTTTATTTCATTTGTAGTTCTATTAAGTATAGTTGTTTGCATAAAATATTTTTTTATTAAATTATTGGTTTTATAAACACAAAAATAAAATTAAAATATATTTTATTATTTCCATCTTTAAAGAAATTATTTGATAGAGAAGAGGAGGATTCAATAATAATATCGAGGATTCAATTATTGGTTTTCATTTATACTTAATGTAAGGTAAGGTGATAGAATTTGATAATTTAGAGTCATAAATTAACTCTACTATATAAGAAATTTAATATCACTTTTAACCTAAACTTTTTTATATACTATTCGCCTCACTTATCTTCCCCTAATATGAAACTTAGGATTCCGTATTTAAATTTCTCGCAAAAATAACTATAAATCTATTTATTTATTTCTTGAAAAAATGAGAAAGTAAGTTTTGAGAGGTAAAGGAGGAGGTGAAGATGACAAATTGAAAACATAAAAATATATAAAGTTTAATAAGGTAATTTTACATAACAAAGACGGAAACGGGAGTGAGTTTAGAAAGTAAAGGGAATGAGAATAGCAACAACCTTATTTTTCGTTCTTATGAACTAAAATTTGGGTCAAGCCCAATAAAACCCTAAAGTGCCCTGTCTAACAAATGGTTGGTGGGTCAAAACAAAATAAACTATGGCTGTGTGGTTCAAAATGCTGATGGTAGTAAAAGGTTAGATAAAGGATATAATGAGAAAAATGGTTGATGCAGATGAAGTGGTATTAGATGTGACTTCCTTTAAAAAAAAAAAAAAAAAAAAAAAAAAAAAAAAAAAAAAAAAAAAAAACTTATGTTTAAATTTTGATAAAATTTGGTAAAATTATTTTGCTCGTCGTCAATTGATAAAATATTTCAATTTGTGGCCTTGTTCATGATACCGTGCGTGCTTGAATGCATAATGTCACAAATTAAATAAATTTTAAAGTATTACACAATTTTTGGATAAAAAAATTAAATGGTAATTTAATTTTACATAAAATTATTTATGATAAAATATATTGTTTAATAAAAATTTTAAATGTTATAAATTTAAGGGTAATTTAATTATTTAAAATTATAAAATTTCAATTTTTACTTTAAAAATATTTTTGAAAATTCTGAAGTCTCGTTTCTTTATATTTATATGTTTTTAGTATTTTTTTTTATTGGTTTAGCACTAGTCAGGTGTTTATAGTCTGGCTAAAGTTGAAATATCGCTGATTTAGTTTAATTAAATTTGGTTAGTATCGGTATCAATTCAATATAAATTTGTTTACTAATGTGAACTAAGTTATTTTCATATTAAAGTTGATCATCATTATATTTTTACTAATATAATTGAAGCTATTTTATTATTAGTGTGTTAATTTTACTTCTTGTTATTTAAATTTTCTTAACAATATTATTTATATTTTTTATAGATGTCAAATACAATTTTTTTTCATTGTCATCGACTAGACTTGATTTTTATATTATTTTTTTCACCAAAAGTTATCTATATTGGTTATTTACATTTTTTTTTCTAATAAAATTATTGTTTATTTTCTATTCAAATTTAGTCAGATTTTTCTTGATGTCAAATGACGAAACTCTTAGACTACCCTAAATATAATTTATTTTCCTAATGTTAGGAAAAACTTGTTAGTCAATATTGCTAAAATGTCAACTGAAAATACCATTAACTAACAACATAAAAGAAATATCCATAGCTTACGTAATCGAAATAATTATGAATTAACTTCTTCTATTAAACCAAACCCTTTTTAACCACTATTTTTTTTATTCACAATACTCCAACTCAATACTCTACCCAAAGATATCAATCTTGATCAAGTTGGTAAACTAAATTTCTTATAAATACCTTCAAAAGATGGCGTTTCTCATCATTTAGGATTTGAATTATTTTTTTCTTTCAACATTTCCTTTTTTATAGTGAAACCAAGATAATGAAGAATAAAAAAAAACTATACTTATTGATCTTTATCCTATATAGGATTTATTCTTAACATTTAATGAAAAAAAAATGCTGAATAAAGGAAAACAACATTATTTATATCACATTAACTATTTTTTTAAAATAAATTTAAAAATATGTGTTAGTTTTACTCAATAATTAACTTTACCATTTAATGGACATGAATCTTAATAAATGACAACAACCAAAAATATAAATAAAAACTGCATTAAGTAAAGTACACCAGAAAAAATTTATTGAGAAAAAAATATAAAAATTATGGGAAGTCAAAAGAAAAAGAACACAATAGATGATTCATCATTTTTCTCAACCATGGAGAACTCATCATTTAATAGGTGGAAGTAAAAGGAAAAGATAAAAAGCCAAACAATAAACTTTATGGAAAACCAAAACCCAAGAAATGCATGAGTCCAAATATAAAATTTACAAATTTATGAGAGTTAAACAATTATTTAAACCTTAAATTTAAGATATATACTCTACTGTGCGTATGGAAAATTATTGTTTTATTGAAAATTAAATAAAATATTTAACTTTTTTGAGACCAAAGAAGTGTATTATGAACAACTGTATCTAGCATAATTACTAAATAAGTTTTATCCTAATATTAAACTTATAAAACTACCACACAACCTTAGAATTGTTTCAAAAAAAATATCCCTTTAATAAGTGGTGTTGACGAATTTAGGATTTCCCAAACAATTTAAATGTTTGCATGGCCCGCATAAATTTTTATTTTGTTTTCCTTGCAGCAGAGTCACTGAATTTTAGTGATGAAACCCATCAATTCTTTGGCATTTTTTATTCAAAAAACAAAAAAAGTCGTGACCTTTTCAAATGAGAAAAATAAAATTGTTAGAATTCCAGCGATAAAGTGATGAACGTGGATGGTGAAAGTGACAAGACGATGCTAACGCCAAAAAGTTATCAAAGAACGTCGACAACTACGATAGGAAACGCAGATCAGAATATGGCGATCGTTTTTTAAAATAGAATTTTGGATTAACTAGGTTTTAATTTTTTTCATTTAAAAATAAATGAAAACATTTTACAATTTTGAGTTTTCAAAAATAATTATTTAAGAAAATTGACTTGGAAAATAATTTTCTAAAAAATATTTAAGAAAATAATTATATACATAATTGTTATTTTATTCTTTTTCTTATTTACTTGTTTTTTAAGTGTTAAGAAATATATGATGAGTGAAAGTCATATGAAAATATGGCCATTTATTATGTAAATATTGTAAATTAAAGTAATAAAAATCGTTCTTATTTTATATTAATTATAAAACTCATTTTTAAACACTTAACCTATGAAGATAACAATAACAAAACAAAAATTATAAAAATTTGATTGAAAAATACAAAAATTAGGTATCCAATAGACTCAATAAATTTAATAAGAACTCAATTAAAATATAAACTTACTTTTTTCAAATGTATTTTAAAAAAATTTATTTAAAAAAATTTATAGAATATAATAATTTAGAAAAATAATGCTTAAAGAAATAAATATTTACAAAAAAACATGTATTTTAAACAATAATTATTTAAAAAATATGTAAATAAGAAAAATTGTTAACAAAATTCACATTTATAAATTTTGAAATAATTTGTTTTTGTAATTTTTAGTTTGAAAATTTCATAGAATAAAGGAAAGAAAATTTTGAATAAATAGTGAAATTTTCTTATATAATTTAAAATTTTTGATTAGTGAATAATAAATATAATAATTAAAATATTTATAAATCTAATAATTAATTTTTTAAATAATTATTAAAAAATATTATTTTATAAAATAATTCTTTATAAATAACATTTTTCATCACTTCTTTATCCACATTGTTATTATCGTATTTTTTTTAATAATTATTCGTATGATTAAAATTACATTTTAAAATTGTATAAAAAAATTGAAATTTTATTTAGAATATTTTTTAGTATAGGATTTATTTTTATTTTTTTTTAAATTTACATTTACTTAATATGTATTGTATTTATATATAAATAACAATTAATATTTCATTTTTTAATTTAATACAAAACTAAATAATCACTTCCCTAAATATTTAATTTTATAAAAAAAATAAATAAATTTTCACATTTTTAATTTTCCAATCAATTAGTTCTTAAAATATATTTTAAGAATAATTATTTTTTATATTATAATATTTTTTAAATATTTTTTAATATACTTAGTTTTATAAATTATTGTTTTTAATATTTGTTCTTTTATATATTATTCCTCGATATAATTACTTTTCTAAACTTGTACTTTTTAAATATATTTATTTTTCAATATAATATTTTTTATTTTAAAAATTTAAAATTCCTTTCCCTTTATTTATGTTTAAATAATATTCCCTTAAGAATTTGGTTTTCCAAGAATTAAGTTCTGAATTGCTATAGAAACCGTGTTATTTAAGTTACTGGGGTAAAAAAAAAGGTAAAAGTGTATTATTTTGAAAAAGAAAATCAAATTGGGTGATATTAAAAACCATGCTTATTTGAAAATGCCATAATTTACAACGACTTTTAAAATATAAAAAAAAAAACAACATGACAAATATTAACTTTAACCTCTTTTTTATCTTTAAGATTTAACACCTTAGTTGTTAAAAATTATATCGTTTTAAGTTTCTAAATACTAGTATTATCATTATAGATCTTTACGCTGAGAAAGTTAAATATAATTTTTGAATAGTGAAGGTTGGATTTCTCATGTCTTAAAAGTCATACTTGTCTCGAATTTTCTTTGAATTATATATTTTTATCAACGGAATCCAATTTGAGTTTAAACTCAACTCAATATTACATTAGTCGTGGATGCTTCATGTGAGTTCAAACTAACAAAAAAGAGAATTTGGCCTATTAATCTAAGTTTGTGCTTATTAGAAGCAAAGTGTGTGTGGTTTTGATTAATGCACAGATGAAGACGTGGGTTGAGGAATGGGTGAGAGTGTTTGTGGGGTGAGAAAGGACCATCAAAAGAGAGATATTTTTGTGGCCATTCATTCACCTCGAAATTTCATGGACTCAACTTTTCTGTTTTCTGGTGAAGATAGAGAAATTTCAGACCTTCTTCCATGTGCTTACGTTGCCACATCTTTCTCTCTATATTTCATTACAGACAAAACCATGCAACTCACCAACACTTCATGTCCACAAAAATATCACATTTCTACATTAAAAAAAATCATTATACTAGTGCATGAGAGAAGATTTACGTGTATTTATTACAACGCACCATATTTTTCTTCCTTTTCAAGTTTACGAATGCTTTTGGATTGGTTGAAAAAGGTTTTGATGGAGACTCTAGTACAGAACTATGTAGAAATTATCTTCTAGTTTTTGGTGGTATCTATCAGTTTGGTTTATGTAATGTTTTTAATGGTTTGGTTTCTAAATCTTATAGTTAATTTAATAAATATTTGACACCAATTTTTATAACTTTTTATTGAACTGAGTAAAATAAATTTAGTCAGTAAAATTTTTACAGATAATAATTAGTTTACTAAATATTTTACATTAACTTTTATAAAGTAATTTGGATATTATTCATGAATAATATTGGATCAAACTAATAAAAAATAGACCTTGAAAATTTTATTTACTTATCTTCATTATTAAATCTACAAAAACTAAGCATAAGGGTGGATCGGACACCTAATAATACATGAATTATAAAACTTTTTTATGTTGCATATGTAAATAAGTGAAAAAAATATACATGTACTGGAAGATAAAGAAAATATAAAAGATATTATAATGACAAAAATATATAATATGAATAAAAACTAATAAGAATATATTTTACTGTGTTTGCAAATATATCTATGAATAAATTATTTAAGTTATAAGATAAAAAAATATAATAAACTACAATAAATCAAAGATTTTTTTATCAGTTTAATAATAAATCAAAGATATAACGTAAGATAAAGAAAATTGATTAAAAGTTGTCATACTTTTTTTTAATAAGATAATGAATCATAGGAGATTGTTTCCACTGCTGATAATTTTTATATTTGATAACGAAGATAAGTAAATAAATGTATTGATCTGTTAAACTCTAAATGAATTACTAAGAATATCATAGAAGATAACTCTCCGTAATATTCATCGTCTTTGTTATCCGTAATAATAAATTGCATATTTTTTTAATGTAAGTTTATTTTTTTATATAAGATTATTATTCGTATTCTCACACTTTGTATTTCAAAAATCACTTCATACGGATTTTTTTTTTTTTTTAAGTTAAATGTGTAGTTAAGACTACATTGCATTCAAAGATGATGTTTGATAGTATACATTGAATAAAAATTAATTAAATTTTTAATACAATTATAATCTATTCTATGTGACCAGAGAAACACATCATATATTTTAATAAATAATAATGATTAATATTTTAACATATCATGTTATTAAGATTTTATATATGAAAACGGGTCCATTTACTTTAACAGTAACTAACAAGAGTTACTCTTAATTTAAACATTTTATTTAATTTCAAATTAACAACTCAGAATAATTAATAATAATATGAGCATTCAGGATTGTATATTCTATTTAACATAAGTTAGTATATTTGTTAATAAGAAGAGAAGAGATATAATTTGAATTGTAATATATGTTGATGACACGTGTTTTCACTAATTTTATTTCTTTTATGAGATTGAAATTGAATACATCTCATTATTATTATTTAATCTGAATTATTAATTAAAATTTAAATAAAAATACAATTAAAGAATATAAATATTTTAAAATCAAATGAATTTCTTTTCTATATATACATCTCATTACTTAGTCTGAACTGTTAATTTAATATCAAATAAAAAATAAACTTTTAGTTACTTTTAGAATAAATAGACTCTCTCTATATATTTATTGGTTTATATAGAAATAGAGGAATTTTATGTTTTAACATAATCAATTACTATAAATCAATGTTCTATCAGTTCATAGTGATGATAATACGCTCTCTCATACAAATAAAATTAGTTTATGTATAACTTCAAAGTGAAATTTGAATACGTTTTATTAAATTTTATTCAATTTTAAAAAAATCTTAATTTTTTATTAAAAAACATTGAACGTGTCACTGTTACACCACTTTTAATTTTAATTTAAAGAGATCCCGAGAGAGTGTTCACTGTTATTTGTTTAAACCTATTAGGGTTTATCTAAGGTAAAATACATGAGTAATTTACGTAAAACGTATAAATTTAAATTCTGGTGTGGTAATTAATAATAAAAAGATATTTATCAGTTATTTGAAACTGCGTAGCCTTATAAAATGTTTTAAACCAAATTAACAACAAATGCACTTTATATCATTATGAAAACTGTTTAGAACAGAATTAATTTAAAGGGAGAAAAAACTAAAAAACATGAGATAGTTATTTCACATGAATTATTATATTGATAAAACAATAACACGGTGCTTAAAACATCCACGTTTTTTACTAGGAATTTAAAATCCACGAGAAAGAGTGCAGGAAGGAGACTCGTGATTTGACTGGGTCATGTACATAAATAGTTACGTCTTGCGAAAGTTCCCCTTCTATTTAGGTTTTCACTCTACAAATTTTTAAGTAAAAATTTATATTAATTATCCTGTTTTTTATATTTGTGAAATATAAATTTATTTTATTTTTTCAAGTAGTTGATATATTTTTATCCGTACTTATATCTATATAAATATTTATTGGATATTTTTAATAAAAATTAAAATTAAAACAAAAAATAAAATTATAAAAAATTCATATAAAATAATATATTTTTTTTTAATGAAGACTATATATACTATACTTATCATCCTTTTTCATAATCAATTTACGCATTTAGATTCATCTTCAAGTAGTTAATTTACTATGAAATTTAGATATGACAAGATCATGATATCCGTATGATGTCATCATGCATCACGTAGCTAAATGATCATTCCATAATAATCTCATTTAGATATCAATATCGTGATATTAAAAAAATTGAAAATGAAAAAATATAAGTCAAATTAAAAAAAAAAAAAAAAACAACTCGAAAAAAA
>Ga0209700_108772_pt1 | contig 12545 bp, 8 predicted proteins | sample SiratroredBW_FD_187528 | JGI IMG/M metagenome (GOLD analysis project Ga0209700, IMG submission 187528) | Root nodule microbial communities of legume samples collected from California, USA - Siratro red BW (SPAdes) (version 2) | ecosystem: Host-associated > Plants > Roots > Nodule | place: USA... | reverse complement strand
AGGTCTACGAGTGCATGTGGAGTTGAGTGATGAATGAAGAATGTGGCATCCAAAGCAGCTTTATATAGCACTCACTCATACCATGCACTGAAACCCATCTTTGAAAACATTCATCTAATCATGCCATGTTAGAAGCAGCCATCATCTTATAATTAATAATGATATCTATCAATACGTTTGATCTTGATGTACTTTTTGTTTTGCTTTTGTTGACAAATTGAAATGGCTGCTGAGACCCAGGTAGTTTGACCTGGACTGGTTGGTCTGCCCACAGTATCATCTTCAATGCATTAAAGGTATGTTTATATATAATACAGTAGAAGTGTTTTTAAGAATATTCCTAATTAAATATAGAACAGAATTTCTGGTCATGATGGTATGCGAAGAAGAAGTAGATGGTCTTCTGCTAAAAAAAATCAACCATGATGGTATGTCATTGTTGAATGGGATAGCTCCATTAGTCTACATACCGATAATTTTCTAGGGAAGTTAATATTATATAATCAACATTCTAGATTCTTAATAGTAGAAGAAAAGAAAAATTCTATATTGTCGTGCTTTCTGTAATAAATTATTATTCTGGTTAACAACTGTAGATGGAGATGAAGTAGCCACTCTCTGAACAGTTATCTTTGACTAGGCAGCATTCAATCTAGTTTGAAGATGCTGCCATGGATATTTTAAATTCGAACATGCTAGATATACGTTTTCGGGATGGATTTGAACTGTTTTAAGTTTTAATAAACAATTATTGATATATGTTTTAAGCTTGAGAAGATCAACAAACTTAACACACATAGTAACAGATGTTATGCTATTTCTTTTGTATTTTTGACTTTCCGATAACCTGATGGGCAAAATATCAAATGATATAAATTCTCAATTTAAATATTCAATTCCTAATGAATAATGGCCAATTTTGTTATAACTAGTAATTTAGTTTTTAAAATGAACGAAATAAAAATATTTTTATATAACAAACAATTATAATAAAGAAATAGTTTGAATGATAATGTTTTTTACTTACAACTTTAGTGTGAAATAAGGTTATTTCTAATTATAGAAAAATTTTAAAATATTTTAAAATTTAATTTAAATGAAAGAAAAAAATTCAAATATAAGTGACTAAGAAAATCAAGTATGCAAATCTATTACTTACTATATATTATAATATAAGAAAGTTTTGTTTAATATATATATATATATATATATATATATATATATATATATATATATATATTGTTTTCTTTGTTTTTGTTAGCGGAGACTTCATATTTGATAAAACTAATGATTATGATGTGCAAAGATTTTGAGAGAAGGAAGGAGGAAGTTCATGTTGAAGTGACTCTACGGATACATTAGACGATATTGATTAACCTTTTATCTCTTACATGAGAAGGAAGACTCAAACGTGCAGAGATTAACTCTAACTATCAATCTCTTACATGAGAAGGAAGACTCAAACGTGTAGAGATTAATTCAAACTATCAACTTATGTGTGTTAAGAAGAGGAAGATGATAATATTTGCCTACAATAATATATATATATATATATATATATATATATATATATATATATATATATATATATATATATATATATATATATATATATATATCACTAATGTAAAAAAAATTGTACTTGTTTAATTTTTTGGATCAAATTGGTTTAACAATCAAGATTGAACAAAAAAATTATAAAGATTTTAAGGAGAAATTGTCAAGGGGTTGAGAAAGAATGATATGTATATCTTAGACAATTCAATAGTTATCGTGCATGTGTCTATTGCAAGTCAAACGATGCAAGATAAGACAAAATAGTCACACTTGAAGATGTGACACACTAGTGAGAGGTTGGTGGAGCTGGAAAAGTAGAACTTGATAGGGGTGATAAAAGGGAGGGCTAGAGCTTTGTAATCATTGCATATTGGTAAAGTTTTAGAGATTAAACTTTAAGAACATGTGTTCAACACCCTTTGAGTATGCTTATGCAAACTTGTGGGGTCCAACAAGAGTCTCAATGGCAGAGGATCTTATTTCCTCACCATCATAGATGATTACTTGAGCAGGATTTTGGTTTATATCTTAAAAAATAAATGAAATTTTTTAGAAGTTTAAATAGTGGCACATCATGGTGAGAATAAGGGAGTAAATTAAAGGTGTTGAGGACAAATAATGGTGTGAAGTTTGTCTCAGGGGAGTTTAATGAGTTTTGCAGGGTGGAAGGCACAAAGAGGCATAAGCCAGTTACATGTACATCACAACAATATAGGGTGGGTGAGATGATGAACAACCATTTTTGGAGATGATGAGATGTATACTTTTAGGGACTGAATTGTCTAAGACCTTGTGGGGGAAGCTGCAAACACAAGCGTCTACCTGATAAATAAAAGTTCATCATCTGCTTCAAACTACAAGACTCCTATAGAAACATGGAGTGGAAGACTTAAAAATTATGAGAATTTGAAGATGTTTGATGTCTTGACATTTGCACATGTCAAGAATGACAAACTAGATTAATGGAGTGAAAGGTGTATCTTTATGGGATACATAAAAGATGTACAAGTTGTAGAGGTTAGAACCTAGAAAGGCTAAATGTTTATTGAACAGAGATGTCACATTCGATGAGATTCAAATAACTATGATGTGCAAAGATCTGGAGAAAAGAAAGAAGAAAGTCCATGTTGAGGTGAAAACTTCTACCGATGGACCAGACCATATGAAAGCACCAAACGACATTAACTAATCTTCCACTTCTTATATTAAAAAACTTAAACACACCGATATTAACTCCAACTATCAACTTATGGATATTAAGAAAAGAAAGATGATAATAGTTATCTACTATATATATATATCCCTCACACTTAACTTAACCAATAAAATATATATTTTACTTATATAGAATAAATTTAATTATATTTTATTATAAGAATTAGACGTTTGTCATGAATGTTAAAAAAGTGCTTGTTGAATCTGATAAATGAATTTCAGTTCTTTTTAATAAAGTAATACATAGTCTCAATTAAATATAAAAATTTTGAAGTTGTGTGGGCGAGGGGTCTCTAAGGATAAACTTTTTCTTATTACAAAAGTGTTAGTTTTTATTTGGGGTTAACTTGTACTTTGGATTTTTGTATCTTTTTACCTACTGAACTCTAGTACAAATTATTTTAAGTTAGGAGTGAAAAAGATATTTGTTTTTAACACTAATTTTGGAGTTACAATAGATTTTTCAAAATTTATAATTTTTCCAGTAATCATCTTACAAAGAATGGAAACATGATATAATTTTCCTGCTATAAAGGTAAAATATTTCAAGAATTATATCACATTCATATCAAGAGTCTACATCAAATTGAAGCTTAATGTGTCAATTAAATTTTTTTAATTGAAAAGAATCAATGATATAGAAGTTAAGGCAATGATGATATTTGACAAGCTGGACTCCATGACCAAACAAATTTTCGGACACAACAAACGATCACCATGGTTATCCCAATCTACAATATGCCCTAGATTTTACATGTGGTAGGCAGGGGAGTTTTGGAAGCAAGTTTGCAGTATGAAATGTAATCTATATGCAGAACTGTACAACTGAGGAACCTATATACCGCTATGAGCCTACTTGAAAGATCACAAGTTACGTTTAGGCACACAAGCTGCACAAGCTTTTTGCTTTGTTGTGTCAGCTATTTTGCTCTTTCCATGTTTTCATGCTGTGTCTGTGATTTTAGTAGGTATGTAGTGTAGGTCTCTGTTTTTGATTTGTACTAATATGTTTTGAATCATGTAAAGGATTGGAACACTCTTTTGTATTTCATATTTATTAAATTCGGATAAAAAAACCAACAAGTTGCTAAACAAGAAGTGTAATAGTAAAAAAGGCGTAATAATTAGCATAATGATAACACAACAAATTTTAGTTGCCAAACAACACGAGTGAAACAAAGAAAGTGCAACTATTAATTATTAGAAGTGAGACACAACAAACCAAAACCTGAAAAACTAAAATAGCGGTGTACCAAACCAATCATAGTAATCGAATCTGGTGTGACCCAAAGCACGCCAACCAAAATACAAGTATCACAATATTTATAAAAAAATGGTCATTGCCTAGGCCTTCAGTAGTTGGTATGCCCATAATACCCTTCATAATGCAAGTGTTCTGAGACTCTTACCTGACAACCAAAGCAAAAACTCGTCACTGCTCATCCACAATAAGTTGTCCATATTGTTTCCAATAACCAATGTTGGAAGTATGTGTATAATTATTTATGTTATACTAATTATTAACATTTACCTGACGAATTTATCACAATAAAATTCACTAATCACATTAATTAAGTTTAACATAAAATTAATTAAATTATTATGAATGATGCTAGTTTGACACTATCATTTTTCACACTCCCACTTAAAAACCCAGTGATATTATTATTTTATTTTAATTTTTTATATTTATTTTTAGTAATCAACTATAATATTTTATTGTTAAATGGAGTTAGAAGTAAGAGAAAGAGAAAAAGGTGGATGTGAAAGAATTATTATTGGAAAAGAAAGTAGGGAAATTTATTGAAGAAAACTGGGATTGTATACAATATTGATACTGTTTATGCCAATGCAGACCCAGTTCTACACTTGCCCTGTAGAATACAACAAACTTTATTAGTTTTAACGTGTATACGACCACCAGTTGCAGACCGAATATAAGCAGAAGATCCTCCTGAAACTCGAACCAAACAAAATAATATTAAAAGCTTCCAATTTTGTGAGCGAGAGGGCGAGCTTTACACATGGCCTCAAGAGGAATTAGCCTTGACAATGTAATCCAGTTGTTCTCTGTCATATCAAGCTTTTCGTCATTAACTCGTTTCCAGTCAAAACATTGAATGAGCAATCCCACAGTGTAGCTCACACTTTGCATAGCCATGGGTTCTCCAGGGCAAGCCCTTCTTCCCATTCCAAACGCCACCAACTTTTTCTCCTCTCCTTCCACATCAAACCTCTCTGGCTTAAAGCTTGTGGCATCCTTCCATTGTTCAGGGTCTCTCTGCATGGCCCAACCATTGATAATCACTATTGAGTTTTTCGGGACATTGTATCCTCCAATAGTGATATCTTCTGAAGACACGTGTGGTATCAGAATTGGAGCTGGGGGATACAACCTAAGTGTCTCAAGGATGATCTTCCTAAGATAAGGAAGTTTTGGAAGGTCTGACTCATTCAACAACCGATCTTCTCCCACCACTCTCTCCAATTCCTCTCTTGCCTTCTTCAACACCTCTGGGTGGTTCAATAAATTAGATAAAGCCCACTCTAAAGTTCCAGTTGACGAGTCTGTTCCGCCAAAAAGCATCGCCTACAGTGCAAAGTTCATCATATCAAGTTAGAAACACTAGTTTAAATATTTGTTCAGCATAAGGCATCTCTTTCTCTTTACAAGTTGACACACTATGCAATCAATAAACAAATATATGTATAAATTGATTACCAGAGCAAGGCCTTTGATGATTTGGTCAGTGTAATACTCAGGTTGAGTCTCTTGCAGTTTGAGGAGATGGTCAATCATGGAGTTCTCACGATCCTTGCTGTTGCGGTTCTCGTCCAAGATCTTGTTCAAGATGTTATCATACCTCTTGCTGATATTCTTCAAGCGCTTCTCGACGTTCTCGAAATCGAACCACCTGAGGAAAGGCAAGTAATCACCCTTGTTAGATAAGCCCATGAGTTTGAGCATCTCCGACACCGTATCTCTGAACTCCCTGGCTTCCTCCACGTTCTTCATATCAGTCTCCTCCCCGTAAAACCTCTTCCCCGAAATCATTCTCATGATGTTGTTGTAGGTCAAGTCGCTGAACATCGAAGTTATCTCCATGTGCGCATAATCTTTACTCGCGTTCCTGGCCAGCCTGTGAATCAAGCGCTTGGTTTCGTCGCTTCGGATTCCGGAGAAGGAGTGGACGCGCTGCGTGGAGAGAACGTCGAGGGAAGTGATGCGGCGGAGGTTGCGCCAGTGCTCGCCGTGGGAGCAGGACCCGACAGTGGTGTTGTCGTAGAAGATGTACTTTCCGGAGAGGGAGCGGGGGCGGTTGGCCAAGCTAACGTCGTGTTTGGTGAAGCATTCTTGGTATGCTGCGGGTGAGGAAACAACAACTACAAGACGAGAGCCGAACCAGAGGGAAATGATTTTGCCATATTTTTGGGACATGCGCAGAAAAAAGCGGTGGATTGGTTGTTCGATGAGGTTAAGGTTGCCTATTATGGGAAGAGCACTGGGCCCTGGTGGAAGGTTTCTGAATTTTCTGCTTTGGAAAAGGTATTTGAGAGTAATGATTAAGACTAGGGCAAGAAGCGAGCAAGACAAGAAGAAAGACATGATTCCTGGTTTTTGCACCATAGAGAACTGTGTTACTGCTGTATATCAGTAGCTGCTGATACTGATGCGATATGCAGCATGGGAAGTGCCCTTTTTATAATGGCCACTCATAACACTAGACTTTTAATTTTGCATAAACATGATGACAACTTTATTTTAGGACAATATCTTACTAAACTTTGTCTTGGTCATCATGGAATTAAGCAATATATTTCCTTGTAAATATCATTTTTGGAGTTGAATTTTAGAACAAGACAGAGACTTTTGGTCCGTCAAATAATTAAAGGTGATTAAAAAAAAATAGTCTTAAAATGGTGGTAAGCAGAAATAGGAGGTAGTTGAAAGCCCTCGGTGGTCGCCACCTACCTCTTCTCCTTCATTGCCATCTAACATGTCACAAGTCCACAGACTTTTCTGCATGAACAGAAAAAAAACACTGTTATCATAGAAAAAAAAAAGGTTAAAATGTCTAAGTCTCTATAAATTTAAACTGTTTCATAGTCATGTTTTAAAAATGTTGCAAGTAAAAATTTGTTGTCTCTTTTATTTCTTGTAATTTTTTTAAGTTCTTTTACTGCTAGTAATACTAACTTTTTATGATGACAAAAATAAAAACTATATATAATTGCTAAAATGTCAAGTTGTTAAGACAATTATGTATATGAATTCACTTGGACTCATATGTATCATCAGTGCTGATTATGATGAAGGAGGATGGCGGCTTCAACCATTTGCAAACTGAGAACTAGTGCCACAAAACAAGATTAATATGTAAAATAGTTTTAATAAGTGAAAAATTAATAATAATTAGTCTGTCAATATTTAATCAATAATCACAACTGAATATATATTGGCCTACCATAACGTATAAGATATATTTTCAAACCTTAACCACCCTATATATGTCGATTCTATTATATTTTTTATGAAACTACTTCTTCATTTTTTATAACACATCGAAAACAGAACAGTTAATTTATAACTTTTCAAATGAATACCATTCCATAAATATCTATGAATATGAATGACTGAGAAAAAGTAAACTCATATCATGCATAGTCGAAGTCAGAGACTCGTGCAGTCTAAAAAGTTAGATATTTTTATTATTATTATTATTATTATTATTATTTTTATTATTATTATTATTATTATTATTATTATTATTATTATTATTATTATTATTATTATTATTATTATTATTATTATTATTATTGTTTAGTAACGATATTTATTTTTCTTCTTTATATTTTTGGAACTATTTTACTCTCAAACCTGAAATTACAAATATATTTTAACTGTATATAAAATAATCACTCATCAAATGTAAATAAGTTTTAATTTCGAAGTAAAAATATCTTTTCATAACTACAATTTTTTTAACAACTACATTATAAAAATTTTAATAATAAATATTATATTTAGATAATTATAATAAATATGAATAAAATTTTGAAATAAATAATAATATACTCACTTGAATAATAATTGTATGAAATAATAAAATTTTCAGAAGCTTCAAAGAATTTTGGTATTCCATTCTGCTACTGCAAGTATAGACTTTTCAATGCATTAAATTTTGGGCAACGCAATCAACCATGATTTTTTTTTCTTCTATATTTGGTTTAAGGGATATATCAAACTGTTATATATATATATATATATATATATATATATATATATATATATATATATATATATAACTATTGCTTCATCACTGTAAAAAAAATTCTTAGAATTTAATAATTATACACTAATGAAATAAAATTATTTCACACTATGTATCAATCAATCACAAATCACTCTTACTTTTAAGTGAGTAGTTTTGATAAAAAAAAAAATCAATAAATTTATTTTACCTAACATATCTGTATTGGTTATATTTTGCACTCTCAGTATTTAAATTATACTTTTTTCTTATGAATCAAATCATTAAATTATAATAATATATTATTTTAAGCAGTTTATTAACTTTATTCAAATTAAGTAATTATAATATAATAAAACTCATTATTTACATAATTTGAGGTTATTTTTATATTATTTTATAAAACGTGTACCTCAACAATTTTAGTAAATGAACAGAATGTTAAATAATTGTATAGCTTATAAATTTTTATAAACATAATTTGGTCGTGGTCACAACTTGTAAATAAATTTTTAACCTATTATTCCATAAAACAATCTTCAATAATTTAATAATTTAATAATTTGATAACTAATATATATTATTATTCTTTGACCTCAGTTTTGACTTTGATGTTAAGAAAAATTGAAGCTTCGCTGTGATGTTTCGTATGCTCGTGTACAAAATAATATTTCTATATTATAATATACTTTTATGTCTATCAACATAGTACTAATTCAAATTCTTTAACCAATAGTCTGAATTTGAGTTCAAAAAAGCATAGTTAGGAGTACCAGTCTACTAAAAAGTGATCAAATAAATATTTTTTTTTAAAACTAGTAAATGATGAAATGAGTGAATATTTTATAGGAATGTCATTCTGTCAATAAAAAATACAACTTTACATTTTTTTTCTAATTACATATTTATATCGTTCTTTTATTTTACTTTTTTCGTTATGCTTTTCTGTAATACTTTAAGGCCTTCGAAGATTTTTTTTATAATAATTAATCAGTATAATTTCATAATCAGAAAAACAAAAACAGTATGCATTGCATCAAACTATACCCCCTTTATATTTATCTATATATTTAATATTTTAACTATGTATATCTTTCTATTTATTCAATAGTTTTCCTAAAAGTACTTAAAAATTACATATGACAAAAAAGTTTACATTATAAATTTAAGACATAACTTACATATTTAAGAATACTTGTTTACTATAAATTTTAACTACAATATTATTTATATATCATAAAAAATTAGTTTATGATAAATTGTAATTACATAAAATAAGCTTTTGCTAGTTATAATTTTTCACATTTGACTGGTCTTAAAATAGCTATGTTGCCTGGTTTTATCTGTTTTACCCGTCTAAGTTTGATGACGGAAATCCTATTCAAGTTCAATGTTCATCCGTCAAAATTGTCTGTAATAAAAACACAAAAATTTGTCTCTCAAATGAATTTGGTAATGTCTTGAATATGACATGTAACTCTGCATGTCACTTCGAGTTAATGAGAACTGTTGATAACTGTTTCGTAGTTGACATTGATAAGAAATTTTAAATATGACGACAATATGTTTTTTGTTTTAGTTTTTTTTTATACTTATTAATTATTATAATAATGATATACACTTGTGTAATATTGGATATAGTTTATGATTTTCTGGTATTAAATATTTTCTATAGTATATTAATAACTATAATAAAAACATGGTAATAAATATGTAAATATTTATAAGTTTTTAACATAGATTGTAGATGAAATTATGTAAAATATTATTTTCTATGTTTGTTCTTATAATTTTTTTCTATTTAAAAAATTGGATGATACACTTAGGTAGATGTTTACCTTGACGTCTATCTACATGAGTAAATCAATAATAATAAATATATGTTTATATTATTGTATTTTAATTACTAGTATTACTAAACTTATGGTTATTTGTCCTAAGAATAATGTTAACTTTGCTCATTGTGTTGTAAGTTTAACATGGACTTGAAAAAAAAATAAAAATAAATGAGTATGTATTATACTCCTTACCAATATTTTCAAGGCTTTCAATGCCTTGAATAAAATAAATATAAGTCAAAGCACCGACCCATTATGGATTATGATCAATGTAGTAATTTATATTTTCTATATGGTCTTAAATGTAATGGATATGTATACAACCAATTAACATATACAATACTTGATTTTAGTATAATTGGTAAGCTGGTAGCTAGTGTGTCATGTTCAAAATTGTAGTCAACATTTGATATCCTATTACGAAGTAAGATAAACATTATTATTATTATTTTAACAATTTATACATAATTTATATATGTATTTTACAAAATTGTTGAGAATAGTTAGAGAAAATGAAACATTATTCATGGAGAAAGTTAAAGATCTTGAGACCAAATTAGCAACAAAATTCTTATAAGTTATGAATAGATAAATCTTGTAAAACTTTATGTTTGAATAAAACGTTTATTTATGTTTTAATGTTTGAGTTTATAGTTTATGATAGTTATCTATTTATATTTTAAAATTATTTATGAGTGTATTTATAATTATCTCCTATTAAAATTTTCATTTTAAATGTCTAACATTGAATTGAATGTGAAACTCTATATATACTATTCACATATAAGTTAATTAAAAGGTATAACTTATTATTTTTATGAAATACATTAAAGGTATATTACAGTTCGATTTGATTTAGGGAAAATTCAAACTACAAACGAAACTGAATCTTTAAAAAAAAAAAATCCAATTTTTTTAAGTTTTTCAATTATTAGTTTTTTTTTTAGAAACTCTTATATTATCAATGTTAAATATTAACTCTGTAGATTTTGAAAATAATTGAACGTGTATAAAACTATGTTGTATTCTTTATTTATTTATTTCATTTTTTATTACTTCTTTATCTTCTCAACAATTAAAAAACCCACAAAATTATTTCTAAATTTTGGTATATTATTTTAATTGGTTATTAAAATATCTTTTGAATCCATTCATCCCCTTTAATATTATTCATCCTCTTTAATTTATAAAATTGTATCCTGACCAAAAATATAAAATATACCTACTATGTTTTCTATTCGATTTAGCTTTGTAATAACATTTTATGATATTTGTATTCATAAAAGTTGACTAGAATAATTAAAAAAGATTTATAATATTTCATTCAACATTTTCAACTAAATGAGCGCGAACTCCTTAATTATTACAATCACGCATATTATTTATATAGTCTATGATTTTCAGGAATTAAATATCGTGTCACCTATTTTTGTGCAACTTGAATTTGTCTGCTGAAGCCCGAATATAAAGATGCATTAAACCAACTTATTTTCAATTTATTTGAACTTTCTATTTACTTAAACTTATTTTATAACATGCGTAGTTTTAGAAGTGTTTAAAAAAATATTTGAATAAATCTCACAGAATAATTATAAAAAACACTAATAGTATATACGAAAATAGTTTATTTTCTCCTATCATAAGAATAACGATTTCATTAAACTATTTTTTTTAAAAAAAGTCCTAAATATACATTCTATATGAAAGTGTTGACAGGTGGTTGCGATGGCTAGTGTGCAGAAGCAATGTGTTCAACGCATGAATTATATATATTATCTTTCCCCTGAAAAAAATCTTTATCATTTTAGTTCATTGCTTGTGAGACATTATTAAAATAATTTATAAAATTAACAAATCTTAGAAATCACAATCATTTTAGCTTTTGCTAAGTATAATTGAACTTTATACAAAATTCATGAACAAAACCAGACCAAAAATTTGACGCAAAGGTGAAGCAGAAGTTTCTGATATGCCACTGGTCAACAAAGAGTTTTGTTTGTCACTGTGAATTTCAATCAGAAAGCTTTTTTTTTCTTCTGTCAAGCCATGTGTGTAGGAATTTTCAAAGGGAAGAAAGGATCAACGTTACACTGTAGTTATCATTGTTCTTTTTATTATCAGCAAAAAAAAGACGATAATTGTCTTGTGTAACCCAAATCTTCACGCTATTCTAAAAAAATGTGGAAATGTAGTAGCTATCTTTTGTACATTATAAAAATTAATAACCTAATATGTATCTTTGATGGTGGAGGATTAACTATCATAATAATAGAATATGTTTGTCTTCGTCTTAGTAATTCATTGTTGTTTAAGATTTTTATACAAATAAACAATCATCAATTATATACAATATTATAATATCATTTTCAATCTAAAAATTCAAAATTAAATTTTTGTGGGTCCCTTTTTTATTTATTTTTATTCGATATAAGACTTTTCGTTTTCATATTTGGACTTTTAATGTTTTTTTTTTTCAACATTTTTCATTAAAGACTGTAGAAGTTGTAGGTAAGACTTTTCTTTTTTTCTTTCATCACAACGTCGGTTATGTAACAAAATAATAATAATAATAATAATAATAATAATAATAATAATAATAATAATAATAATAATAATAATAATAATAATAATAATAATAATAATAATAATAATAATAATAATAATAATAATAATAATAATAATA
>Ga0209700_108771_pt1 | contig 12546 bp, 2 predicted proteins | sample SiratroredBW_FD_187528 | JGI IMG/M metagenome (GOLD analysis project Ga0209700, IMG submission 187528) | Root nodule microbial communities of legume samples collected from California, USA - Siratro red BW (SPAdes) (version 2) | ecosystem: Host-associated > Plants > Roots > Nodule | place: USA... | reverse complement strand
AAAAAAATTTTAAAAAAAAAAAAAATGTTTTTAAAAATAAAAAAAAAAAAAAAAAAACAAAGAGGGACAAGGTATTCTCCTAAGAAAACAGATTAATTGGCATTGGGTTGTTTAGGCTTATCTAGTTTTCTGGAATTCGACTCTTCAGTATAAAAATACATTAAATACTAGGAGGAGAACTTTACCGTCCGTAGCAATCTTACCTGGAGCTGGATTGAACAAGATTTTATCTGGTGAAGGATATATACGATATATACCAAAAATAGCAAGAACTCTTTTTTCAATGGTTTAATTTGTTTTCGTGTATGTCTTTATGTTTCATGAAGGGGTCTTTTGGTGAGATTTTAAAAGCCCATTGGCGTGGAACACCAGTCGCTGTTAAACGTATTCTTCCATCTCTTTCAGAAGATAGATTGGTGATGTGAGATTCTTTCTTTCGCCTTTGGCATTTGTTTCAATTTGGTTGCTGCTAGTTGGTCGTTATTTGCGATGTGAATGTCTTTATATTGCTTATGACTGGTAAAGTTGTTAAAACAAAGGTCTAGTAGCTTACTTTTACCTGTTATCTGTCAGCATTAGGAAAGACTTTGACAATTTATTTAAGTGTTTTTTGCTGAATGTACTGGTTTATTCTAAACCTATTGGATATTGGATGCGTAGTCATGTCTGTTTATGATAAAAAAATTAAAGAAATTGGGGAAGGCGAGAGGGGGAGAGCATATAAATCGTATGTCACAGGTTTTCTGGATATCTCATATTTTGTGTGTTAATTTTTATACAGTCAGGACTTCAGGCATGAGGTCAATTTGTTAGTGAAGCTTCGACACCCCAATATAGTTCAGTTTCTTGGAGCTGTTACAGACAGGAAGCCCCTTATGTTAATTACTGAGTATCTAAGAGGGGTATGTGAATAAAATATAATTCCTTCAGATTGAGTGCACTTAGTTTTTGATCTAGCAAACTTATGCTTTAAATCGAACTTCTGTTTCGTTCATAAAAAGGGTGATCTTCATCAGTACCTCAAAGAAAAAGGTGCACTTAGTCCAGCAACAGCTATCAACTTTTCCATGGATATTGTGAGGTATGGTATCTTTCATATTTTCTTTTCCTATTTTTATGTTATAAAAAGAAATTATTAAGAATAAAAATGAAATACATGAGAGGAGGATTGAAGGAAATTACTAATGAAGAATTAAACCACGTGATAGACAAATTATCAAAATGCTCTCCTCCAGTTATTCTTACACCTATCATATAACACCCGTCGGTTTTCCGAAGAACTGTGACATTATGCTCCAGCCACAGCAGCTCCTCGTCTCTGTTCTACCCTTTCTTGCCCAGAAACCTAAACTCGCTCATATTATTATTATTCAAAGTCCTCTCAGTAATCAGGATATTAGCTAACTTGCCACCTCCCATGATTATCTATGAATATTTCGTTTTAAGCTTGCGATTGCTTACTCTACTTTTTCAGTCCTTCCTTTATTTCTTCTAACGCAGTATTCATGTGCTCTAATTGTACATAGCTTTCAAGATCAAATAATCTTATTCTTATTCCTCCTCTATATTGAATTATAAGTTATGATCAAATCTCTGCATAAAATGTCAGTGAACAAAAAAGAAACTCTCACAATCATATTCTCCCATGTACGCGCTAGAATAATGATCATACACACTAGTATTTGTTAGCTCGATTTGACTTTTACCCTCTAATAATGTCATAGTCTTTTTACTTCTACCGCTCAATTCTTTCAGTGGAGAGCTTAAATATCGCTAAATAAAATCGAGAGTAATATCCCAGTAGCTAGTTGGCAGATACAAAGGGGCTTATGACCATTCCAAACACTTTTCTGGTCAAAGATCAAAATAGCAGAATTTTTTAATGTACATTTATCCTTTTTTTTATTTTGGTTCTTTTTCTTCTTTTCCTTTTTTTTTTTCTTTGCATGTGCTCTTCTTTTTCTATTCTGTTTCCTTTTTCGAATGCTTGAGTAAAAGTGAAAACAATTCAGGGTTATGGAAAGATAAGGGAAAAATACTTGGTTGATTGAATGTATGAGCTACTCTAGAATATCTAAGATGGATAATGGACAAAAATAGATGAGTGTGACAACTTTATGGTAACAAACTAACAACTGATAAACAAAAAGTATGGATGAACTAGAAGGATTGATGAGGATTCTAGTAATAGTGACCAACAGAATTCATAAAAACTGATACTTAACTAATAAGGATATGAAAGAAATAGGTACTCAATGTCAACAAATAAATAAGGATGTAGAAATGAGAAAATAATTGAGGAATATAAGGAATAAAGTAAAATTCACAAGTTGTTTTTTCATTACTCCTTTTTAAATATGAAACTACCAAAAAGAATAATATTCACCCAACAATCAAGAACCTCTGATATCAAACTAATGCAGAAAACAAGATGGAGAAGAGGTATGTGGACAACACAAGCAAATCTTGAATTGAAATCTACCCGACTATGTCTAACTGCAATTCATAGATCCCACAATAATGCTCACCAACTAACTAGAAATGGTAAACTTTGACCCCATGAGAATTTTTGCAGTCATGGACACAAAGGTGAGGAACTTACCACAAGAGTCACTCTCGATTATCGGTACTATTAGAATTTTACAATCCCTAAACTCTAATAGAGAAGAGAATCTGAAATTTCTTATTCAAATTAATGTTCAACTCCTAAAATAAATGTTGTTATTACCTTACATGGGCAAACATAACCAATAAAAATTTGGTCATAATTAAGACAAAAGACACATAAGTAACCTAAAATCCATAACCAACTAGCAAAAGGAAATCCTAAACTACTACTAGCTCAAATTAGGCCTTATCGACTGTTCAAGACTCATTAATTTCAACTAACTATTTAAGTTATGCTTCACTTTCTAACATAGCCTAAACTACTCCATTTAGTCTTCCAAAGCTTCAATCAAGTAGACCCATGCTGTCCCATCGCTATCCATGACTGTTGTACGAATTTTAGCTACTAGGTGTGCCATGGTCTTTTAGCTCCCGTAGGCCTACAAGCACTGTTCGTTGGACCAACAAGAATTACAAATGTATCACTTGTATTTGGCTTTGACTAGCCTCCTTGATCTACATCAAATAATATGGCCAGTGTATAACTAAGCTAATTTGATAGGAACCTGTATTTTATCAACACAGATAATTGAATTACGAAATCTAGAGGAATCTGTATACATCCTTATTCACTTAATTTGATCAATATGTTAAAATATATTTTTTTGATATTGTTTTGCAGAGGAATGGCCTATCTTCACAATGAACCAAATGTTATAATTCATCGGGACCTAAAGCCAAGGTAAGTTGGTTATTTGCATCTATATGTGAAAATATTATTATGGATAACATGCTACGACAGTATGTCAAGATGTTAGGACTTAGTTATTATCAGGTGCCTGAGTCCTACATCAAGTAGTATAGGATACTTGGTGAGTATTTAAATGTTTGGTTCTCCTTCCTTAGTAGATAACTTTTGAGAGTCAATTTCCAAGTTCTTGGGTGTTTATGTATTGGTATCAGAGTTGGTTGTACATATCAAGAAGGGAGTAAAGTGTTGTATAGTGAAAGCTGCTTAGCTTTTGAGGGTGTTGTAGAATGAAACCCGCTAAGATGTTGATTCTTACGGATGGTGCTATGATAAGGACTTAGGTATTACCAAATGCCTTATCTCACGTTGAGTAGTATGAGATGTTCAGTAGAGTATTTAAGTGTTTACTTCTCTCTCCTTAATAGTGTGTTTCCCAATGTTTGGGTCCTTATCATATGGCTTATAAAGAAATTGAAGAAACTACGTTGACAAAATTTTGTCTAAAAAACATCCAGCTGGAATTAAGAAGCCTTTGTATTATATGTTGAACTGTATTTTCTAAAATTTCAGGAATGTTCTTTTAGTCAATTCTAGTGCCGACCATTTAAAAGTTGGAGATTTTGGATTGAGTAAGCTTATCACTGTCCAGAGTTCTCATGATGTATACAAGATGACCGGTGAAACTGGGAGCTGTGAGTATTCTCTGAATTTCTTTTAAAATATTAGTATCCATTCTTATGCAAAACTTAATTTTATTTCCTTGGGGATGAAAAAAGACCGCTACATGGCTCCTGAAGTTTTCAAGCATCGGAGATATGATAAGAAGGTTGATGTGTACTCCTTTGCAATGATTTTGTATGAGGTAATTCCGCTTGCTTAAATACAGAATTTTTTTGTGATACAATTTGAGCTAATTTTAATGCATGATACCTTTATCTCATGCAGATGCTTGAAGGTGAACCACCTTTTGCAAATCTCGAGCCTTACGATGGAGCAAAACGCGCTGCTGAGGGACATAGGCCTTCATTTCGGTCAAAGAGTTATACCAATGAATTGGTTGAGTAAGTCGTTTATGATACACTTATTTCATTCAATTTTCTAGCACTCTATTTTGAAAGGTAGTTCTTGGCATGGTATCATTCTCTGTTTGACCAAATGATCAAGAGCTTGTGCTGTTATCATTCTTCTAAAGTGGGTCCTGCGGTTGTTCACACTTCAAGCCTAAAATGACTTTCACATAACAAGCCATGTTTGAGATGTATATATCATTTCTAGGCTTGCATCTAATAGCTGAAGCTTTCGAGAGCGTAGGTCCTTTACATTTCTTTCAAAAACTCAAATCTAGGCGTGATGTCCTGTCTTATATCTCAAAATGGTACTGTCAGAAGTCCACCTACTTTAGATGGGTCTTATAAACGTAGTTACCAAGATGCTTCCATTCGAGGAAGATAATTCATGTAAGGGAAATGCATTCAATTGATCATATCCTTGACATTTTCAGTTTGACCTCCCATTTGTTCAATATTTGACTTAGGGTTGATTTCTTCTCTTTGCTTTGTTACAAACTATTTGGTTTGATTTGAAATTTTCAACTGTACATACTCTACTAGTGTGTTTAAATGTTCAGTGATATCTAAAGACATGCGATACTCCATTGCTAGGCTTGCTATATATTGCCCTAATATCACGAAAGACATCTTAGTTTTATTGTCGCATTTTTTACCTTTACACTTAAAGGGATGGTCAATAATGGTAATGATTTTGCCACCCTACACCATTAATGGAAGAACATGGACAACGCTTACTATTGCTGTTTGGTACTTCCAACTTCGCAAACCCCTAGTTGACTAGCATTAAATATGATTTAACCTTCTCTTTCTGACCATTTCATTTGAGGTTCTGTATGCATTGTAAATTAGGCTATTAAAAGTTATTGCAAACAAACATTTATTTCGTTCAGAGCAGACCTGGATCATAAAAGTAATCTTATGAACTTTGGCCTTTCATGTTCGTAGATTAACGGAGCAGTGTTGGGCTCATGACGTGAATCAGAGACCACCCTTCTTAGAGATCCTTAAACGTCTTGAAAAGATCAAGGAGAATTTACCTTCAGATCATCACTGGCATTTGTTTGCATCATAAATGTCTAATAAAATTAATTTGTTCAGAAATTCGGATGATTTATTTACCACAACCATCTGGTTTGCTGCGGCATTTATGGAGTGATTGGGCCAACTGGAAATCCTGCAAAGTCAATACTTGTTTTCAACTGTTTGGATTAATGAGCAGAACAGGTGATTTTAATTGCCTGCCTTTGGTTTCTACCTTTTTTCTTTTTTTATCCATTTAAGCTCTCGTTTCATTGAAGTGAGAGCATATGCAATTTGTTGCCTATGTGTAAAGCGTTTCAGGTGTACAAACTAATTGAGTAAGTAGGTCACTTCATGTAATCCGTTGTTTTATGTCCCATCTTTCGTTTAAAAAGGTAGTAATAGTTTCCACTTTGCCTTACCAATTCCTTTGGCATAGAGGCTACCAACCTTTTTGGGAATGCGATTCTCGTAGCAGTTTGTTGGTGGTGGTTTCACTTGAATTCAAGTGGGGGAAAAACTGTTGTTTTAAATTGTAGATGTGGAGACCGTAAGGAGCAAATAGCTGCAAGCTCCAATCGTACTTCCTGCCTAAAAACCTTTTCTTCTTTTTCCTTTTGCACATAGGGTATTCTATTTACAGCAAAAAGTTAATTCCTTTCAAAGTTTAAATATACCGACTGAACTTTAGTCTTTTACATTAAACTCTTATCTACACAATTTAAAATTAAACTGTAGTCAATACGTTTTTCTTTTTCAATATATATGATACAAGGTTTAACAAAAGAAACTTTTACAAATACAAGATCCCATATATCACTAAAACAATTTCTTATACAATATCGAGGGTTGGTATCCCATTGAAAGAATATTAAACATCTCTTCTTGTCAATAAGTTTATACTATTCAAAAATATATCTTCATATGTAGCACCCAAAAATGATACGGACATAAACAATTCGATACATGTAATTTTTAAAATATAAAACAATAAAGAATAGAGATTTATATATTACATACAAATTGACAATTAAGATTTATTTATTCAAAAATTATCTATGAATAAGGTTAACTAAATATAAAAAGAAATAAATTTAATTTATCTATCTAAAATTTAAAAATGAAAAGAAAATGTATAATCTAAATATTTTTTATTATAAATAAGATTTATTTTTATTTCTATAATCATAGAAATTTATTAATATATAAATTTATAAAATTTTAAAAAATTATTGGATTAGTTCATTTTAAAATTATGTTGAAATCAATTAAATAAAAGAAATATTTTAAATTGGATAGTTTACCAATATTTGTCTGACCAATAATATACTAAAAAGTAATAATATATATAATGAGCAGCCTTAACTCATTTATTATAGAAAATCAATTTTAAGATGAGAGAAGAGAAATAAATGATAAAGAGAAAAGGTACTAGAGAACATTGAAATAGGACAAAAAGAGAGAGAAACGTTAAAATAAATGAAAGAAACACAAATAAAAAATTAATAGAATAAAAAATTTCAAATTCTTAATATCAATTTTTAAAAAATATTTAAGAAATTCTAAATGATTAAAATATATTTTCATAAACTTCTATTTTTCTTATCAAAAAACATATTTCACCATAACATTTTAAATGGTCTGAAAAGTGAATTATTTTTTAAAAATTTCCATCCAAACACATTTTAACTTCTTGGAACTTAATTTTTCTAAAATTTTCTTTTAAGCAATATATTTAAAAGAAAACAGATTGCTTTCTTAAAATTTTCATCTAAACAAAAGGAGAAAAGGAAATAGAACATCAACACATAAAACACTTTCAGAAAGGGCTGCAAATCATCTGTCCCGTTTGATTGTCTCATTGTGTTTCATCAATAAAAAATTGACACAACTTCTCCATAAATAGAGTGTGAAAAAAAAAAAATCAGGTATCAATCTTTTAGTGGTAGACAAAATGTGAGACCCAGAAGTAAGATATGAGATTTGTGTCCTTCAACAACACACGATGAAAGAGCTCCAAGTGTAAGGATGTAATGCATAACTCTTTTTTTTTTGTTTTCGACAAAAGACTAGTTTATAAAGTAAAGATATTACTCAATACGATAACCCAAAAAAATATTTGCACAATTGATTATGCTTATCTAATCTAGTTATATAAACAACCTGAACAACTAATTCACTCACCAAATCGTAATACTACCAATTCACCAAGCCCCTCTACCATTTAATTTGGTCAGTGAAAAATAACATAAATGAATGAAGATTAAAATAAAGATGGATGTCGATAAAAGTAATGTATAAAGGATGTGTATTTCGAGAAATGATGAAACCCACCTATATTTTCCTCTCCATTTTGTCACATTTTCATTCATTTTCGTATCTTTTCTTTATTTCTTAAATATTTCGATTAAACCAACTACATCTATTCAATATTTTCTTTCTCACCTATTTCCTCTATATTTTTTCTATTCTCATGTACCCTGACTTTCTCCTCTTTACCAAAAGGACAGAGTGCTTAATGGCTTGTTGTAAAAACACAACAAAGATAAAAAAAAAAAAAAAAAAAAAAAAAAAAAAAAAAAAAAAAAAAAAAAAAAAAAAAAAAAAAAAAAAAAAAAAAAAAAAAAAAAAAAAGGCCTTGGATTGAAGAACGCCAACATTTCCTTTGAAAAGTCGTATTGCCATAACTCTGATATGCGTTTAACCAAGGAACACGTTTGTGATTTTGAGATTATACTGACTACCGTTATCCGTATCCTCTGGATAAATTAATGCTGGTATATTTTACAAGATCACATAGGAAAAATGTAAAAACTATCACAAAATTTCAAATAAGTTTCTTTTTCTCGAAGAAGGTCTTCAAGTGCCATAGTTGCATCCCTGCTACTGATAAGCACACAAAGAGAGAAAGCAAACTAAACCAGAACATTCTGCTATTGGTTGCCCTGTTCAGTTCCTGCATTTCTTCTTCTCTGCAAATTAGAAAACAAAAAAAATAGTAAGAATAATGATTTTACAATATCCCATCAAGTATTTACACAAACAAGAATAATGTTTGATTTACATTCCTATGTCAACATATTCAATTAAGAATTTTCAGGCAATGCTTGGTTACCTTTCACGAAGATAAAACATCTCGTCATGAATGGAAGCAACAGAATCCTGCAACTTTCTTAGCTCTAGCTCCATTACCTGGAATTGGTGAATTAAATCTATATAAGAATCTTTATTTTCTCTCATCCAACATTGTGTCAGCAAAGATTACAACTTTTGCAATGTAATTGAAAATCAAATAGTCTGTTAAGTAAAGCCTCAAGTGACAAATGGGTGGTATGGTATAGGAAGGCGATTTGCTCCAGAATATGGCTTAAATTTTAGTGACATCAACAGGATTGAAGTAAGCCCCAGAAAATAGATAGTGTGGAGGAACAATACAAATTACAATAATAATGCAATCATTCAAGACAAGCCAATTTTGTCAACAGAGAATAAGCCAAAGAAAAGTGCTGCCTACCACTTATCAAAATAAAAATGGGAAGTAGACAAAAACTTTTAAGTAGGGAAAATATGTTACACATTTGTACGGATCAATGTGGTTTTATTCAATATACACATTATAAAGTAAAAGATTTCCACAGCTAGGAACGTATAAATGCCCTATAAGCTTATCATAACTAGAAATTTCATAGTGAGACTACTCTCTAGTCCTAATTCAGATCTCTACCAACGCTAAGGGAAATCAGACATTACTTGATTGATCAGATTAGATTGAGCTTGAGCCCGTAAATCACATAAGAGGATCATTTATCTCTTGTCAGTATGTGCAGCATAAGCTAGGTGATTGACTGAAAGACTCGACATTTAATTTCCTTGGATTTACATGAGTAACACAATCAACAACAACAAAAACCTTATCCTAAAAGAAGAGATCCTTAACATGGATCACACCATGTAATTTGACTAGGTTAAAAATCAACTTTTCGAAGTTATTTTCCATGAGATCCTCATAGTAATACTGAATTCAGTCCAAATAAGCTCTCCTACGAAAACTATTTGTTGGAATGCAACTACCAAGTAAATCTTGCAAAACAAATTCACCCTTTTTCCCAAATCTTTTAGCATACAAACCATAACACTATACTATACACCAAAATTAACTGCTAGAAACACAGTAGTGGCGGATTACTCACATCAACTTGACCCTTCTTAGCAACATTAGACCAATCCTTGGCCGCGACACCCGTTTTCCAATCAAAATCCACAGTCAACGTTATCGCGGGATTGTGATCCAGAGCCCAAAAACAAGTCATGTAATCTCCAGCCTCCGCTGCCGCGAACGCAAACTGCCCGTCCTGAACGCGATCCCCGTAGTGATAGTTGTTCCCGTACGACGAAGTCACCTAACAAAAAAAAAAAAAAAAAAAAAAGGAACGATTACCCTTCAACCAGAAACCACAGAACACGATCCGATTCACTACTGGGTCGCAAAAAGTATAATCTTTTGGAAGTGGGGTTTATGAAAAATACCCGAACGGTGACTCTGTGTGATTCGGGCAGAGGTTGACCCTCGTTGGAATTGACGATGTGGTACTTTCCCACCGTCATGGAATTGCTCTTGATGTCTTCGGATATGCATTTGGTGTGGCCAGACTGGAGTTCGAATCGAAGGGATTGGGTTGAGGAAGTAAAGAACACCAAAAGCAGAAGCGAAAGGTGCAGAAGGGGTCTGGGGTTTGCCCCAATCATGATGAATGGATTGTGTGTTTGGTGAGAGAGATTAGGTTATGGGCGTGGAGTGAAGGTGGAGAAGAAGAATCAGAAGAGATTTAGCGGCGATGAATGAGAAATTATTAATAATGATTTTTGAAGCCTTAAACTAAACCAAACCAAACACGGTGCCAACTACTGCTACTGTTTCACCTGCACAACCACGATGTACATCTCCGTTGTCAAACTTCGGATCTTACGTGGAGCCTTTTCATTGGAGCTTACACGTATTGGAATAGGATAAATAAATAAACAAATAAAATTATTTAATAAATCAATATTGTATAATTTGTAACAGTTTTATCTTAAAACATCAGCCTTTTATTATATTACATTTCTTAAAATATACTGCATAGTTAAAAATATACTGTTAACAGAAACACCTATCAAACAAGTTTTTCAGTTTTTAAAAACTAAAAACTGATATATTTGTTTTTTAAAAATAGTAAAAAACAAGCCCTTGTTATTCCAAATTCTTCTGACTTTATGTTTCCTTCCACGTAACATATTGAATTTTTCACCGAAATAATCCATATTCTAATCTTTTTCCCAACATCACATTCTGTATGATTTTTACGGATAACACACTTTATTCTGCTAGTTCAGAATTTGATAGTTGGAATATCAGTCGAAATTCAATTCTTAGATGATCCAAATCTGAACTAAATTTTGTTTATTTTTATTTAAATGTAATTAAAGGGGAAAATTAGGGAAAAAATCAATTGAAAGGTAATAGTTTGAAAAATAAATAATTTGAGAAATTAAAAATTTGAATAAAAGTGTAAAACTATAAATATTTTTAAAATTAAAAATGAGAAAGATAATTATATTGAGTAAAAGTATTTTAGGGAAAAAATAAATTAAAGAGTAATTTGTAAAAGTAAATTTAGTAAGACAAAAAATAATATACGAATAAGGTAAGCAATAATAATTTAGAAAAGTAATTAATTTAAGAAGTGATTAATTGGAAGAATTAAAATGTTGAACGAATATTCTTTTTAGAATATTGAATATATTCAAAAGTAATTATGTAATTTTTTATTGAATTAAAAAATATACCTTTAGTAAGTATTTGTTTATAAATAAATTCAGATAAGGAAACGTATAAGAGATATAAAATATAATTTATTAAGTTAAAAAAATTGAACGTTATAAAGGAATGAAATAATTTATTAAATAACTAACTGAATATTGTTTTTATTGTTATAAATTTTATACAAATTTTTTCCATATTCTCCAAATATTTTTTCCAAAAGTTCCTTCCTCCACTTTCCGACCAACCAGCACCATTTGACTATTCGAAGACCGAATTCTGAACTTGCATAGTAAATTATGTTATTTGTATAATTAAAAGGCACAATACACCACTTGAAGAGAAAAAAGTTAAAGGGAGAACATGGATAAAAATTTCCTGGAGGGTTCAATATAACTTTTCACGCTTTTCCAAATCTTCAAAAAAAATTTCCAAATCTTTTGAAAGATAAGTAATCAATACTTTAAAAAAATTAAGAAATTTTCATAAATAATTTTATTATAAAGTCATTTCTAATTATCCTTCGATATTTGTGAAATAAAAAAAATACAGTATTTTGTGACACTTAATTAATTTTAGAGTATTTTGTAGTTACTATTCTTTGTGCAATAAAAAAAATGCTGTTTGAATACAACGAACAACTATCTGTTAAAAATATGATAATTAAGCTTTTAATTTAATAGCATTTTACTAAGCAGAGAATTTATATAAAAAAAATAAAATTCACTCTCTACTTTACATCTATCACGCGCCCTAACTCTTACATATATTATTATATCACTTTGAAATAACGTAACAATTTTACATGCAAGTATTAGGATATGTGTTATGAGTTAAATCATTAGTTGTTCAATATTATTATTTATGTTATTTTTTGTTTATAATTATTTTTTAATTTTTTTAATATTATTATTATTTTAATAATAATATTTTAAATTTTATTATTTTTCTTATGTTAACTATTTTTATCAATTATATTTATTTTATCAAAAATATAAATTAATAAATTAATAATACAAATTAATTACATAATAAAATATAATATATAGGTATATACATAAATATCATAAAATATTTATATATAATCTATTATGGGTAAATACTTTATTATATTTACATATTATATAATCAATAATGAGATTCATAATAATTGATTAATCTTATTTCTTTGTAACTCTTTGCATGCAGGAAAGATAGTTGCAAAATTTTACTTTTTGTTTAATTTTTTGTTTTAATTATTTTTATATTTATTGACTTTTGTGTTTTTTTTTTTTTTTTTTTTTCTTTTTTTTTTTTTT
>Ga0209700_108770_pt1 | contig 12551 bp, 8 predicted proteins | sample SiratroredBW_FD_187528 | JGI IMG/M metagenome (GOLD analysis project Ga0209700, IMG submission 187528) | Root nodule microbial communities of legume samples collected from California, USA - Siratro red BW (SPAdes) (version 2) | ecosystem: Host-associated > Plants > Roots > Nodule | place: USA... | reverse complement strand
ACATATGAATAAAAACATTAAAATACATATTTAAAACCTTTAATTTTAAAATATAAAATTTATTTAATTAATGAAACTTTATTTTGATAATAGTATGCAAATAATATGTTACCTCAATCAAAGAATTACAATTAATGTATGAATAATAATAAGTAATAAATCACCACTTTCTATAAGATCTGTACGTTTAGTTATATATGTCAAACTAATAAACCATTGACCAGAGTGTTGCTTGCCAAGACTAATTTCATATTTTATGTTTTCATTTTGTCTTGAGTTAGGAGTACAAGAAAAAAAAAGCTCCACTTGGTTTTTATAACTTGTCTCTAAGCTCCTTAATTTACATATTTTTTTCATATATAGAAACATTTTTTTTATTTTAAGAGTCTTTCTAAATAATTGTTTGGCTAACTTTTCATTTAAGAAAAAAAAAAGGTACACATTAATTGGGTCAAACATATGTAATTAAGTCTCTTCCATAAACATTTTTACAAAACACTTCTAATAAAAAAATAAAAAATAAATATATTGTTTTCATAAACTAAAATTTATTTATATATAATTTGAAAAGCAATATTTTAATGATGAACGTATACGTATTGGCCATTAGTTTTTGCAAACCCATAAAAAGAAGGTAAATAAATAAATTCTTTCATAAACTAAAATTTACTTATACACACTTTGAAATGGAGTAGATGTTTTAAAATGAAGTAAGTATTGGTCATCACAAAATGGTAACAATAAGGTAGATGTTCTCTAAGTATATATAATTATTTTCATAAGCTTATCATTAATATTCTCTTTTAGAAGCTCTAAATTTAATATATATATATATATATATATATATATATATATATATATATATATATATATATATATTAGTTTAATAAAACAAAATAATTTATGTTAAAATATAATTGATTATTTTAAATGTCGATTATGAGAATTGACATTTTAGATAACGTTGAATAAAAGAATATATATATTCTTTTAGTATTAAGATATTGATAATGTCATTTTTTTTAATATTTAATAAATATTTAGATAAGTATACATGCAATTAAATTCTAAACTTTAAACATAAACTGTTAATCTATTAATCTTTTAGTTTAAAACATTATACGGTTAGAAATTGAAAAATAATTGCTTGCACATCTAGAATCCATTGTAGATGGATAAATATTAGTTGCTATGAAATCCCATTGATCCTGTATGATTAGATTTGTTTTTTTTAATCAAATTTTTAAATTGGATCAAATGATATTCTTTAATTACCTGCACTTAATATGAATAGGTTCAATTATGGTTAGATTCATTGTAAGTATAAGATATATTCAAGTGAAGAACACATTAATGTATATATTTATATTTAGTTGTAAATTGATCATTTTAAATAAATTGGTTTTATATGCAAATTCTGGTGATAGTTGTAAACAAATTTAAATTTTTCTTATCAACCTTGAATAGTACACATATTATATATATATATATATATATATATATATATATATATATATATATATATATATATATATATATTTGATTTTAGAATTGATATGTTCTATGAGCCTTTTATTGTGTAAAACTCTTATATTATATTTTATAATAGTAATATTATGTTAGATCTTTTGCTTAACAAAAATATATGGGTGTTACAACTAACATATTTTAAAATAAAGGAGAATAAGTCATATATGAGGAAAACGCCCCGTAGCATACACAAGATTACATTATAATGATTTTATATTAAATAAAAAACAAAAAAGTAGAAACATATTGGTGATAGTGATGGTCAACAAATAAATTATAAAATGGTATAACCAAAACACAAGGTGGATGGAGTGGGAAATGTGCTGTGCTGAGGTTTGCCTCCATCACAAACTCAGCACTCTGTAAATAAATAATACTTTGAATTATGAAAAGTAGGTATGGTTTAGGACAATATATGCATCTTCAAGTGCACAAGTTAATGGCACACAGTATTTTATCATTGCCAAATTAAGTTGTTGGATGCAAATTGGATTGTGATAATGTGTATCCCTGTCCACTCCAACACATTCTGATGAAGCCTGAAATGCTATACTCCTAATTCAATTCAATTTAGTGCATATCCATTGATTTTGACCATTAGAGAAAACAAGCAATGTTTATTGGCTAACCTCACACATGAATATAATATGGCACTTAACCAAATTTGGTTGTGTTCTCAAAACATTTACATAAGCTGTTTTTACCACAATTGGGGAGTGAAAACCTTTCTGGTTAAGAAAAATGTCACCAATACTAATTATGATATAAGTGGGATATACCAGTCTAGCCTTGCTTCATTTATATTTTCTTATTAATACTTGAATATTTTTACTGTTTGATTCTTAGGTTTTTATAGACTTCATTATTTTCTCTGTATAATTTATATTTGGATAAAATTTTCCATGCATACTTTTATTAGAAAAAAATTGAATAAAGTTTTCTATGAATACAAATTAGTTATAAACTGATCTATATAAATTTTTATATCATTTTTGTATATTTTCGTTTTCAACTTATATAATATAAGCTTAGCCCCTCAAGAAACTTATTTCGTTTTTTTTTTAAATCCTACAAATATTTATGGAAAAGTATGTTGAAATATATTTTATATTAATATAATTACTGACCTCAAAGCTCTCAATTATAATTTGTTTATTTATCTAATAGGGTGACTGAGTTCCCAGCTATAAAGAAAAACTATATTAATATCTCAAAATATATTTTCAAAGAATGTTTAAGTATCGATTTCATAAAAATTAGTTAAAGAGCTTGTATAAATATCATAAAATTTTATTGAAAAATAAGTTATAAATATATTGATATAAAAAGACCTTACACATAATACCGTATCGGCATATAAAACGGACATGTAAATATCTATTACTAAGTTAAAATTTCAAATTTAGTAGGAGAATAACATCAATAATATCTATTGCATTATATAAATTATAAAAAAAAATCCCATTTTTGTTACAATTCGGAAAAATGTTTAGATGAATTAAGTCAAGAAAAGTAACACTAGTTATTTTTCAGAAAAAGAAGCAAAATATTAAATATTGAATTAGGAGGCCAAAGGGTGGCGAACAAAGAGTTAAGGTGATTGAAATTAACAATAATCAGTTTGATCATGATATGACCAATAAGTAGAGTTGTTTCAGTTAACTTCCCAAAATCTCAACTGAAAACCAATATAGTGAGATAAAAAAATATTTCTTGAAAATAAGAAGGTATTTAGATGAATTTGTTTTAGAAGAATAAAATAATTAGTTTTTTTATAAATTAAAAGGAATTTATACATAGACTAATTTCTAGAAATTACTTCATATAATATACTACTTTTTTGTAATTTAAAGGTGCATTTGAAATATTTTTTTATTTTCAAGCTCATAATTTTATTACGATTTTGTCTTTTAAAGGCATCTTAAAATATTAAAAGATGAAGGTATATTTTAATTGTCCTTGTGAGACTATATAGGGTTAATGTTTCGACTTCAAGTCTATTGAGATAACATTGTTAGGATCAGTCAGTGTATTTAAGGTATTGTCTTCTTTAGAACTTAAAATTTCATCATGGTTTTGTCCTTAAAAAATATTTAAAGAGTCAAGGAAAAAATGTGTAAGACTATTAGGCGTAGCAGAACAAAACTCTCAGCCAAGATATAAAGAGAACAAAGTTGGTATTTGGAATCACTTTTCCATTCCCATATACAATGTCAATGTTCTAACTTCAAGTCCATTGATATTAGATTATTAAGATCAATCACCGCATTCTAAGTATGGTCCACTTAAAAGCTTGGAACTCTGTCACAGTTTTATCTTTAAAAGACATATCACTTGTGTGTATTTGGTACAGAAGACAAATTTGCAAGAAGCATGAAAATGTTGCAAATTAGAGGAATAAAATAATAATAATAAAAACGTAAAATAAAATCTTATAATTTTATCAATTAAAAAAAATAAAATATTTATAAACTCTATCACATCACTAACAAATCTTTCATCAGATCTCATCATCTTTTTTTAATTCAAACAACATAACTTTTCATATACTTTTATCTCAAATTTACTCAAATCCACATTCTCAACCACACAAAACATAAAAGAAAAAGTTATATTGAAATTATCCTTAATCTTTTTCAAATAATGTGAAACAATTGAACATACTAAAATAATAATTTAATTTTAACCTATAAAAAATTAAGTATATTTATTTTTCTTAATTTTTGAATAAAAACTTATAAAAAGGTTTATTCAAGGATCTTGTAAATATTAGTACTCACATATTATACGTGAATCCACCGCCAGCCGTCATTTTCTTGTTTTTAAGTGTTTGTTTGATCCACCAAAATCAACCTTTTACTCAGTCTTAGGCACCAAACAATGCAGCACCCTTCACAAAACTCTTAGCCACATCCCTGTTGACTTACCTTGACTGTGTGTTCTTTTTCTTAATTTCTTTTTGCCCTTTTCTTTTTGGCATTGTTACAACTTAGAATAGTCCATACCACAATCACGGCTTCTATATATACCTTGCAAGTTTATCATATCATCACGTCAAATAGCAAGAACATCACCCTTCTAATTGTGACGGGTCAATTACTCTTAGGCTCTTGTTTCTTATCTTTTCTTTATGGATGTTCTTCATGACGTGTGTGTGGATTTATTTATTTATTTGCATGCATACACGTATACACTGTACAATTGCCCTCAAAATGGTTTGGTTGAAACCACTATAATTGTCACTTACTGTGCAATAACAACATCACACATTTAATAAGACGCAAAGAATTAGGGACCACATAGACATGCGTTTTAGGAATTCTCTTATTTGGAACAGTTTCCGATAAGCTGAAGATATTTTCAAGGGCCATAACGACTTGTAGTCCACCCTTGTACAAAATATCACAGGAGCTTGCAATTTTATTTATTCTCTGATCCTTTTTTGCACATTTTAATCTGGATTTTTTCATATTCAAGATGTTGATTTTATACAATGGAATGTAAAGGGATGATGGCCCAACTAGTTATATGTAAATAAGTAGCTATTTGGAAATTGAATAAAATACAATTTCCACTTCATCTTTTCTCGGTTGATTTAGGTTAAAAGTTTTAATTTAGTTTTTTTATTATAAATGTGTGACAAATTATAAGATATTTTCCTTTAATTATTATACTTTATATTAGGTTAATTCGATTTTCATAATGTATTGCACATAATCGAAATTATTAACATCTGACATCATCAATATAATCAAGATCATGTTTGACCGACGTGATCCTGCAAATTATGTTAAGAGTATTAAGATTAACCAATATAAAAAAAATCTGGTTGAATATATGTAAGAAACCTAAAACGAAATAAAAAATAAAAAATGATTAAAACCGATTACAATACACTAATCAAGATTTATCTATCAAGATTAACCTTTAAAGCAATATTAATCCACGCCCATCTTAAACAATACATTTACTCACCTCTATAAATAGGTTGACATCATCCAAGTAAATTTTATGTTTTTAATAACATTAAATACTCTAACCACCTAACACTAATTTAAGCATCAGATAACCTTTTGTAGGCATCACACCACTCCAACTTGAGACCCAAGAAGAAGTCAACAAGTAGGACAACTAGATCAACAAGGTAAAAAAAGAAGACCTTTTCAACCCATACAAAGGCACCTATCGTAAGGTCAAGAAGGGAGAACACTAAAGACTTCAATTATATTTACAAGGAATATAACTAACGACCGTCAAAGATCAGTAGATGCAAAAATAACTGAAACCCAACACATAACCTCTACTTCTAAATCTTCAGAAGAAAATAATCGAAATGAAACAAATAAATGCTAAGGAAATCAACGTCCTCAAACAAGAAAATGAGGAGATGAAAAGGAGATTAGAAGGGACCCACTTGTCCCAACCTCAAGAGAAAGAATAATGAGAATCGACGACTAAAAATATAAGAATGTCCTTGCAACCCCTAACACCCACAATTGTGGTAACCTATGCGTTAGAGGCCGAATCACAACTTCATACATTGGTGAACACTTCCATAACTTCGAAAAGTGCTAAATGACACCTTTTTGTTGACAAAATAATGAACGCCAAACTCTCACCTAAATGGAAAGGTTTAAGTATCAACTGATATGATGGGACGACCGACCTTGATGAACATGTTGATGTGTATGTAACCCAGACATGCCTATACACCTCAGATGACGCAGTACTTTGTCACGTTTTCCACATCTCTAAAAAAGGTAGTGTTGAGTCGGTTCACCCACCTTCCATCTTTCTTTATCGACTGTTTTGAAATCTTGGTAGCCAAATTTGGAATGTAGTTCAAAACAAGTTAACCACACCACCTAACATCAATCGTTCTCTTCATCATCCAATTAAAGAAGGGAGAGTCATTAAGGTTCTTCATGGGGAGATTCAAGAAAGTTGTTTTGAATATTCGAAACCTTAGGTTGACTCTTTCGACAAGTATACTAAGTTAAAAGTAGTATAATAATTTGAAGTACAAGTGTAAGAATGTAAAGATAGGTCCGTGTCCTAGAAGAAGAGAGAATTGGGAGAAGAAAAAAAGAGTGCAGCTAAGGCAGAAATCGAGAAATTACTCGAAGTTAGATTCATCCAGGAAGAAAAATATACAACGTGGCTTGCAGGGTTGTTATGATAAAGAAAGAAAATGGCAAGCGGAGAATGTACATGAATTACATCGACTTGAACAAGACATGATTTAAGGATGTTTATCCTTATCGAGCATAAGCCAAATCCTCAAAGGGGCAGTCGGGCATCTTAAGCTTTCTTGATGGATACTATGGATATATCGGATTCATATACACCCAAGAGGCAAGGAGAAGACAACTTTTATGAAGGATGATGCAAATTTATTTTACGAAGTCATGCCCTTCAACCTCAAGAATGCCCGAGTAACCTACCAAAGACTAATGGAAAAAGTCTTCAAAGGTCTTATCAAATGAAATGTCGAAGTGTATATGGACGACATAATTGTCAAATCCGAATCCTGCTATCGACATGTGGAGGATCTTAACGAAGTCTTTGTTGTGCTTAAAAGAAACAATATGAGATTGAACGCTGAAAAATGTGTATTCAGGATAGAGGACGAGAATTAACAAAGATTAACCTTGAATGTTGTGTTAATTGAGACCCAGTTAAACAATATCCATATTGACCTTTATAAATAGGTTGACACCACCTAAGTAAAATTTACGTTTTAAATAATATTAAATACCCCAACTATTAAATACTAATTTAAATGTCAAATAATCTTTTGCAGTTAAATTTTATTCCAACCAAAACCCAAAAAGATATCAACAAGTAAAACAACTAGATCAACAAAGCAAAAATAAAGATATTGAGAAAACACACAATAAATGAACGACTAAAATAAAAGTAATCCTTTATAAAATTTAATATATTGAAACTCCTTATCTCAATTATCACATATCAATTTAGAAACTTTAACTCGATTATGGTACATGTTTAATAGGCTATAATCGATACTCACGTCTTGATCATGAACTACCTCATGAACAAGTAAGTTCATTACAATTGTCGCCTTTTTCATATTCAAAAATTTTATTTAAATATTTAATATTACTATATATTAACAATAATTTTGTCTAAAATCGTGTTATCAAGACATCACTTAAAAAATCTTTGATCATCACTTAACATAATCTATTTGAATATTACTTTTAACATTCTTTCGATATTAGTAACACATTTGCTATACGAAATGTCCTTAAAAATTAATTTTTAGAGTATAGTAAGCCTCTTAAGGTTAAAATCTATATCTTAAAATTAAGACTTAGATTTTGTATAAGACAAAATATCAATAACACGTCTTGAGAACATCAACATTAAATTAATATTTATAGGAAAAAATAAAAATAAAAATAAAAATATAAAATGTCTTATATAAGGTGTTATCATTAGAGGAAAACTTGTAAAAATTGAAAAAGAAAGATAAAACACTCACTTAAAAATAAAATAATACGTCATAAAAATATTTTATAAGACAAAATATTGCAGATACTCATTGTCTGCCCCTAATCTATAATGTTGTAATATCATATAACCAGGGTTATTTTATTTTGTTCAGAAACTGTTGGGCATCTCTCATGCAAATGACGAGTTTATGAACATTAACTCTTTTGGTGTTCATGAAAACATACGATGATGGTTCACTTTTGTTTACCTTCTTTTTGAACACATGCTCATTTTCTGTTTGCTTTTAAGCTCGTTTTTCTTACACTAATGTAATTTGTTCATATCTTTGTAATTTTTCAGAAAGGTCAATTTACCTTTTGTCTATTTTATCTGTGAAAGGGTTTTTGCCTTATTCTTCAATGGTGGTGGCTAAATGTGTATTTGTGTATGGGCGAACGATTATGATGTTGACAGGAAATCATTGCAAGTGTCAATGGTAGTTCTTGACACTTTTTTTTTCGTTATTTAAATTTCTTTTGAATAGAGAAATTTGGAATATATTTTTGATTTATTTTATAAATTGTACGTCAAGATAGTGTGTACTTTAGATAGTATAATTCGTAGTAGTAAGAATGAAAGTTTTGGATGGTCTTATTTGAGAAGAGATCCATATTCTCGTTCTAAATTAAACACTTTGGAAGGGTTTTTCACCAATTTCAGATTAGGTATTATCTAAGGTAATTTGTAGATTTCATTATGTGTCAATCTAGAAGCTAGTATGTGAAATATAGATGATGTAATCAGAATTTATTTCTACACTTTTAAGTGACATGTTCTAAAATGTACTTTTTTTTTCTTTTTTGAAAATGGATCCAAAATGTGTAATGATTTGTTTTATATATTTGTAATAGATGATAAGTTTTGTTCTAAGGTATCAGACATGTTTATTGATATGGATGGAGTTTACCGTATCATAAAATTTAGTTTAGCTATGAATAAAATAATTAAAGAAAATTGCAATAATATTTTCATAATAGATAAGGTTATTAATATTTTTTGATTTGTATTAAAATATGACGAAGTTACATATAATTAAAATATTTGTGTAGATGTTTGTTACTTAAAACATTTATTAAATGGATCTAAGGAGTTGTCTTTAGTTTGATTTGTTAAGTTATTTTTAATTCATTAGATCATTTAGTGTCAAGAGAGTTTATTAACATCTTTTAAAGAAGATATTGACACAACAATATACCAAACAATTAAATAATTTTATATATGTATGCTAAACTTGGATATATCAGTCCAAAAGAGATATTATGAGAAGGAAAATTTGACTATCGCAAAAATTTGAGTGCAATACTAAGAATGTGGGAGTAAAGCTATCAATCTCTTGAAAAGTTTTGACAAATAAATAAGAATAAACTCATAATTTAAAAATATCATCTATATAAGACATTGCCTTTCTATATATTGATTACTAACAAATAACATATATTATTATAAGCAAATTCAATCTTGAACGTGAATTTGAATACAAAGGATTAACTCGTCTTACTAGATAATAATTGAGAGAAAATCTTATTTACTTTTGTTATTTTTTGTTTAAAAGAAAAGCATGAATTATATATATTCTTGTTAAAAGATTAAGTTTTTAAAAGAGATGACTCAATTTTTCCCAACTTAACGATTACTTGAAAAATTTATATCACATCGACCCAAATCATTTTCTAATAGGTTGACCTAACTTGATCCTATGTTAACCGAAAGACCATTTTTTTTTTTTCATTTCAAAAAGTTTTTAAAATAATAGAAAATAATTTTTAAATTTAGGTTACATTATTCAATTTTAATTTTAGATTTAACTATTTGATATCTAGATAGACTACAATAAAAAAGTTATTTAGACACCAATTTTATTTATCAAATAAAATAGTTACTAATTGTGACTAAAATAACCACCAAATTAGGTTTTTATTGCTAAATAAACTATATAATGAGAGTAACTACTAAATTTAGTTACCAATTAAGTCAAAATAATTAGTATCTATCATTAACTACCAAGATTTTACCGAATTATACATTAGATTCTAAATTAATATCTAATGATATAAATGCTAAAAGCTAATACTATATATCAATTATATTTACTTAATTGGTTACTAAATTCAATCATTACTCTTATTTTGTAGTTATTTAGTAACCAAAATCTAATTTAATGATTATTTTCTTCACAATTAATAATCATTTTATTTGGTAGTTAAAATTGATATCTAAATAATTTTTTCTTATAATGATAAATATAAATTTTAATACATGTATGTGTTTTTAAAAAATAATTATAGTATTTATTTTTCAAATATAATTATTATTTTATAAAACAAACCAGTTAAACAAGTTGGCTCAACCTAAGCTAACCAATCTATGGGTTGACCCGACCCAAATAATTTCATTTATGAATTTAGGCTGTACTAACTAATCCATCAAATCATAACTATTTTACTAATTCTGTTGAGAGTTATTCTTTATATTTTAAACAACTTTAAACTTGAAAAGAGATGAGAATTCAAACATAGGTATGAAAGTCAGAAGTAAATCACATATTGTTGTAATCATTTTTAATGCACTATAGAATAACACTTATTGAAGTATGATATTGAATATCAACACTTATCTGTAAGGTATTCTGAATATCTCTTCCATAATATATAAAATACAATTATAGATTTAATGATATGAAAAATAAGAGAAGACAAAAAGAATAAGGTGCATGTGCATGAAGTTAATTTAAGAATTTTGAAAATATTTTTAAAAAGTGTAAAATGAGTTTTGAAGTGTACGAGAAAAAAAAAAAAAAACTCCTAATTGCAATCTATCCTATAGCCTCATGTCTTCTTTCTACACCTCCGTACTTTCTTCCTTCTGCATATCCATAATTCAACAAAATGACCACTATATTTTTTATAAAAAAATAAATAAATCTTACGCTTTCTGATTTTTTTTTATTTTCAATTATACTATCCAAAATTAATAATGTTTTAGATTGTACAATTTATAATAAAAAAATTATATACTTTAAATATAAAAAATATATTTCAGATTATATATTTAAAATACAAAAATTATATTTTAAATTATATAATCTAAAATATAAAATTTTATTTTAAATTGTACAATTTAAAATTTAAAAAAAATATATTTTAGATTGTAATAATTAAGAATGCAAAAGTATTTCGAATCATATAATAAAAAAATATAAAGATAAAGATTGTATTTCAAATTTTACAGTAAAAAAATATTTTTGAAATTTTAAAAGATATGGAAGTGGAGAACTCGTGGAGTTGCAGGAAGGACGCGTTCAAAAAGCAAAGTTGTGATGGCCCAATAACGTAATCTATGCTTAGACAAGATATAATCTGAGACCACTACTATTACTATTTGTACACCTTTTTTACTCTTCAACCTCTATCCATATTTTGATGGCTTTATTCTCTTACAAAGATGCATTAAAAAAAATAAATAGTAACTTCTCTAATTCACAATTATTTAGGCTTCAGGACAAACATAGTCCAGTTTTTCACTTTCATATAAATGAACCTCAGGATGAAAATAACTAAACTAAAACTCAACTCAAATCTAAAACCACACACCTCCACACCTTTATATTCTTTAGTTATTCCTTCCATGGTACAACAGATTTGCAACCTTCATTTGAATTATCGTAATAGACAAATTATTTTTTAAAATATTATATAAATAAGTAAGTCTAAGTTTTTGAAACACCATTTCAATCGTAAACACTAATTATACATTTAATCATTATTTTTATAAAAGTTGTATTTTAAATACATATTTTTTTCTTAAATTTTGTTTATAATGTAAACGTCCAAAACATATATTAATTTAATTATTAATTTTTTTAAATTTAAGATAAACATTTTTATAATTTAATTAATAAATTAAATTTAAATTTTAAAGCATTATAATATTTTTATAACTATATATGTAAATTAATAAATGAAAACATATATATAATTTTAACTATCCATTTATAAAAAAAATGTGTTTATATTAAAATTAAAAATGTAATAAAATTAAAAATTGAAACAGTTCAAAAAGCTTTCAATTTATTAATCAAATTAAAAGAAATATCAAAATAAAAATATGTTTATAAAAAAGACATTTCAAAATAATCCAATCAAAATTATAAAAAGACATTTCAAAAATAAAAAATGTATTTATTTAAATCCTAAGGATTTGTTTGAATTAGAGAGTGGATTTGAATAAGTAAATTTGAGATGAAAGTGTGTAAAAAGTTAGATTGTTTGGATTAAGAGAAAGATGGTAAGATTTGAAGAAAAAGTTTCTGAGATATGATAAATATAATAGATATTTTAGTATCTTTTAATATATAAAACTATAAAATTACAAATTTGTTCTTATAATTAAAAATAAAAGATAATAAATTTATTTAATGTAATTAATATATATATATATATTATAATTATTATATAATAAGGACTAAATGATCTTTTACTTATTGCCACTTGACTTTCTTTGCT
>Ga0209700_108769_pt1 | contig 12553 bp, 1 predicted proteins | sample SiratroredBW_FD_187528 | JGI IMG/M metagenome (GOLD analysis project Ga0209700, IMG submission 187528) | Root nodule microbial communities of legume samples collected from California, USA - Siratro red BW (SPAdes) (version 2) | ecosystem: Host-associated > Plants > Roots > Nodule | place: USA... | reverse complement strand
GTAAACTTAAGAAGTCAATATACGGACTTAAACAGGCTTCCAGGCAATGGTATCTTAAGTTCAATGATACTATTACGTCCTTTGGATTTAAGGAAAACATTGTTGATCGATGTATATATCTGAAGGTTAGTGGGAGCAAGTTTATATTTCTGATTCTGTATGTTGATGATATCTTGCTTGCAACTAATGATCTTGGTCTATTAAGTGAGACTAAGAAGTTTCTCTCTAATAGCTTTGAAATGAAAGATATGGGCGAGGCATACTATGTGATAGGAATAGAAATATTCCGTGATAGATCACAAAGATTGTTGGGTTTGTCTCAGAAAGCATATATTAATAAAGTTTTAAAGAGGTTCAGAATGGATAAATGTTCAACATCTCCCAATCCAATACAGAAAGGAGATAAATTTAGTCTCATGCAATGTCCAAAGAATGAGTTGGAATGGAAACAGATGGAGAATATTTCTTATGCATCTATTGTTGGGAGTTTGATGTATGCTCAAACATGTACGAGGCCAGATATTAGTTTTGCAGTTGGTATTCTTGGTAGATACCAGAGTAATCCAGGATTGGATCATTGGAAAGCTGCAAAGAAAGTCTTAAGATACTTACAGGGAACAAAGAATCACATGCTTACTTATAAGAGGTCTAGTCACCTTGAGGTGATTGGATATACAGATTCAGATTTTGTCGGTTGTATAGATACCAGAAAATCTACATTTGGTTATATGTATCTTTTAGCCGGAGGAGCGATTTCATGGAAAAGTGCGAAACAGTCAGTCATTGTTCCATTCACAATGGAAGTTGAATTTGTGGCATGCTCTGAGGCCACAGTTCAGGCTAATTGGCTACGAAATTTTATTTCAGGACTTGGAGTTGTTGACAGTATTGCCAAGCCGCTGAAAATTTATTGTGATAATTCCGCAGCAGTCTTCTTTTCTTAAAACGACAAGTATTCCAAAGGTGCTAAAAATATGGAATTGAAATACTTTTTCGTTAAAGAAGAAGTTCAGAAACATAGAGTGTTGATATAACATATTAGCACCGAGCTTATGATTGCTGACCCTTTAACAAAAGGGTTACTGCCCAAAGTATTTACTAGCCATGTAAAGAAGATGGGCATTATGTGTACTAGTGAATGTTGAATGGTGAATGTTATTATTAATGCTACTTAACACTCTGAGCTCATTGTTGTTCAAGTTTATGAAATATATATGTTTTCTACTTTATGAATATGCATGCAAATTATGATTATGATGTAGAAAACAGATTATGCTATTGTTGATGATGAAAGATGACATTATGTTTGAACCCATTATGGACTTCTCATTATGAGGTCATATTAAGGAGAAGGACGATACAGTAGTACATGGAAGGAAATGTGTCGATTGAATGACATGTCACCGCCATGACTCTTATTATTCCTATATCTTTAAGTATGAAGAATGATGGAACCAATTTATTGAAGGTCCTTTAATGCGCATTATGATTTATTAAATCATGAAGTATTATGGCATCACATAAGTCAAATGGGAGAATGTTAGAAAATAAATAAATTATTCCATAATGTGACTCATGTGAAATGTCATTATGAGCCTGTATCTGATTTAATAAAATAAAAGGACGTATTGGTAATTATGAGAAGTTGTTTATTTCATAATTATATGATGGTAACTAACTTGATGGGAGTCTGTTACAAATATTATTGATAATAACCAAATTAATGGAAATTGGTTATTATTTTATAATAACTGATGGTAACCAATTTGATGGACATTGGTTATATAAAGATATAAGGTTCTGTCTCTGCAGTATGAGAGAGTTCTACATAATATACCATCAATAACGTGTGTGTAGATTAAAGTGACTGAAAGAGATAGATTGAGTCAAAGGAGAATAAAGAAAAGTAGATAAAGAGAATAAAGAAGATCTCTCATGGATCAAGGTAAGTCTCTCTCACTATCTATTATGTGAGAATCATATATTCTAAGATCCTGTGGAATATTTATGATTGATTATTCCCATTATGTTTTAATTTACATTCCTTACTTTTATGTTGTGTGTGAAAGGATTGAAAGTCGTATCCACACTTTACTTCTCAGCTCGTGTTGGAGAAAGGTCTCAAAGTCGTATCTCCACACCTTATTTTTCTGTTCGTGTGCGAAAGGACTCAAAGTCGTATCCACACTTCACTTTTCTGTTCGTGTGCGAAAAGACTCAAAGTCATATCCACACTTTACTTTTCAGCTTTTGCGTGAGAAAGAACTCAAAGTTGAATCTTCGCACTTTATTTTTCAACAATTTTACTTCTTGGTATTTGGAGAAAGGACTCAAAGTCGCATCTCCAGTATAGATTCATAGCCCTCTCGTCCTTATAAGGTCAAGGTTGTGGTTTCACATTTATTTTCACCATGTGATGGTGTGTGATCCTCTCAACTCAGTCCAAGGTCCAATCTCACCCTTTCCAAATCATGTGATGGTGTGTGACCCTTTCGGCTCAGTCCAAGGTCCGACCTCACCCTTGTCAAATCATGTGATGGTGTATGACCCTCTCGGCTTAGTCCAAGGTCCGACCTCACCCTTTTCCAATCCATGTGAAGGTTCGTGACCCTCTCGGCTCAATCCAAGGTTCGACCTCATCCTTTTCAAATCATGTGACAGTGTGTGACCCTCTCGGGATGGCTAAGGTCTCCACTTCACTCTTATTGTTTCAGCATGTGACGGTTTGTGACCCTCTCGGCATGGCCAAGGTCTCGACCTCACTCTTATTGTTTCAGCTTGTGACAGTGTGTGACCCTCTCGGCATGGCTAAGGTCTCCAGTTCACTCTTATTGGTTTAGCCTGTGACGATTTGTGACCCTCTCGGCATGGCCAAGGTCTTGACCTCACTCTTATTGTTTCAGCTTGTGACAGTGTGTGACCCTCTCAGCATGGCTAAGGTCTCCACTTCACTCGTATTGTCTCAGCCTGTGACGTGTGTGACCTCTCAACATGGCCAAGGTCTCCACCTCACTCTTATTGTCTCAGCATGTGATGGTAAGTGACCCTCTCGATTCAGTCCAAGGTCTCAACCTCAGTTTCACTAAATCTCATTTTTCTTTGTCGATATCCGAACGAAATCAGTGTCTCTATATTTACTTAATCTTTACTTTGATCATATGAAATTTCATCAAATTTTCATATTATCTAGTAAAAATTAAGTAAAGAGCTGCAACTATCAACACCTGATTTTGTCCGGGTAAACAAATTAAAATTAAGAAAATAAAAAATGTGTCTACAATTAATTGAATAATCGAAATAAAAAATAATAAGAAAATAATAAATAGAAAAAATATATACACTTGATTAGTTTAGGTTTTTTATTAAAAAAATAATAAATAATAAAACAAATAAAAAGAGGTTTAAATTTATCCATTATTTACAAAAAATAAAAAATAATAACAGTTAACAAAAATAGAAAAAGCAAAGTAAATAAAAAATATAAAGAAAAGAAATAAAAAATCAAATAAATAAATAATTAACATAAAAATAAAATCAGAATAATAAATAAAAGAAAAATACATAAAAAAATTGAAATTGTTTTAAAACTGCTTTTTTTAATTCATCTTGAAAATAATAATAATAAAAAAAGAATCAGTCAATCTTAAAACTATTTTGAACCACCCATGTTCTCATTTCATAATAACAAAAAATATAAAAAATAAAATATGACCGTTCTCAAACTATTTCATCTCACGTTCATCTACACTTCATCTTTAATAATAAAAAAAAAAGAGTCAACCTTTCAAAACTGCTCTGAACTACTTTCGGAATAAAAATAAATTAAATAATAAAAAAGGAGATTCACTTAAGTGGTAATTGCTCTTACATTAAGAAAGAACTATTGATCACTTTAAGAGATATGAAGAAAAAGAGAAAAAAAAGAGAGAAAAAGTATAACAGAAGAGAAGATTGATTCTCGTGTCTTACTATCCACAATCAATTCAAAACTAAGAAGCAAGAAACTTTTGGAAACGAGGCTATCATTTCTGAAGAACGCTCACAGGTATGATTTGTAAGGTTTAGATTTTCATATGGATCTTTAAGTTTGAAATTTGTAAATCATGTGTTCTTATCTTCCTGTGATGTTTTTTTATTTCTTCATCATTTCATTTTCATATAAAGATAAAAAATAAAATAAAAAAAGGAGGTTCGTTTGTTCTTTATGGCATTTTGTTTTTTTTTTCTTATTTCTTAAATAATAAAAAAAATTCATCATCTTCCATCTTCCATACATTCTTCTCTGTATTTTGTGCTCCCAAAATCACTCCAAAACAGTCCCAAAACAACCTCCGTTGTCACCTGCCGTTCTTCCCGCACCGCCCCACACTGTCGCCGCCACCGCACCGTCTGCCGATGCCGCTCCTCTTCGTCGTCGCTGCTGCCGCTTTGGGTTGATAGACCTAACATGGGTTTGCAGTAAGGTGGTTGTGGCTTACGGTTGAGGTAATGATGGCCTAGGATTGCGGAGTTGGGATCTTCCTATTCGCACCCGCCATATTACCATAACACCCCTTATCTCAATAAAAAATCATTCTGGGTTTTTTTGAGTGAACCCAATATTTAAAAAAAAGAACTTTTATTTGTGTACCTCCATAGTTTAAGCTTATATTTTGCATGCTTTTTTTTTCTTTTAGTTTTTAATAAAAATAAAATTTTAATATAAAACTTTGAAAATAAAATTTTGAGATTATTATATTTTTTTAATAATGTTAAATATCAAATGGCCACTCGCGTTATACGATATTTAATATTATTATTTTAAAGTTTTTTAATATCAAATAGCCGCACGCGTCACACGATATTTAATATAAAAAACTTTGGAAATAAAATAAAACTTTGGCATTATTATATCTTTTAATAATAATGTTATATATCAAATGGTCGCACGCGTCATACGATATTTAATGTTATTATTCTAAGGTTTTTTAAATATCAAATGGTCGCACGCGTCATGCGATATTTAATGTAAAACTTTGGAAATAAACTTTGGGATTGTATATTCTAGATACTTTGAAAATAAATATCTTTTTAAAATATATATTTTTTAAAAATAAAAAATTATAAAATTTCGAAACTTAAAAATATTTCTATTATTAAAAAAAACATATATGAAAATTCTAAAATTTCAAAACAATCAACATACAAATTTATCCAAAAAACTACGTAATCCTAATTCTGCATTCCTGATGGAGATACGCAGGAGCAAGGTCAAACCTTGTCGGGCCCCTTCCAAAAATAAAAAAAATATTTTTATTTGTTTTTATCTTCATTTTTGCCTCTTTTTTTTTTGGGAAAATAAACATTTTGAAAATTACACTCATTTTATTTATTTAATTAAAGGTGTTGTCTTAGGACGACCCAAAATCTAGTTTTCACGGACTTGCCATATCCTTTACCGGTTTTTCCATAGTTTTCCATATAAACTATGGTGGTGACTCCTTTGTTTTGAAACAATAAATTATTTTTATCTATCGTCTCCATCGTGACCCCGGTTGCGACAAAACCCAAAAGAATATTGGAAGTGTAGTTTGCAACAGTAATTTTCCTAGTGTAACTGAATTTGTTAATCAAGAACTAGATGTAGTTTGTTGCGACAAACAAACTAGTATAAAATGTTTAGTGTATTTCTCTCTTTCCTATATCATTTGCATTGCATGTTATTATCATATGCACTAATCCAGGAGGGAGAGTTGTTGTGAGGATATGCATTAAAAATGTCTTATGCAATTTAGTTGAGTTTTCAAAATTGTGTATGATGTGCTTTATTAGGAGTTATAGTCTAATCACTTATGAACAAAACATTTGAATATTTCTCATAAGACGATATTGCAAAAAAAAAATTAAATTTAATTAAAACACAAGTCAACCCTTCTTTCTTGTATTTTTCCTATTTTTTATATCTTGGTTTTGAATACAAAACTCTAAATACCTTTTCGTACTACTAATTTACAAGTTATTTCAAAAGAGTTTTTTGCTGAAGATTTTCTTAGAGCTTTATTTGTGAAGAATCTTTCAAAGAGTTTAAGTTTCAAGTATTTTATCTCACTTTTGTTGTTAATCACCTAATATTGCTTCTAGAGGTGGTTTCTTTTTTTTCATTGTCGAAGTAATTTTATTCCACTTTTATTCTTTCATATTTGTAAGTGGTTTCTTGATTAGGATTATCAAAGATTTTTTGTTATAGGGCTTCACAAGAGGTTGTAAGAGATCTTTTAGGGTTCAAGATCTAGTGTTGTGTTGTATTTCTTGCTTTTCTTATAAGGTGGTTGTAAAAACTTGAAATTAATGGATTGACTTAATTGGGGTGATTAAGAAACTAGATGTAGCTATCTTACGAGGGTAAACTAGTATAATTTTTTGTCTTTTTCTTCTTAATTTCTATCTCTTGCATATTTGAATACTTGGTTATATTAATTTCTCATCTTGGATGTACAGAAATTGATAATATATCTTTAAACCTTGATCAATACTTTCTCCTTGAGTTAATTGATCTGAAAAAATTTAGAATTTGAATTTCTTTTATTGAAAACAATTTAATATTTTTAAAAGTTTAATAGAGAAAAGTCTAACAACTCATGTTTTGGTTAAATGCTATTAAATAACAAAGCATAAAACATGATTTGTGTTTATAAGATGCAAGTGTTTCGTTTGTTAGGTGATGCAACATGATAATTCACAAATATCTTCATGCTTATTTTATGTTGTAGAGAATGTTTGTTTCCTTCATTAGTCAAGAGGACTTGCAAATGTTATGTCACATCAACAATCTATTGTTAAATGAGCTCAATTTATTTCACTGCAACAACTTCCTTACCTTGCTTTGACAATCCTAAAAAAGAATATCTACCCTATATGGATCAGTGTCTTACACAATTTTGAGTAATAAGTTCATATATCTATCAGGATGTTACTTCAAGAGGAGTATATCATTTAATGCATGCATGGAGAGCATTTAATGCACCCTTTAAGTTCAAGCTTCTTAAACACAAGGAAGACGTTCAAACGAGCTAAAGTTGTTCAATGACTACAAAATAATTTGCAATGATTCTCCTATTCAACACCTCATCCTTTGAAAAGAAGAACAAAGTGCCAAAATGGAGTTAATTTATTTATGTAAAACTTTATAGAATATTTTTGTGTTCGTTTAGAAAACTAGAAGAAAAAGCTTAAATTTTGTAAACGTTGAAAGGCGCTACCCCTCTCTAGTAAGCAATGTTGTGGTCTTTGTAATATTCCAAAAAGAAGTTTGTAGTACCCTCAACAATAATTTATAATGTTTCAGATATAAAGATACCTGTTTAGACGCTCTCTTCAAATATATATAAACTATTATACACTCATCCCGTAGATATCTTCATCAATTATCTATCTTTCCATATTAGTTTTAACAAAGGCTCGAGAGTAGCTATGAACACATAAGTCTTGAGGTAAAAAATTCTTTGTTCGCACTTTTCATCTAGCATGAAGATCAGACCATTTACAATGATCATTTGTCATATCATCTAGTCTGTTATATGTTGGAATCGTCTAGTCTATTATACATTAAATTTCATCTATCTATTTGAAATAGTCTACCATATGAAAATCATCTATCAGAACCTTATTATTATACTTTCTACCGAATAACCCTGTGAAATCATCTTAGATGTGTATCATAATGATATCATCTATTACACTTTATTGTTTGTGAACATCCAGTGGGTATATCATCAACTATCTAGCACATCTCTATACTTGTTTGATAAAACCTTCTAGTATGATCATGTACTATAGGATCGTCTAGCATGACTTTTCAGAGTAATCTTCTACTGGTAGATCATTTATCATATTGATACTAATAAATTATGTTAGCACCAGTGAGTTGCTATGAAGATTTGATGAAACCAATCATGTGATGAAGTTCAAGACCTTGTGATCATAAGTGGACTGCATGAAGAATTCATGAAGATTGGTAGAGCTTTGTCTAGAACTTAGGTTGTGTGTTGTGTGTCGAGTTTGATCTCAAATCAGTGGTGCAATCAATATCATTCAAGGATAAGCTCCAAGAATCAAATTTGATTTAACAAAGCTTTTAAGAAATTATTAAAATCAGATATTGTATTTTAAATAACTATTTTAACTAACTAGAGAAAAACAATCGACTATTTGACAAAACAATCGATTTAATTTTTAAGACAGTTGTCTATAAATAGTTGGCGTGCATTTTGAACAACACACGAAATCATTCTAAATCATTTTCTGATCAAGAGATGTGAGTTTTCAAAAGAGAGAAAAACGTCATTCTTGTTTTGTGATCAAGATCATTCTACTCTCTTACATCAAGAACTGAAGTCTGATTGATCCCGGAGCTTTGAATTGACTAGGACTGATACTGATATGATCATCAGACTAAGCCTTCTATATCCTTTCTTCATTACTTTTGTAATCTGTTGTATAGAAGTGCTTGTATTGTTGTGTTCGGGATAATTCTTTCTTTGTATTGAATTCAGTTATCTTGTGAATTGCCTAGTGTGGTAATTATATGAGTACAGTGGGGTATGTACTGCTGTTGACTTGTTGAAGGGTTCAGCAAGGAGTTTTCTAGAATATACAATGGAGTCTATATAGTTTTGTGATCTGTTGTAGGTTCAATAGAGGGTTTGTTGTGGGGAGTAGTGTATTCTTGCGGTTGCAAGTGTTTGAATTGCTGTAAACTGATCTAGTTGATCTTTTATAGTGGAAATCCTTACTGTGGAGTAAGGGACTGGACGTAGCCCTTGAGGAAGGGTGAACCAGGATATATCTGTGAGTTCTTGTTGTTTCTTGCTCACTTCTTTATAGTTCTTGTTGATCTTCTTGATTTTTCAGAATCTATTAAAACTTGTGAACTGAACTGTTTGCTTGATATTCTGATAATAGTCTAAGTATTTTTGAAAACATATATCTCACTTGAATACAATTTTCTCGTGTTAATTCTGGAATGGTTTTTCAAAAAAGATGACTTTTCACAATTATTTGTTAAAAACAGTTTTCATACATTAAACATAGTTTGTATTGTTTGATAAAAGGTTCTTTAATCAGGAATTCATTACAAACTTGGATTTGATCTAATTCTTTGATTTCTTGAACTAATCTTCAAGAACTAGTTTTACTGTACACTATTTTTCCAGAACTTGCTTAACAGTCTACTGGTTTTCCAGAATTAAAATTTGTCTTCAGTTTACTGATTTTGTGTGATTGTTATTATTTCAGAATTTGTTTTGAACCTTTGCTGATTGCTTTTCATATCATCTTGAATAGTTTCTTTAAAGATTTTTCATTCCTCACATTGAAAAGTACATTTGCGGAAATTTTTAAAGGTCTTCATTTCACCCCCCCTCTTGAACTTGGCGAAAACTTATTTTACAAATTCGTCAATTAGGTACAAAACTTTAGATTGTCTGGTGTGTTCTTTATAACATCCAAGTAAGTCTACTTTTGTTCTGTGTGGATTTGTTTCATTAAGATAACTTCCTAAACAAAAAGATTCACAAAGTTATACCAAATTTGAACCAAACTTGTGAAGATCTAGATATATGAATGATTTTTTAATTAATTAAATACTTCAATATAATACATTAGATTTGTAGTCTTATTAAGGGTGATATGAAAATATTTATAATGAATTTGGAAAGTCTTTAAAAAGGTCTAATTATTTTGATGAAGTTGGCTTAGGATAACATTTATGGTCATCAACCTTCGACATTTAAAAACAAATAAAACGAAAAATACATCAAATTCTTTTTAAAAAAAAAGTAAAATTTACACTATTGATAGGTGATTTGAAGTATACCTTATCTTTGGTGGTGCTTGCTTGACCATAACAAGTCCCAACGTTATAATTACATATACTAAAAGATTTAAAGAACTCTTTACTGAAATTCCTTGATGTATACTTGAAAGTATATGAAGCAACTTCATATAGTACATTATAGTACTCAAGTTTATGAATGGAGGGAAATTTGTCATGTACCTTACTTCTAACAATACTCTACCTAACTACTTCATTAGCCTTTGAAGAAAAAGTTTTTCCCTTATGTCCTTAGTTGGACTTTACAACAACCACTTAGTAGTCATTCTAAGAAGAGGAGATACTTCCTCCACCATATATCCACACCTAAAAGAACGGTGACTCTTAGAGAAAGACTCGTCTCCAATGTCTAAAACCTCTTCATCATTAAAAGAGCTACCACTATGAGTATAACTAAAATGCGTAGAAGAAAACAAAGACATGGTGGGGTACCTAAGTTGAACAAAGGGACCAAGACAACTAGAGAATGCAAATAGAGAAAGAAAAAGCCAAAATTTGCTCGACTAAGATTTTATAATAAGTGTAAAATCAAAATTGGAGGCAAAATGCTTTAAATATTGAGCATTCATTTTTCATGCAAAATGACAAACCCATCTCAAAACATCACTTCCTTGAGTGGCATGTTGGATGATAGTGTTAGCCACTCGAGAGTCATGTTATTTCAAGACATTCAAAAGTTATCTCAATAAGCATTAATGATATGTTCTGGGGTAGACAGATATTAAAAAGTATATTTTCTAATTATTTTTCTCATGAATGCAAAGATTTTTTTTTATACTCTAGCAAAATAAAGTTGTTGCATTCAAACATGTCTAAATACAAAGTTAAATCAAATTTGCATGATGATAAATCTTGATTGTAAAAGGCCTATGCTCAATAAATCAGTCGTAAAAGTTTGAGGCTATCAAATTCCTTCATCCTTGTAAAGGAGAATTAGTCATCCACCTACTCAAATCAATGTCTTAGTTTTCAAGTTTGAAGTACTTTATACCTACCCACATCTGAAATGCTTGGATAAGCATAACATTCCTATTACCACACTACCATTATTTAAATTTAGCCTAATATTGTAATATTCAACAACCCGATCAATAGAGTGATACACAAAGAGAGTATCTAAGAAAACTAAATATATTTTTTATTTTTTAGCATTATTTATGGAAACCTAAAATCCCACAAATACAAATACTAATAAAGGGATTACTCACTTAAGCAATTATCTCTACTGTTTATTATTTTCAAATTCTTACTTGAGCATTGTATTTTATAAGTTGACCTCCATCCAATACTCAAGATAAAACCAAAGCTTAGCTTAAAAAAATCCACTAATTTAGGGAGAAGACTTTTTTCTTTTTACATATCATTCAATGATGATCTACTTTCTAAAAAAGAACATAAGTTTCTAATAAAAAATATATTTAAGAAAAATTTAATAAAAAAATATATTTAAGAAAAATTTAATTATTAAAAAAGTAATTGGATTGATTTTTATATATTCATAAGTTAAGATGATTAATTGAATTTGTAGAAAAAAAATGAATGGATCATTATCAATAAAATTAAATCAATAATTTGATTATATATATATATATATATATATATATATATATATATATATATATATATATATATATCTTTGTATAGATCAATTTAGTAATGAATAGACTTAATAAATGTTAAATAAATAAGATTATTTTTTTCACCTTTAGATAGGCTTCTTCTTTAATGTTGATCTTCTATGGATGGAAAGGAGTAAAGTGTAGCATAAGTTTTCTTGGAGGAAGAGGTTTTGTGGAAGAGAAGTGGATTAGGGAGAGTGTTTAGAAGAGAGGTAGGACCAACTCCTCTAAAAAGGAAGCTAGGTAGTGGCCAGATTTGGAGACTAACCCAAAGAGGGTTCAAGAACAAGTAGATATCCGAAATTTAGCAGCAATTCTTTACTCACTCAAAAATGATGGAGACTCTTATTTATAGGCTCATTGTCTAGCATTTGGAGAGGGAAAGGGTGAGAAATTTGAATTCAATTTTGAATTAAAAATCCCTTGAAAGTAAGCGGATAGAGTAGATCAAGTGACACTTGTCCACTTTCTACATTTAAGCATGTGATCAAAATGTAATAAGCGTGTAACTCCTTTAACTCTAGATAGGCTTAAGATTTCTCTTGGGTCTTTAGAAGCCCAACTCGAATCCTATCTACACTTAGAAAACCATAATCTATTCATGATCTAATTACACATCCAAAATCCTATATTACTTTGCTCAATTATTCTACACTTGCCTTAATATAAGGTCCATAAAAACTTGTTTTATTACTTTGTTCAATTATTCTACACTTGCCTTGATATAAGGTCCATAAAAACCTATTTTAGTTTGTAAAATATTTACAAACAAAAATCTAACTCATAATAATAAAAATTTGAGCCTAATGAGTCTCTTGAATAATTTTATTATATTCTTTTGGTATGATTCTAGTAATTGATTCATGAGATCTTCCACTAATTTTATTATGATTATGATTATTATGATTATTATTATTATTATTATTATTATTATTATGATTATTATTATTATTATTATGATTATTATTATTATTATGATTATTATTATTATTATTATGATTATTATTATTATTATGATTATTATTATTATTATTATTATTATTATTATTATTATTATTATTAT
>Ga0209700_108768_pt1 | contig 12555 bp, 13 predicted proteins | sample SiratroredBW_FD_187528 | JGI IMG/M metagenome (GOLD analysis project Ga0209700, IMG submission 187528) | Root nodule microbial communities of legume samples collected from California, USA - Siratro red BW (SPAdes) (version 2) | ecosystem: Host-associated > Plants > Roots > Nodule | place: USA... | reverse complement strand
TGAACGACGACAACATAAAGCTACCATTTAAGTTAACGTATGAGTCGGACAGTGGCTTAACGGCCTTCGTTAACACTTAAACGTTTTGGCAACTACGCTACACACACACACACACACACACACACATATATATATATATATATATATATATATATATATATATGTTAGAAATGATTACGAGGTATATTTGTTACTATTAATTTGTTTGTTTTGAATGATGAAATTGACTTTGCGAGATTATTTTTATTAGAATTGATTTTGAATTGACTTTGTTTTGAATGTGTTTTAATTACATTAACAGCATGATGAGGAGGATGTGAAGAGTGTCGATCATAATAACTTTATTGATAATGACAAATCTGCTTACCGTGTTTGAGAGAATCTGAGGGAGAAATATCGAGGAGATTAACAAAAATGAGATAAGAGCCAACTCATATAAAAAAATGACACCACCTTCAACTCAAAACCTTAAAACCTTAAGGCAGTAGGTTTGTGGGTTTTCTTTCTTATATATTGCTCAACTTTCTCATTCCTACCCAATGTGGGACTTAAACTCATACTTGAATACCTAACAATCTCCCCTTCAAGTGAGAGTCTCTCCTCCACATTGATACACTACTCCTCGAGCGGAAACATTCTCAAACCCGAGTACATTACTCATGACCCCTCACTTGTACCGTCATTCACACACTTATATGGGACACACTTGCCTGAAACCTCCATCAGGAAGACTTTCGATACAGGGTCAAACTGTACTTGCCCAAGTCATAAACTAACGGCTCTCATACCACTTGCTGGGAAAATCCGAGGGGAAATATTGGGGAGATCTCAAACAGTGAGACATGAGCCAACATGTATAAGGGAATGACACCACCTTCAACCCAAAGCCTTAAGGTTTTGGGTTGAAGGTGACATCATTCCCTTATATGGGTTGGCTTTTGTCTCATTCTTGTGAGATCTCCCTGGTTTTTCCCCTCAAATTCTCCCAGCAAGTGGTATCAGAGCCGATGATTTGCGGCTTGGGTGAGTACAATTTGACCTTGTATCGAAAGTCTTCTTGATGTAGGTTTCAGGCAAGCATGTCTCGTATAAGTGTGTGAACGGTGGTACAAGTAAGGGGTCATGAGTAATGTACTCGGGTTTGAGAATGCTTCTGCTCGAGGGGGAGTGTATCAATGTAGAGGAGGGACTCTCACTTGATGGGGAGATTGTTAAGTATTCAAGTGTGAGTCCAAGTCCCACATTGGGTAAGAATGAGAAAGTTGAGCAACATATAAGAAAGAAGACCTACAAACCCAACGCCTTAAGGTTTTGGGTTGAAGGTGGTGTCATTCCCTTATATATGTTGGTTCATGTCTCATTGTTTGAGATCTTCCGGTGTTTTCCCCCTTCGATTTTCCCAGTATCGTGTTAATTATTCTCAGGTTGGTGATATATTATCTTTTTAATCTTTTATTAAGTTCTTCTGCCATCAAATAATGTTGGATAACTTTTTTATTCAAAACAAACAACCAGTAGTAGAGTTTTTTTTACTAGGATTTTTTGTGATGTTTCTTCAGAAGACCTTTCTGATGCATTTGTGTCTGCTAAATGAAATTCCTGGGCAGAGGAAGGTGAAGAGGATGAAGAAATTAAAGATCTTTTCAACATAAGAAAAAAAAAGAAAGTGGAACGAGAGAAATCCTACTTAAATAGCTTTATTTATTGAGAATGTCAAGGCTGAGGTTGAGGTTACAGTGGAGGAGGATGTTGATCTTAATAGAGAAGGGAAACTTGTCATTAATAAACTCAAGAAGTTGCCTTTTCTTACATGTCCTCTCCAACTATTTGGTTGATTTACTAACTTGTTAATATTTTATTATTACTTAATCCTTATTTTAATAAATTTTTCACCAACTATTTTGCCGGAAACAGCTTCAACTAGACTTTTCAGATTATGGATTGCTGACTTTATTAAAGAATTGGCTTGAGCTACTTGCTAGTGGAAGTTTGCCAAATATAACTCTACCTATCCGGTAGTAAGACTAGATTTATCTAAATTTGTTATGGTCCGACTCGCTATTGATTACCAATTAGTAGTTTATTACGATTGATCTCAATTTACTCTATAAGTTCTAATTAACCTCAATCATATCATATTATGGTAATTCGTAATTCGTATAGTTTAAAATCATTATAGAGAAATATATGGTCTTTAATGACAATGCTTTATAAATATGACCTAGGTCTACAGGGAGTATCATCTATCTCAAAAGTACGATTTGGTATGGAGAAAGGTTGCAGAAGCCCACAAGAATAAACAAGAGGGCAAGTTAGCACCCAACTAGGATGACCCATTCAGAATAGTAGATGCCTTTTATAACGAGGCGTATAAGCTTAAGGAACTGGGTGGCAGACTCATACTAAGAATGTGAAACGTCACTCAACTTAAAATGTATTACAGCTGATTACGATGAACACAGTTACGCCGTGCTCTTTCCTTGATTTGGTTATTTTTCCTTAAGTACGTTTTTGATAAGCAAGATTTTAACGAGACATGTACCCGAGTCAATAAAAGAAAATTTACTTCACATTTCTTGCTTATTTATTTATTTATTCCAAGCTCGGATCATGGAAACGCCTAGGTTGAGTGTCTCAGATGAATAAGTCAGGCTAACGCTTAAATGACTTTCATATCAAAGTAATAAGTTAACGCTTAAGTTAATAAACAAGTCGGGCTAACACTCAAACGACTTTCATATAAAAACGATTAAGCCAATGCTTAAGTTAACACATGAGTCGCGAAAACGCTTAGGAAACTCCAATATTAAGCAACTAAAGCTAACGCTTAAGTTAGCAGGCGAGTCGGGCAAACGCTTAAACAACTCAAATATTAAGCAATTAAAGCTAACACTTAAGTTAACATACAAATCGGACTAATGCCTAAAAGACTAAATGCTTAATTTAACATACATATCGAACTTACGTCTAAACGACCAATCTAACGCTTATGTTAAAACCACAGTTGAGCTAATGCTTGAACAACTTCAATATGAAAACGGGTAAAGCTAACACTTAAGATAAAGTCGAGCAAATGCTTGAACGACGACAACATAAAGCTACCATTTAAGTTAACGTATGAGTCGGACAGTGGCTTAACGGCCTTCGTTAACACTTAAACGTTTTGGCAACTACGCTACACACACACACACACACACACACACACATATATATATATATATATATATATATATATATATATATATATATATATATATATATATATATATAATTGTTTTGTCGCAGGTAAAATGTTCACGAAGAAAGTAAAGTTAATTAAGAGGCCAAAGGCCTAATCATCCACTAGGTTGCCATTGACAACCTCCTTGTCAATATCAAATTGAGACGGCTTCTAATCGGGGGTGAATAGTAGGGCCTGCCTCACTGTCTTCATGAAGCCTCTCACACCTCCACACAACCTCTCTACAACTGCATCTTTTCCTCCTCCCACTCTGCCTCCTTGCGGGCAAGGTCCTTTTCCTGTTCCTGCCACTTGGCTTCTCGCTTCTGCCATTAAGCCTCTTTTCCACCGAGCTTCGATATCATCTTCTCCATGTCGAACGCATGGCCCTCGATCTCCCTTAACGATTCTTGGGCACGAACCAACTCCTCTTGGTGGCGTATAAGCTCAGCCTCGTGACGCTTGTACAAGCCTTGAAATGGAGGAGTTGAAGTTCTTTAACAGCAAAGGCTGAGTCCTTGTCAGCCTTCTCCTTCACGAGCTGTTCAACTTGCTTCTCGAAGTCAGCAATTTCGCCTTGCAAGTCCAACTGGTTGTCTGCGGCAGCACAACAATATTGCATAATAGCCAGGCACCTCCCCAGAATGACATCGCTCGCGTCAAGACATTAAACAACGCTAATTTTCCTCATCAGGTTAGCATCATGAGGGTTGACGCCGGCCAAATCCTTGGCCTTCCTGTTAACATGCCAGTGGGATTGGATGCCGGGGAGGGTGACACTTAGGTGGTCCAACTTAGGACTCGACCCCACCGCACGAGAGACAAAACCCGACGAGGAGGGTTTGGGATTGATGACCACATAGACAATGTTAGCGACAGGCATTTTAACGGCGGCGGTCGCCCTCGGCTGGGTCACATTGGAGCCAAGGCAGCTTGTCCCACCTTCAAAGAAGCATCCAAGTTGATCATTTCGGGGGCTGCACTAGCAATAGGGGAACTCGGGGCAGTACCAGCGGGAGGAGTAGTGCTTGTGTGCACGTCCGAGAAGGTGTCAGTAGAGGGGTTAGCATCGACAGAATGATTTTGGCCAAAAGCGACGCTAATAGAGGGATCCTGGCCTGAGGTGGTGTCAGTAGAGGAACTTGTCCCAATTTTATTCCTTTTAGTGGTTTGAAAATTGGTGGCCAGGTCACGACGATCACCAACTTAGGCCGAAAGGTTCTTAAAATCAATGTCTTTTCCCATGATTTATGCAAGGAAAAACACAGGGTCAGTGATATTACGACCAAAATTACCACCTCTAAAGAATGAGATATAGCTAGGAACAGGGCGTCGGGGTCCTCGACAAAGGGAAGGAAAAGGAAGGCCCTACTATTTAGGGATGGGGCAGCTACCTAATAATGTCTACAGTCTCCCTCTCCTCGAGAGTAAGTTGGTACTCAACCCTTGGCTTAAACCTTGTAGGTTTTTGCCAGTGCAGTAGAAATCGAGGTGGGAAATTAGGATAGAAGAGTAGATATCTCTTCGTGTCCTCGAGATGACAACGAAGCTTAAAGAATTTGGTCTTGAAGAATTTATAGGAGGACCTGTACAAAGTGAAGAGGGAACCGTCATAAGTGGCATTCAAAGACACCCAACCAACTAGTTTACCGAACTTTATTTGATAAAAATGAGTGAAGACGTTTATGGAGGGCTCAAGGCCTAAGTGTCCACAAAGAAGCTCAAAGGATTTAAAAAAGGCCCAACTATTAGGATGCAGCTGACTCGACACTATGTTCATCATGGTCAACAACAGAGTCGTCACACACAGTATATACAGAAACGAGAGCATCCACCTTTTCCCGTATTGAATTCAGAAATGTGTTTTGCCACCTCGCCTAATACCCAAGAATATTCTAGATCGGTAATAGGGGAATATCTACTACTCCTATTTTTCTTCGAGGGCTTCAGGTTTGAGGGGTTACGGTTTTGTTTTTTTCCTCTTCCTAGGGCTCGCAACAACTATAGGGGCAACCATTGAGGCAGGAGGAAGGCGGCGAGTCACAAGGGCGGGAGAAGACGTATGCTTCGAATGTTCCGCTTTGTCGAAAAGGGACTCAGTTAGTTTAGATGAGTTTTTCTTACCTAGGGGAGTGACCTCCCTCTCTAGCTTTGTTCTATCAGCACCAGAAGAAGCAGAAAAAGAAGAAGAGGATGCCATGAGCTTACCTAGATGTGAAGTGATTTAGTGACGGAAGTAGAAACAAGAGCGTGATCTTCAAGAAGCAAGGAAAGGTAACTCAAGCATGCGTTAAATGCAATTGGAGCGTTTGTAACTGCAAAACTTGAAATTGTAAGGTCTCTAGCTTAGCTAATGCTCACTCGCCGAATTCAAGGGTCAAGATTGAGCCACGCGAGTTGAGATCACTTGGCACCATCTGAAAGGAAGCAAAAAAATGTCTCATCAGAGTCACGTCACACTTTTTACTGCGCCTCATTTAATGCAAGCAATGATGACTTTATCGCCGAATCCAAAAGGCGAACAACATGGAAAGTCTCAAAACACTCCAAAGCGCCTTGTCCAAACGGAAGGGAAAACCGAGATGAGACCAACTCGCACAACTGCCTCCCTAACGGGAGGCCAAGTACATAACGATCAGAAAGCGACCTCATCTAACTACACATGAGTCGAACATACCTCGACTATCCATACGGTTCACTTACGGGAATGATGAACTCGAGGGCTTATGTACCTACTCGGTGCTAAGGCCAGATTCACCTGAATCCATTACGGCCCGGTCCCCTATTGATTACCAATTAGTAATTTATTACAATTGATCTCAATTTACTCTAATTGGTTCTAATTTACCTCAATCATATCATATTATGGTAATTCGTGATTCCTAACGTTCAAAATCATTATGGGGAAATATATGGTCTTTAATGACAAGGCCTTATAAATATGACCTAGGTCTATAGGAAGTATCATCTATCTCACTATTCCACTTACATATTTCTAACACCTTTTATACTCTTACTGACTTGAGCGTTGGAGAGTCTTTTACAAGTGAACTCCCATTCGGTTCAACGCTATCACTTCGGTTGTCGACCACATCACCGTGGATGACCTCCACTGGGGTCACACGCAAAAATTTTAAAGATTTTGAATGATGTAATTTGAGTTTATATCACTATAATATTTTAGGTGATTATTTTTATCAAGATTATTTAGAATCTCATTTATTCGTCTTGTTATGCAGTTTCCCATATACCTAGAGCAATGTAATAAAAGAGAACAACTGAAGAACAGTGGTCTTGGAAAGGTCGGGTTTCCTTTAACTATGTGACTAATTTGCTTTCTTGATAAGATCTAAAATATCGCCCTCTCAAATATTTGTAACCTTTTGAAAATTTGGACTTTTAATGTGCTAACAGGTAATTATGTTCTTATCAAAATCTAATGAAGAAATTAATGTAAATAGGAAACTAGTTAAAGATCAGTGTAATGAGTTTACAAGGTCTTGGCATGCTTAAATATGTGTAAATTATGATGTTTATTCGGGAAAATTTATGGAACTGATCACATTTAGTAAAGTTGAAACTGTTCAAAATTGATGGAATACTGAAAGAGTTTTGTTAATACATAGAGAAGTTTTAATTAAGGAAACACCTCTTTGCACTATTAGAAAAGATTATTAATTACATAGAGGATTTATAATAAAATTCAAACATTTCTTGTTATGGGAAAATTTGAGCATTGGATTATACAAACATACAACATATTTAAAATACATTCATTCACATAACTAAATTTAAGGTAGACGTCTAGGTTCTTTTAGGTGTTTCGGTATCTGCATTCTTATTTGTTTATGTGCATAGTACAATCATTGTAGTTCATAAAACATAAAAAAACAAGAGTAAGTATCAATACCCAATTTCGTCCGGACAAATAAAATTATTTTTACAAATAAAAGAAACGAAAAAAGATAAAATAAAAAAGAATAAAAATAAGAAAATAAAACTGTTTAACATGTGTTATTTAGTTTCTTTGCCATTTAAGAAAATAAAAAAAAAGCTTTGACTTTATGATAAATGTTTGATTAAATAATAATAAAAAAGATAAAATGAAATTTGTAAAAAAATAATAATAATAAAACAAAAAAAGGTGTTGGGTCTGTCTTAAAATAAATTGAATAGAAAAATTAAGTAAGCCCAATTGAACAGAAATGTTCACTTATAAAAAATAATTATGATCCAGTTTGATAAAATAAAAAAAGAAAAAGGTTTTCTTTACTAGGAGGTTGTTAGAAATAAAAAATTACTATTTACACCTTATTTCTCTATTAATTGTGTTTGCCACATAAGCAATAATGTTCCCAGCTCTTCACTACCAATTTTATATCTCTTGATTAAGGGTTATAAATGAACCCTTTTCACCTCTTTGCCTTCTTTCATGCTAATTGCATTCAGCCCTCATATTTATCACATTCAGCCCTCATAGATTCCCTGACTTCATAGATTCCCTGACTGTTCATATTTTTTTAACTGTAATGGCTTGTTTCTCTTCTTCGTTGCACTCTACTTTATTTCATAATAAAATATAACTATACATCTTTAAAAAGAAGTTAATATAGGGGATGGGGCAATTGATTTTTAATTAAGAACAATGATGCTGAGATTTACTGTGGGAGATGGATGGACTATCAGACAAATTTATAAAAAAAAACACAGAGAACACAGAAGGAGAAGACAAATGGAGAAAGAAAAATCCTGAAAAATTTTATTCGGTTCTGTTGAAAAAATCTAAGAGTCCAGTATAGTTCAAGTTACACAACTCTTGCATAAGAACTGGAAGAGCATATCACAACAAAAGGGAAAAGAGGAAGCTAAATTGGGAGTCTTGAACGGGTTCGTGTTCTCCCTTTAATTTTGTCCTAGTTCTGCTCTTTTTCCTTTAATTCTATACTGGTTCTGCTTTGTTATGTATTTTCATCTGTATTTGCTGTGTATTGTGTATTGTTTAACTCTGTGCACTACATCAGTATCAATGAGTAATTAGTTTGTAAACATTACTAAATTAAATTTAAATGATTAGATAAACTATTATACCTGTGGGATGATTGCTAATATGGGCACGATCATGTAGATGTTTGATATGGTTGTTGTTACCAACACTGATCCTAGGATTATCTAATTGTTGCATTTTGCACAACTATTATTATTGCTGGCTACTGCTAGCACGGTCAGATAGACCCAATGAAAAATACAATAACATTAGATCTCATTAGTCCAAAAATAGAAAACTCAATACAAAATCCTAAAAAGCCGTTTAATTTCATATCCCGAAAACCCAATAGTCCCAAAGTGGCGTAGAAAAAGCCAATTTATAAACAGAACCCATTGACAAAGAGCGCCTGTTCCCAATTAAAAATACCCTTCATAAAACCAAATAGTCACAGCAAAGTCCACGAAACTTAACTAATTCCATAATATTTAATCAACATACTAAACCTTTGAACAGAAAACCCAATAATTTAGGAAATGCCTAGTACTAATCCAAAAATATACCCAGCATCAAGAACACATCTACAAAACAAAAAATCCCAAGTTCAGAGGCACCCCTAAATCGCAAAAATCCAAAACCAAATAAAAAAACCTTAGAAACCACAACTAGAAATAATAATCGTAATTAGACAAGCTCGAAAAAAAATCAATGGTAGGGGAGGAGGGAGGCTACGTTGCCGGTGGCTACCGCGACATCATCCCAATGACCTCCTTGTTGCCGTGTCATCGCGGCTCTAAGCACCGCCGCTTGTTGGCGAACTTCCGCAGCGCTGGCGCCTTCCAAATAACTTTGCACTTCACGCCATCTCATAGCCTCAAGCCACCATCGCCACCGCGATGCCGGCGGTGATCACTTGGGTCACAGGCTCTTTTGCCTTGGTCCTGCACCGCCAAGCCCTTCCCCATTAGGTTTTCTTCTCTAATTTAGTTCTTTTAAGTGAATGAGTATTTTTTACGAATAAGCTGGCCATTGGGTTACGTCCCAACCATGGCGTACTTAAGTGGCTTGATTCTTTTCTTTTTAACACTAACCTTTTTTTTGTATTATTTTTACTATATACACTGTTTTCATTTTGCTTGTTTAGTTACAACGCATTTGCTTAATTTTGTGAATTAAAGATAAGTTAAGGAAAGTGTGAGAAATTTAGGTGAAATTAAAGCTACCACGTGGCTTAACCTAATTGTTTTTTTAATTTATTGAATGTATAGAATAGAAAGTGGAACCATATGTTGCAAATGGATAAAAAAAATAAGATAAATAATTTTTGGCAAATTGGTGGTGCTGGGGACGGGCGTTGTGGGGGTGCTGATACCTTCCCCACACGTAACCGACTCCTGAATCTTGAATCTGGTTCGTAGGCATTTTTATTTTTTAGTTTTTCTATGGTTTTCCATAATAAGCTATAGTGGCGACTCCAAATCTCAAAACAAATATTTTTAAAATTAATCATTGATCGCCCCGTCGTGATCCGGTTACAACAGTAAGCTAATGAAAATAAAATTTTAACATATTTAATACATGCAAAAAGAACAAATCATAATAGTCATTCATATAGAACACCATACATAAAGGTCTCACATGAGCCACATTACACATATCCGTCACACATGGATCACATCACACTCATTGGCCATATATGGACCACATTACACACATTAGCCACACATGGACTACAACATGCATGTAGACCACCCATGGACCTATTTCCGGAAGACCCATTAAGTATGTCTCTACTAGAGACTAACATATCTAATCCAATACTCAGCCTTAAGTTACCAGGGATTCTAAGGAAAAGGATAAGGGTAAGTTCAAACATCCAATACCAAGTGTCTACCAGCAGTCGTGGTGTATATAAACTCCCTCGTCAGCTTCTCACCACCTGATATCTTAGTCTACATGACTTAGATTATCAGTGAAGCTAGAGGATCTTTGTTACAGAAAAAGTGTATCATACTTAATGTACACAAACAAGCACAACTTATACATCATCCCAAATGTATGACCTCAAATTCATCATTCCATTATTAAAATCACTAAATTCCATTCAATTCACAAATCATAGTATACAATAATATTTTCATCATCAAAGCAGCACTTAATTATTAAATCATCACCAAAATTTTGTATTCCAACAAGTTCACACATGTTACTTTCCAACATCATCACTCAAATTAGGTCAATTAATCACTCCAAATGAAGATAAAAAATCATACTCATTTAGTGCTCAAGGACCAGTTAGACATGCAAAAAAGACTTGAGCATTGATAATCACATATTCAAGTCTTCTATCCTATAATTATATTTGAAGGTAATTAACTAACTAGTACACAAACAAGTTACTAGCTTCCCTTCCCTAAAAAGCTTAGTATTAAGGCAGCTCCAAAGTCAAGTAATATAACTCCAAAATTTAGGGATCTAGAGCATGTTATCAAAATATAACCAAGATTTAGTATATAAGAGAATAAGTTGAGATAATCACTTTTCTCAACCGACCCCCCAAAGATTGATGACCAAAATCTAAGAAAAAAAAATAGAGAACAAGGGATCTTTAGGAAACTTACTTTGTTTGAAAATCTGATCGGATAGAAATGTTCCTTGGTTCCTTAGCTACTGCGTGGTGTGATCAGGAAATAATGCTCGTATATCCTTTTGTATTTTCCAAGTGCAATCACCAGATATGAGATCCCACGCAACTTTGACCATACTAATATTTCTTCCACAGAGTTGTTTTATTTGGAAGTCTAAAATCCTAATAGGCTTCCGTTCAAAAGATACATTTCTTTTTTCACTTGCATTGAATCATATTATAGAATATGAATTTGATCAAGTACATATTTTCCAGTTGTGATGAGTAAAAAATGTTGTGGGTGTTGGCTAAAGGAGGAGGCAAAGCATATTCATATTTGACAAAACCTATTCTCTTGAGAATCTAATAAGGTCCTATGAACTTTTGGAGTCAATTTTTGCATAGAGATTCTCAAAACTATCAGTATAAAGTATCTGTCAATCTATTTACTACAACCCAAACAGAGTCAGCTTTCTCAAAAAATATGTGGGGGGTTGGTAACAAAATTCATCTAGATATTATCCCATTTCCACACTGGAATATCTACCTGTGTTAACATGCCTCTAGGTTGTTGATGTTCAATATTAGTTTTTTAACAAGTCAAAGAAGCAATAACAAAATATGGTACCTCATATTTTATGTAAGTTCATCAATAAGACTTCTTCAAATCTTGATATATTTTGGTCATACCCTGATGTGAGCTAAGTTTACTCTATTTAAAAATTTGATTGGATAGAAATATTTCTTGATTCCTTAGCTAATGCGTGGTGTGATTAGATTCCAAAATAGACGAGGTGTGGAATGAGAAATGAAAAAGAAAAAGGAGACTGAGATATGGAAAGATACGGTGCGAGAGAGAAAAAAAAAACGTGTGACTTATTGATTTTATCACTTAAAGAATGGTCAATTTTAAAAATATCTAAAAATTATTGAAAAAATATAGAAGAAAGTATTAAATTTAATAAGATATGGTATCAATGTAAATTGATATTCTTTAACCTCTTGATTAATTTTAAAAAGTATAAATGATCATTTTATATTAATATTAAATTTTAAATTTGAAACAACTTTTAGTTTTCTTGAATATTTCAACTAAATGGTTAAAATTTAAACCAATATTAAGTATAATAAAATATTTATTTATTTTAAATATTTATAAAATGTCGTTAAAATAACATCTCAACATTAAGTTAATTTTTTAAATTTTAAGTGCTTTATTTAATTTTAATTTTTAATTTATAAACTAATATTTTAAATTTTATATTTTATATTTTTTGTAATAGATGTATTTCAAGTACTTAGGTTAATTTAGTGTCCACATTTATAAATATATTTATAAATTCTTATACATAATTTCTATTAAAAATATGTTTAATTTGAGTAAGTGAAAGAACAAATGAATTTTTTTTTTAAATAATTATGTTTGTTATTTTTATGGTTTAATTTAAAGAAATAAATGAAAATTTGCTGATTCCATAAACATTTTCCAATTATTTCCCAGGAAACACATATGTTGGGATTTTTTTTATTTCTCTTTTGAAGTAAACAATAAATTATTATTTATATGTTATTTATTTTTATCTGGAAAAATGTAGGGTTAAATTTTTAATAATAGTAAATATTTATGTAAATAAATCAATATTTTTATTGCCTTTTCTAAACAAAACCTATTATTCATAACTCTTGAAATCATTATTTTCTTATATATATATATATATATATATA
>Ga0209700_108767_pt1 | contig 12556 bp, 5 predicted proteins | sample SiratroredBW_FD_187528 | JGI IMG/M metagenome (GOLD analysis project Ga0209700, IMG submission 187528) | Root nodule microbial communities of legume samples collected from California, USA - Siratro red BW (SPAdes) (version 2) | ecosystem: Host-associated > Plants > Roots > Nodule | place: USA... | reverse complement strand
TTAATTGTTTGAACCTCTGCAGATTGCATTCTAAGTTTCTTTAAAGAATTTGTATTCTCACATTGAAAAGCAAGTTTGCGAAAAGATTTGAAAAGGGTTCAATTCACCCCCCCCTCTTGAACTTAGACCAAATACTTACTTTAACACATTCAAATAAGATAATTATGTATTTGGTTAACTCATTGAAAAATTTCAACATCTATCAATCATCTATGTGTAACGCATGATGATTGTATATTTCAAAACAAAACAAACACTACATAAAAACAAGGATAAATTAAATAAATATATATAATAAGTTAAATAAATATATATATTCATAAAGTTAACTTTTATCCCAACTAAATTATAAATTATCAAATTTTTATAATTTATTTCATACATTACATCACAATTATTACTTCTTTACAGATTCCAAAAAACTCATCTATTGATTAAGATTTAAAGTATACACTTGTCATACTACCTCTTGATGTAAGTCTCCAGAGTCACAAGACAAAAGATCCATCAATTTCTCATCAATCCTCGTATGACAGGTTAATCCATATAATTTGGTTCTATTAGTTCCTTTTCACACTATGACACAATGATATGAACATCTTTCGATTCTTATTACCTAATCTTCATCTATATGATTCTAACATACCAATGAGTCAGAATATCTCCTTATTGATCAAATCCACAAACAACGCACATCCTAAACAATTTCAACATAGTAAAAATACTATGTTTGGATCATCATTTTGCACTATTCATCATTTATAAACTTATCTCATGCATAACATTCATTCACTATCTAAGAAGTCTTGATCTAAATACAGCCACAAGTGTAATGATGAATTTTTATTATCAATTTATGACAAATGAAGTCATAACTCTATAGAGAAGTCAAAGAAAAAAATATATATTTTAAAGAATTGGTGGTTTAATAAAAATAAGACCTAAATATTAATTTTCCTATTTATATGAACTTTTTATTCTAATAATAAAATATTTAAATATCATATTTCTTATATATTTTTACTCTATAACTATTTTTCAGGGTCTTTTTAAGTTCTGACTAACAAGTGTTGTGATCAAGAAACATGAAATATATATTAAAATACAAACGTCTTTTTTTCAACAATTTTAATTTTATACTTTTACATTTTTAAACAATAACTAGATAAAACTTTAATAATAAACTAGATATAATTAAAACAATATTTAAAATAGAAAAATAATATAAAAATAAAATTAATGCTCTTTAAAATATAAGTTACTTTCTTAAATAATAAATATAATAAACTACATTGAAACTTTTAATTACTGTTAAAATATATCTAAAAGGAAATCCTGTAAAAACCGACATTAAAATTAATAAAAGTAGTAAATTAAATCCAACATTAAATAATATTAAATAACTTGAAATTATTATTAATAGTCATTTTCTTAGCTAAATGACATAAATGAATTTTTTACCATACATCACAGTATTTGACAGAACCCCACTTTCTTAAACTATAATTTCTTTTTGTCGAAATTAGAATCCTTAAAATCATTAATTGATATTTTTATCCTAAAAAATAAAAAATAGTATATATTATGCTCATAATCAAATTTAACATAGTCCTTTTTTTTTATAAAATACACGACTTTATATAAAAAAACTAAGTATATATACACTATATTCTGCAAAATATAATTATCTTCTATGTATTTTAACATTTAAAAATACAATGTAGTTTTTGTTATTATTATTATTATCATTATTTATGTTACTTTATAACAATCACTTAAGTTTTCCTTTATCTAAATCAAAAGAAAATATTTTTTTTTTATTTTTAATATAATTTTAAGTGATTTATTTATTATACTCATTTCAGTTTTCTTATTTCAATCTATTTATGCACTACCGTATTTTTTTTCTTTAATCATAACTAACGTTTTCTCTACATATTAATTTAATTAAGAGTATAAATAAAAAAAGTAATAATATCTTAAAATTAAAAAATGACACATTAAAATAAACAATTTCTTTTATTAAAACTTTAAAAGAACAATAAAAATATTTTGTAATATAAAAAAAAAGAAAAAACTTGTTCATATTTAAAATGTTATTGACTATTATTTTATTATCGATGAATGTTTAAAATTTTAATTCTACGAAATTCATTTTGCATAAGTAATTTTTTTTGTTTATATAATATAAGATAAATTTTGTTTTGATTACTTTTTTTCAAAGAATTAAATCTAGGAATCTGCTTAAAAAAGTTTTATTATTCAGGTTCCACAAAATAACTATAAATAATACATATTTTTAAAAGCGATTTAAATTTGTATTTAATTTATTTAACATTCCCAAAGTTATAGAGAAATATACATGGTAATTTTCTTAATAAATGTTTTATTTGAAGTTTAAAAAGTGTTGTTTTTCGTGCCTGAAAATGCTTTTATGGAAACTTAGTTAAGCACTATTTCCAAAAAGTCTTGTACACTTGGATAAGAATGTTATCTTCTAAATAATATACCACACTATTTTCCAGGAAACTAAAAGCTTTGTTCATACCAAAACTCCCTGTGAAAAACTTGGTTTCTAAACATTGATCTTTTTTCTTCTGTCTCAGAGAAGATTTTGGCACTGTGTGGATATCAGTCTGTCAGGTTCTCTTGGCTGCAGAAATGTCTCAACTCAGACAGTAGTTCCACCTTATTTTCTGTTTGAATTTGATTTTTTAACCTTCACAATAGCAATTCCAATTTAATTAGTAATTTAAAGTTTTAAAATTTAAGATGCTACATTAAATATTCAAAGAAAAAAAAAATCGTATTTGACTTTCCAACATGATACATGCGGTAAAAAAATGCTATTTATATATATATATATATTGTGAATGACATGTGATGATTCTTGAAATACATTAAACAAGTTTCACACTTCTTAAAATATAGAAACACAGAAAATGAAGTAAATCATAGTTAAGGAACATTACCGTTCCCATTGGGAATTGAATAAACTAGTTTAGCGGTTAGGCCAAACAAAAAAATGGTCAATTTTTCAAATGTGTGTCCCGTGGCCTTGAACAGACAGATGAAGAAACATGGGAGACCGGTCCTCTTTTCCCTTCTTTGTTGTTGCGTCTTCGTGTTAGTATTGGGAACGGTCCAAACTGGTGAAACAATAAAGGATAAGTGGTAGGTAAAGTCCAATGAAAGAGAAGAGAGTAAAGTAACGGCAAATTCATCATAAGCTTGAGTTGACAGAGCGTTACCCATTCTTTTCAAACATACACATAAATATTATTCTTTCACCATCTCATTGCTATTTTCACAATAATACAACTGACACAGTCAAACTCCAACAATTACATTCAATTCAACCCTTTGCTCGCCCTTGCAGAGCAGCTACCTTACTGGCTACTTCCTCTCTACTATTGTTCTATTCCTCTTCACCCTAACCAAACCTAGCTGTGCTCTTTTAGTTTTTTTCTTCTTTTTAACTCGCTTCACTAAAACCTGCGTAACGTTCACTGATCCCATCTTCTTCCCTGAACCTTCCATCCCGCATCTAACAATACCCATTTCCGAAAAAACCACCAAAGACAACATCTTTTCTGTTTTGGCCCCCACCCCACATGGCATAGCTAAGCCGTTTCAATTGGGGTTGGTGGGCACCGTAACATTAAACCAAAGCCAACACCTTTCTCTCTCTGGGTGTTTTTTGGAATCGGTGAACTGGTTTTGGGTTGGGAAGATGGCGGTGGAGAAGGGTGTTGAGATGGTGGCATTGGAGTGTCTGGGGAAAGGGTTCGATATGGCCAGTGATTTTCGGTTGAGGTTTGCGAAGGGGATTCCTGGAGGGAGGTTGGTGGTGCTTGATGAAGAAAACAAGAGGGATATATTGATTCCTGGAACTGGAGGAGTTACCATTAAAGAGGTTTCTGAGAATATTCGGTGTGATAAAGGGGATAGAATACGCTTCAAGTCTGATGTACTTGAATTCAACCAGGTCCTTTTTGCTTTTCATCTTTATGTTACTGTTGTAAGAAGCAGATTTCAGTTTTGAATTAAGATCTGTGTTGTTTTGTTCATTTTTTAGTTAATTCTGTGGTTCGCTCCTTGTTGCAGATGTCCGAGTTGCTTAATCAGAAATCGGCTGTGCAAGGGAAAGTTCCTTCTGGGTATTTTAATGCGCTTTTTGATTTGACTGGTGATTGGTTTCGGGATGCTGCTGACACAAAATACCTTGCTTTTGATGGGTATTTCATTTCACTCTACTATTTGCACCTCACTGCTTCTCCACTGGTCCTGCAAGAAGAGGTGAAGAAGTCTGTTCCGGCTCAGTGGGATCCAGCTTCATTGTCTAGGTAAACACTAAGCTGCTATAACAATCTTTGGCGCATAGAAATATGGCATCTTTGTTTTCCCTATGTAAAAATGTTTATTCGCACTTTCTATGAGTTCTAATGAGAATGAATTTGATAAATTCAATTTGTTGCTGGTTTTTGTGCTTCCATTATTTTGATCGTCCTACAATGGTAACCAAATTAATAAAAGGATGTAGTATTTTCTTATCTTCCACATGAGGCTCAAATTACCTTTTAGACAGTCTTGTCTCCTGCTCTCCTTGGTAGCACCTGTTTCAGTTGATGTTAGTTTCTGTGTTCATTTTTTATTTTTGCTCAGCCTGTGTTCATGTTTAATGTTTTATGGGTGAAGCTGTTTGGCCGAGTAACTGTGTTGACAGTTTGAATGGTGCATGGTTGGTTTGTTGATAAGTACACGATGCTAATCAATTTTGTTAGGCAGGTTCATACAGACATATGGTACACACATAATAGTGGGTATGGCTGTGGGAGGTCAAGATGTAATCTGTGTCAAACAAAAACATTCATCAAAAATTCCTCCTGGTGATCTCAGGAGACATTTAGAGGATCTTGGAGATTTTCTTTTCTCAGATGTGAGAAGCCCTTCTTTGCTACAGGGGAAGACGGATGGAAAACACAAGGTAAAGTGCTATATCTTCTGTAACTTTTAACATATTTGTTACTTTTCTGTTGATACCTTCTGTCTATTCGTGTAGGTTCCTGAGGTCTTTAACCGTGTGATGCAATCTAACACAATGCAGTTCACTAGTATTTCAGAAACATCAAGCAAGGATGTAAGTGACAAAAGACAAATAATTTTAATTTGAAATAAAAAGATGTTCTAGGGTTGTGACTAAATTGTTTTATCTTGGAGCAGGGCCTCACTATTATTTGTTCAAAAAGAGGAGGAGATATGTTCAAACATAATCACTCAAATTGGCTTCAGACGGTGCCTTCTAACCCTGAGGCAATCCTCTTCAAGTTTGTTCCTATTTCCTCACTTCTGACAGGAATTCCTGGAAGTGGATATCTTAGTCATGCAATCAATTTGTATCTACGATGTATGTTCTAATCAGATTTAACATTGTTTCTATGATCTGCTACATATCCAAATCCATTTTGTGCCTAAAAACTATTTGTATATTTTTACCTTGAACAGACCACTGTCTATTTTCTTTATTGTTGAGGTAGGCATCACATCATTGGTTCATTTACTCTTTGCAGATAAGCCTCCTCTTGATGATTTACAGTACTTTTTGGAGTTTCAAATTCCGAGGCAATGGGCACCTATGTTTTGTGAGCTGCCACTCAGGCATCAGCGGAGAAAGACTGCTTCCCCTTCACTGCAATTTAGTTTCATGGGTCCGAAGCTTCATATCATCTCTACACAGGTACTGCTAACCAAAATCCCCGTGTTTGAGCAAGAGCAAATATTGTGCATGTTAGGCTTTACTTCTACCTTTGAGGTTAATATTCTTTTAGAAGGTTTATACTTAGTTGGTGTCAGGACTTTCTCCTTTCACTTCTGGCTTGTGACAAATTTGGCTGGGGTATAAAATTTGGTTATTCTTTAACCAGCTTTTGTTTTCAACCTTCCTAGTTCTTTTATTAGATACATTACCGTACCGTTATGACTAATCTTACCGTTATGAAATAAATGATATGAAGTAGGATTAGGATGTAAATCTAGTTAGAAATGTTTTGATGAATCCCAAGATTGAGGGCCCAAACAAGGTATATGGGATGAAAGAGGTGATATTGAAAGCTACATTTGAAAGGCCAATTCTTTTTGCATCCCCATAGTTTCCATGTGCACCTCAATGGGGTTGATTAAAAGACCAAACTGCCCCTCGCTGCCGCCGCCCCTTGCCACCGCGGCCACGCCTTGATGCCATTGTTGGTGCCCCCTTGGTGCCTCGCCTTTGTCTATGTGTTATGTCATGAATAGACTCAAGGAAGAAAGTATTCTGGATTGTGCAATCCAGAGAAATCAAGAAAGTGTTTTGGATTTTGCAATCAGGAAGTTTTGCATAAAATAAGCTTTCAGATTGGGTAATCCGAAAGGTACTTTTACATTACATAATCTGAAAGGTACTTTCAGATTACATAATCTGGAAGTTTTTTTTTTATGAAAAAAATGACTTTAAGATTATGCAATCTCAAAACTCTTTTTTCGTGCAGAAAATGATTTCCAGATTTCACAATCTGAAAGTCATTTTTTATTTTAATAAACCAAAGGAGCAAAGTGGGAATTTTCATATTTACGGGGATGCAAAAGGAAATTATGGAGTGCAAAAAGAAATCCCCCATTTGAAAACTACTTTTATTAGCCCAACCCCACTAACAATAACAACTAGAATGTATTGGAAACATATCTAGAAAGACCTTCCAAGATTATTGTATATCTTATATATTTGTATTGAGAAATACGAAGGAAAACTTTTGAAAATGTCACAGAAGTTTTAAGCCTGGTGATTTTGGCATGCCTATTTTGTTGATTTATTATCTACTTGTAGCGCAGGGTTTGCAGTTATGCTATACATACAATTTTGTTACTTTTTCATGCTAGTAAGATGTAGTTTAGGGTAAAAGAACCATTTAAGAGGATGCACAATAGTAAAGTAGTTGGACCAAATAATTTCCCTCCTGTGAACGGGTTATCCTCAAAGCTTAAGGACAAACAATTAACAAAAAAATTTCTTGTTTGGTTATAGAGGAAATGAAGATATCAAGGATGTGTTTGGTAGAGAGGGAAAAAATTAGAGAATGGAAATATACACAATTTAATTATGTATAGCTAATAATAATTGATTATGTTTCAGTCAAGACAAACTCAAATACCATTAGTGGGGCAGTTGTAGCTGGGTCCTGGATGACCGTTAGTAGTCTGTGTCCTGGATGACCGTTAGTAGTCTGTGTCCTGGATGACCGTTAATGCATGTAGCTGATCTCACTAAGTGAGATTTTTCTTTTCTCTTTCTGTATATGCTTCCTTCAATTTGATTTTTCTTTTGTAGCTATTTCTTTAGGATTTTAAGATTTGTTTAGTATACATGTTAGGTAATGAGTTCTAAATCGCTTCAAGCTTTACAGGTGGATGATATTTGCGCTGTATCTTGTCTGATTAACTGGTAAAATTTGGTTTTTCCATCAACATTTATCTTTCCAAAGAAGTGGCCAGGGTAGTCAAAGGCCAAATGATAATTCTTTTTTTAGGAGAAATAGTTGCTTATATTTCCAGAGCTCTCTAGGAAAGTTAGCAAAAGTATATTTGCTAAACCACACCTACATTAAGGTGTTCAATTTACAGAAGGCCAAGCTGCTTCTTTTGAAGAATCTCAAAGACTGCTAACTAGTTAATTCTTACATTCTATTTACCCCTTTAGCATTGGAGTTTAAACCAGAATGGCTGGTCCTCTATCTTGTGTCATGTCACAATACCTTGTATGCTTCTCTGACCACAGTGGAAGTGGCAGAATACCATGTATAGAAGAAGTGTGAAGTTTGGATGATTTATACATTTTAGGGTTTAGGGTTTAATGTCTGGTCATGTCTGATAATTTTGGGAGCTCAGATGCACTCAGTTCCAACATATCATAATATGTGAGCAGTGCCATGCAAGCTCTGGCCACCTGAGTTATTCTTTCTGTTTTCTTCATGATATTGGCTGCACAGCTTTGCAGGGATTTTTACTTGTTTTATTTTCTCCTCTCCTCTCATCTGTTTCTGAAAACTTGTCAATCCTTTATTCGTATGGTTCACACCATATTCTCTTGTTAACTGTGGTCTTTTATACAAAATGTCAGGTGGTAAGTGAACAAAAACCTGTGGTTGGCATGCGCTTGTACTTGGAGGGAAGGAAATGTGATAGACTTGCTTTGCATATACATCATCTTTCTAGCCTTCCAAACAAGATGACCCTCTCTTCAAGAACCTCAGCCTCGAGCATGCCATCTATGTGGCGAGGATCTGATGATAACGATTCGAGCGATCAATTTCTGGAACGAATAAGATGGAAGAGATTCTCAAATGTGTGCACAGCAGTGGTTAAACATGACCCCAACTGGTTGAATAGTTCTGGAGGTGTGTACATTGTTACAGGTGCACAGCTCCTTAGCAAAGGGAGTTGGCCAAGGAATGTGCTTCACCTGCGTCTTCTCTTCACTCACATACCCAATTGCAGTATCCGGAAGTTAGAGTGGTCGGCTGCCCCAGAAGCTTCAAGAAAAACATCTTTTCTCACAAATTTGAGCACAACATTTTCATTCACGCAGCATGGCAACACTGGTCCTCCAAAGCATGCTCCAACTGCACTCAATTCTGGTGTTTATCCAGACGGTCCACCTGTGCCAGTTCGCTCTGGTAAGCTACTTAAATACGTGGAGACAGCTGAGGTGGTCCGAGGCCCTCATGATGCCCCTGGCCATTGGTTGGTAACTGCTGCTAAGCTTGTGACTGATGGTGGTAAGATTGGATTACAGGTGAAGTTTGCATTGCTAGATTATTGGTGATTCCCGGCTGCAGTTCACTCATACTGCTACTTTTGTGTTGCTTGAAATGTTTTTGAAACTACACATGTATATTCTTTCCAAAGGCTTTGTACAGTACAGTATACAAAATGAGTGCTGTTGACATCGGGCAATAGAAAATTAAAATTTGGCTGTTCCGCTAATTCTGGCTGAATACTAAGTAAACCAGATATGTTGCAAAACAATCTGAGTCAACATGGCCTTTCAGAGTAATGGAACATGGTTGATACTCTTTAAAGTAATGTTTTCATTGATAAAGAATTAATTTAACTGGAGATTGCAAATCTTTTGTGGCAAGATACTAAGGGGGTATAGTATAAGAATATTTAATCTTGGCTGTTTAACTATACGTATCAATATTATTTTTGGTCTGGTTTGAAGAAAAATTTCAATAAACTCTTGTAATACATAAAAAATTAAGAAGAAGTAAATAAAATTGGCTTTGTAAATGTTTGTAGAGAAGTTCTTTTCAAACTCTTTCACATGATATGTTCACAAATGAGATGAGAGGGTGATTGAACGTGCATGGACAGCGATGGTGATGGTCAAAATTAGTTTCTCTTGTGTTCTCATTTGTTAGTGCAGCATATTGCTCTACCTGAGCACTAATTTAAAAAGTGTATTTTCGTTTAGTGAATAGCACATGTGTGCACTATATCAAAGTAAACAGATATCTGACTCAGATTTACACCATAAAATGAAATCATACCAACTTCTTTGGTATTTGCTACCTTAAAATCAATGCATTAGCAATAATTTAAGGCAAAGAAAGAGGAGGTAGTTGATTCGGTGTAAAGATGTTACTGGTGACCATATCAAATGCATGCTGGCCTGAAAAATACAACCTTGATTGGAGGTTCTTCCTAATGTGTAGCTTTCTACAATTCTTTGGGTATGCGTAGTTGTTAATTTTTTTCAAGTACTATAACATGTGCCACCCATACAAGTTATACATATTTAATTGAATATTATTAAATTAAATTTAAGTAGAAAACTATTGCTATCTTCTTAATTTCGTGTATTGATTAGTAGCCACCTTTAGTTCCTGCTTGGTTGTTTCTTATTATTGTGATAATTATAATTACAATTATGGAACTTCACTTGGAGTGAAAGGAATCTTGATGGGGATGCCCACTGATTGCGTTGCGTCTGAACTATAATAACCACCAAATTGAATGAAAAAGCTAAGAGGGAAACACCGGTCCTCTTTGTTTGAGGACTTTCCAAATTGCAGGACCCAATTGACCACAAATTGGTCAAAGCCATATTTTTTATTTTCAAAAATATCTTTCGCAAAAAACGGCTATTTTCACCACATTGACCATTGACCAAATTGTTGCATACCAGATAGAGAGAAACAAGTGGAGACGGAATAATGCTAAAAAAAAATATTAGGTGGCTGTTCACACTTTGAAAGTAGAAAAAAATGACACAAGTAGAAGGTAGAACACATAGACGCGTTAGGACGAGTTTCTAAACTTGATTTCTGAACCACATTGAATTTTTTAAAATAGGTTAAAAATGATGTAATGTTTGAACATTTTATCTAGATAATAGTAAGTTTACCACATTAATATAAATTATCACGTGAAAGAAAAGTCGTATTTAATCAAACGTCTTCTGATAAAACATATTTTGAATATAACAAATTATGAGTAAACATCATTATAAAAAAAATTCATGTTTGTCATTTAAGTCAAGATTGGAGCATCCGAACGTGGTGATTATAGCCGTGTCCCATGCACGACTTTATACTCACCATTTCTGTGTGTCTAAATTAGCTTATGTAAGATTGTTCCAATAACTAATAGTGTTGACTAGAATCTTAGATAAGTAATAAAGATCAGTGATATTGAATTCAAATTTTAGTACACATATGAATTATTGTTTTCAATAAAAGAATACTTGTGCTTTATAGAAAAAATACAAAGAGATTATGAACACATTTTGCAACACATCAATAAAGCGTTCATTAATCTTGCGTGTTTGGATTTTTTTTAAATAATTAATTTTTATATAAAAATTAAAATATTTAAAATATTTATAATGAAATATGCTGTTTGAATGGAAATTTTTAAAAGAAATTTATTAGAGTAATTTAGGTAACTAATATTAAACAGTTCAAATTTTATCTAAAATAAAATTTATAATTCTTTGTAATTTTTTTTATTTCTTTCTCTTCATATTGTTTTCTAAACTCAAGTGTTTTATTTTGATAGAGACGTTATTAAGAATGAAATAGTGTTAACTCGATTGAGATTAAAGCATCATTAGTTTAATATTGATTTTTTTGGCTATAATATTATTAGAATTTTCTTTAAGTATAAAGTTGAACATGATTATTTTTTAACTGATATTATCATTATTATTTTTTTAATCAATAAATGCTCATAGTATATAAGTAAGACAATCAAAAGAGTTAAAGCCACTTAATGATTAAAAAAATATTGCAATTACTAATTTCTTCTAACACTTATATGAAGCTATTCTTGGAGAAGAAGATGTAGAAATAACTTATTGCAAAGTATTGAAACACTGCTAACATATCCTATGCAACAAAAAAACTTACTCGAAGACTATTGTTCATGTTTTCATAATAATAAGCTAAGAAAAAAATCTTATCCTTCTAATCGTCGAAAAATACAAATCTTTCTTAGTAAGTAAAGCTAGCGATATTGTGATTACAAAAAGACATTTTACTTATCTTAGGTCACAAGTGACTTGTTGAAAGAATATTTAGGTTGGGCTAGAAGTGACCTTTTAAAAAAATATTTTAACAAGTTAGTCAGGAATGATTGAAATTCGAAAGAATACTCAGCATCTTTAGTCAGGAGTGACTAAATATTCAAGAATATTTGGTAGAGTTCGCCAAGAGTCCTACAATCCGAAAAAAATACTTATATATAGTCAACTATGAGTGACTACATATGAAAGAATACTCTTTTATATTTCGCAACAGTAGTATGTTTAGTTTAGCTTGACAAATTTGTCTAGAACCGGATATAGTCTATGTTATCAAACAAACCATTATAAAAATACTAAATAATTCTTCTTCACTTAATCTTTACATTGAATGTTATTGCACCATAACTAACTTAAGAAGATGAAGTTTTTTGAACAAAGTTCGTGCAAATATTTATTAGTTCATATGATCATTCTTAAACCTATTATTTGACTACAAAGTATCATATGACATTGGCAAAAAAAAAATCACAATTCAACCCTCCTATATTGTGTTTTTCATGTTTTCCACAAAGTTGATTAAAGTATAAGAAAAACCTATCAAAGAAAGGATATGTAAACTGAGCTCTCATTTTCTAAGAAAACTTTAAAACAATAAATGATTTACAAATAATGTATTCTCTTAGCTATCATCTAATAAAATAATTTAACACTTTTTGAACTTATTCACTATTGGGACATAACAAATGTGCATGCAAGAATTTACGTTGCTTTTTATATCTTTCTGCATGGAATGACTCGTCTATTTATAGGTGAAAACGTATTAGGCTGAGTTCAAGAGGGGGGTGAATTGAACTTTGAAAACTTTTTTAACTTTTTGAAACAGTGAAAACAATTTTCACAAACTGAAAAGATTTAACGAATCTCAATGATGGAAAATATAATGTTCAGCGAAAATAAACTGACTTCAATTTCGAATGAATTGATTTATTTCAATAT
>Ga0209700_108766_pt1 | contig 12556 bp, 13 predicted proteins | sample SiratroredBW_FD_187528 | JGI IMG/M metagenome (GOLD analysis project Ga0209700, IMG submission 187528) | Root nodule microbial communities of legume samples collected from California, USA - Siratro red BW (SPAdes) (version 2) | ecosystem: Host-associated > Plants > Roots > Nodule | place: USA... | reverse complement strand
TATATAAAATATATATATATATATATATATATATATATATATATATATATATATATATATATATATATATATGAACTCTAGACTCTGTTGCGAGGTTTGGTAATATTCAAACTAGGAAGTGTATTTGGGATTCGATTTAGTGGGAACGTGGTGCAATGTTTTTCGTAGTAGTCAGACCTCGATTGATTTTTTTTTAAAAGTTGAAGCACTGCTATTAATTTATTTTTTATAGATTAAAAATCACAAGAAAAAAAAAAGATTTGAACACATTACAAAAAATTTTGAATTATTATTATTTTTACTAACATTTTTATTAATGTTATTGATAATTTGCTGCAATATAAAATCAAACCTAGATATTATGAGTAAAAAAACTTATAATCATTATACCAAAAAAGTTTTTTAATAAATGGATATTTTGGATGACATCATACGTACCTTGAATGACATCATATGGTTTTTTATGATATCATATGGACTAGACTCTCGGTTTACAAGGTGTTATCGTACAGGGCCGGTTGGCTCTAGCAACAACAATATCTTCTCGTGCTGATCCTCCTGACTGTTCCAAGATCTGCTCCTTAGCGTATCGAATGCTCTGAAATTCACCGTCTTGGGAGGGGGGTCCTGCAGGTACTCCGACACTCAAGTCAATTTAGGGTTAGAGTGTGCAGGAATAAAGATTAGAGTTTTTAGATACCTCGCTTGAGATGACTGAGCCTGTATTTGTAAGTGTAGTGGTGGGCTTGATGGATTTGGGCCCATTTTCTCCTGTTACGGTTTTGGTAACAGAATAATAAAAGGAATTAATTACAAGATATTCAATTACTCTTTTGCCCTTACTTGAATATCTTGCTTTATGTGCCACGCGTAGTTCATCAAGACCACTTATCGGTCGGTCCATAGTGTCCGGTCGGCCATACAGTACATAGGCCCCCCAGTCCTTGAGGATACGAAGTGGCCGAAAAGGATTTATGAAGCGTGACCGACTTATCGGTCGGTCCATAGTAACCGGTCGTCTGTACAATACATAGGCCCCCCAGTCCGAGGATACGAAGTGGGGGATTTATGAAGCGTGACCTAACGTGCAATTTAGGTGTCCGATGAATCATTCACGCCGACCGTATCAACTGAGTAGTTTTTCGCTTCTTCGATGTCTGTGCATGAACTGACAGGCTCTTCAATCGCGGTCGTTGAAATTGAAGAGATCGTACGTACGAGAATTGGCCACGTCACCGCAAAAATCGGCTATAAATAGCCCCAACATCCCGTCATTTTCCGTCGTTGTCATTTCTTAAGCCGAGTAGCTCCGCCAAGTCTTCGGTCATCTATTGCTATCTTTCAAGGTAACCATGACTTCCTACTCTTTGCATTCTTATTCCTCTTCTGATTCTTCTAGCGGTCGGTCTGTTTCGGATGATCATAGAAACATTGCCGAGCAGGGGGTTAGTCCGATTGGGGCGTCTTTAGATAGACGTCTGACGTGGGTAGCAGTTCGTCCGATAGGAACGAGAGGGTGAGGTTAGACGGACCGGGAGCAACACACCGGGTGGTAGAGTCTCCGGCCTCTAGTAATAATGTCGATACTGATGACGACTGGGTGGTCCAGGACGTGAGGTCTGCATACTCTAGGTTTTTGACCCCTGCTTCCCTTAAGGCATTAGTGGATGTTCAGGATATTGTAAATTCTTCTATACCGGACGACGCCTTTTCGCTACGCCGGTGTTTGCCGACCGACCGCGTGTTCCATGGTCGGAGTTCATTTCCAGTTGACTTCTTTTTTATGTATGCTCGAGTGATGAAAGATTCTTGTATTGTAATTCCTTTTGATGACTTATGTTCGGACGTCCTTCGTTTCCTAAATGTTGCCCCCACCCAGTTGCACCCCATGGCTGGGCATATCTCAGGGCATTCCAGTTTGTGTGTTCCGCCCTGGCCATTACTCCTACCATTCCGTTGTTCTTTACTCACTACTCCACCCGGCCGGGTAACAAGGTAGGATGGCTATCTCTCATTAGCCAATCTCGAAACTGTTTGTTTAAGCCGTACTCGTCCTCTTACAAACATTTCAAAGATACTTTTGTTAAGATTGCCTTCAGAGAGGTCGGACGGGAGTACATTTTTGACGGGGATGAGCCCAGGTTTCCCCTATATTGGACTAGATCCCCTGTTCGTGTTGTGCCCTGGTCGCGGTCGGGATTATCGGCAGAGGATACCTCGGCACTTGCTGTGCTTGATAGCTTACCTAGGGGTATCCCTGCCCGAGATATTCTCAACACCTATTGGTGTGAAAACTCGAAAGGCGCAGTGTTCGGTACGTTCTTCCCTTTTACCTCGTCATTTTACCTTAGTAACTGTTTGATCATACTCTTGTTGTGCAGACACCCTTGTTGCCCGCACGCCCGCCATGAACAAGGTATTCAAGGACCTGATGTCGTCAGCACTAGCTGGGGAGAGCAGCAAGCGACCTGCCAAGGATAAGGGGAAATCTGTCCCCCGGACGCCCAGTCCCCCTCAGAACATTGAGCCGTTGGCCACATCCCCCCTCCTACTGTCGGACAACCTGGTCCTTCAGAAAAGAAAAGGTCGAAGCGAGGATCTGACCGGTCTTCCTCTCAACGGTCGCCTAAGCGCTTAAAGGAGGCGGCCACCGATCACGAGAAAAGTTCAACTTGCAACTTTCTCAATAAAAAGATAATGGTGGCCGACCGTGTAGTCATCGGTTTGAATGATTACGAGAAGAACCAATTCATGCCCGCCACCCGCAAAGAGTTGAGAGATGCCCTCCTCGAAATGAATGCCCGGGCTCTCTTGCTTAGCCGGGTTGCGGGGGAAGAGTAGCTGAAAGATGACGCAGCGGCCGTGGAAAGCTTGAAGGACGAGCTTGCCGAAGTGTCAACATCGCTGAAGGTTGCCCAGGCCGATAATGAGCAGGTGAAGGGAGAAAATCGAAGCCTGAGGAAACTGGTGGAGGACTTGGGAGGGGAGAACCGGGCCTTAAAGGAGCAGTGCCTGACGGCCGAAGAGAAGGACAAGGCCGCGGCCGACCGGATAGACCACCTGAGCGAAGATGTTGTGGATTTAACTGATAAGATTACTAGACTGACCCTCGAGCTGGAGGAGGAGCGGCTGCAGCGCAAGAAGGGCGAGGAAAACTTGGTTGAGTTCAAGGGCTTCGTCCTTGAACAACACGACCTAGGATTCATGCGTGCCGTGAGGCAGGCGGCCTACTTTTACCAAGTTTCGGTCGACGAGGGAAAGTTTGATAACAGAAAAGACATCTACCGTGGTGAGCTGGTGTCTGCCGTGGATGTGCCGGATGAGGAGGATGAGGGCGACGAGCAGCTGGGAGGGGATCAGTCGACCCCTAAAGTTATAGTTTCTGATTAGATATTTTATATATGTAACATCGGAGGCCAGTGTGCGGCCGTCCGTTTTTTGACAAACCTGTAAATACATTAATGATATCGGCCCTTTTGCTTTGTTATTGGCTTGTTAATCGTGTGATTGTTTGCATTTGATTAGTATGTCGTTTAGTATATGTGTCGCTCATAAAATCCGACTGCTAAATTGATTTAAATACACTGTACGGCCACAGTAAGCCAAGAGAACCTTTGAGCGTGGCCACCTTTCGGTTGACCGGGTGATCACGAATGGATGTCTCATGGTAAGCAAAGAGCACCTTTGTTCGTGGCCACCTTTCGGTCGGCCGGTTGATCGCGAATGGAGGTCTCATGGTAAGCCAAGAGCACCTTTGTTCGTGGCCACCTTTCGGTCGGCCGGGTGATCGCGAATGGAGGTCTCATGGTAGGCTAAGAGCACCTTTGTTCGTGGCCACCTTTCGGTCGGCCGGTTGATCGCGAATGGAGGTCTCATGGTAGGCCAAGAGCACCTTTGTTCGTGGCCACTTTTCGGTCAGCCGGTTGATCGCGAATGGAGGTCTCATGGTAGGCTAAGAGCACCTTTGAGCGTGGCCACCTTTCGGTCAGCCGGTTGATCGCGAATGGAGGTCTCATGGTAAGCCAAGAGCACCTTTGTTCGTGGCCACCTTTTGGTCGGCCGAGTGATCGCGAATGGAGGTCTCATGGTAAGCCAAGAGTACCTTTGAGCGTGGCCACCTTTCGGTCGGCCGGTTGGGATGTAAAACCTGCGCGGAATGTAAAAGAGAACTGCGATTCTTATTGCATGCGGTGCCTCGTTAAAACCTCCTTGGCCAAAACCCTCCTTAGGGAAAAAATGCCATAGGTAGGAAAGAGTACACCGTTGAAAAAGTTAATTAACACATATAAGTCTGAATAATAAAAACAAAACCAATTCGTGACTTTAACTGAAATAAATTTTGAGGTGGTCTGCATTTCAGGTATTGGGAATCTGCTCCCCATCCAGCTATTTCAGCCTAACCGCTCCTTTGCCTAACACCTGGCTGACTTTGTAGGGGCCTTCCCAGTTGGCCGCGAACTTTCCATCCGTCTGATTTTTCTTGGCATCGCCAGTCATTCTCCAAACGAGGTCGCCCTGCTGAAAACTCCTCGGATTTACCTTAGAATTATACCTGCGAGCTGCCCTTTACTTACAGACTGCTTCTTTTATTCTTGCCTTCTCTCTGAGTTCATCAAGGAGATCTAACTCAGTTTTCATGCATTTATTGTTCAGTGAAAGGTTTCTCAGTTGTCTCCTTATTGTGGCTTCTCCTATCTCGACCGGCAACATAGCGTCCGTCCCGTAAGTTAGGTTATATGGGGACTCCCCAGTAGATGTCTGCGGTGTGCAGCGATACGCCCATAAGGCCTCAAGTAACTCATCGGCCCACTTTCCTTTGGCAGCTCCTAACCTTTTCTTCAGCTGAGACAAGATTACCTTGTTGGCGGCCTCCGCTTGACCATTCGTCTGTGGGTGCTCCACCGAACTGGTTATGTGTTTGACCCCTAGTTCATTGAAGAAGGCTTCTAGCTTTCGGTCCACAAATTGTCGGCCGTTGTCAGTGATGACCGTATGAGGAACGCCGAACCTGCAAATTAGCTTCCACGTGAAGTTTTGGACATTGGTGGCCGTGATCTTGGCCAGGGGTTCGGCCTCTATCCATTTTGTGAAATAGTCCACTGCCACAATTAAGAATCGCCGTTGTCCGGTTGCCGGTGGGAAATGACCTAGGATATCCATTCCCCATTTGGCGAAAGGCTAGGGAGCACTTATGATCTGCAAGTCGGTCGGCGGTTGACGGATAAACCTGTCCGTTTTCTTGACAACTTTTGCACTTCTTCACGTAATCGACGCAATCCTGGCGGACTGTCGGCTAGTAGTACCCGGCCCGGACTATTCTGGCGGCTAAAGTCTTATGACCGGAGTGCATGCCACAAATTCCGTTATGTAACTCGTTCATCACATATTCGGACTGCTCTTTCCCCAAGCACTTTAAAAGTGGGGTTGTGAAGCCTCGTTTATATAGGTCGTCGGCTATGAGGACATATCGGGCGGCTTTCTTGGCTAACGCCTTATCTGCCACAACCTCCCCCGTCAACAGTGTTTTCAGGGTTTGGATAATGGGCGACCGCCAGTCTTCCTTCATCTCGATGTTCATGCAATCTTCTTCTGATACGGTTGGGTTGCTCAGGGTAAGCTGAATGACAGTGTCGAATCTGCCTTTCCTTTTGCTTAATGCAAGTTTAGACAATGCATCTGCACTTCCGTTTTTGCTCCTAGGTACATATTGGACCTCTGCGTGTTGGAGTTTGGAGAGGAGGGTAGACACCTTTTGATAGTACCTTGTTAATAGCGGATCCTTTACCTGAAAAGTCCTGTTGATCTGATCGACCATCAATTGGGAGTCGGTCAAACATTTTAGTTGCTTGACTCCCATGTCTCCTGCCAGGTTTAATCCAGCTATGAGGGCCTCGTATTCAGCTTGATTGCTAGATGCCTTGAAGTTGAAGTGCAACGATTGCTCCACTTTCAGCCCACCCGGGCTTTCCAAAACGACTCCCGCTCTACACTGCTTACTGTTGGACGAGCCATCCACATACAACATCCATACAACTTGTCGCTCCGGTGTTTGGAGTTCTAACACAAAGTCGGCCAGGCATTGCGCCTTAATGGGCCCTCTCCGTTCGAACTTCAACCCGAATTCCGAGAGCTCGACCGACCACGATATCATTCGTCCGGCCAGCTCAGGCCTTAAAAGGATCTTCCCCACCGGATAATCGGTCTTCACTGACACTGCGTGACTCTGAAAATATGGTCGAAGTCTTCTAGCGGCATACACGACTGCCAACGCGGCCTTTTCTATTAGCTGATATCTGGTCTCTGCATCTTGCAAGGCCCGTCCTACACAATAAACCGGTTTTTGGTCTTCCTGTTGCACCAAAGCTGCACTGATGGCATCCTCAGAAGGGGAGATGTATAATAGGAGTCCGCCTCCTGGGGTCGGTTTCTGTAAGATAGGGGTTAATGATACTGCTGATTTTATCTCTGTGAAGGTTTTCTCACACTCGTCGCTCCACTAGAATTTGTCCGCCTTTTTCAATGTTTTCACGATCGGCCTTATTTTTTCGGCTAATCTAGGTAAGAATCTGGAGAGTGACGTGAGTTTGCCAACAAGGCTTTGTACCTCCTTGAGAGTGGTAGGGCTCTGCGTGTCTAATATGGCCGAGCACTTGTCGGGGTTAGCTTCTATCCCCCTGTACGTGAGCATGAATCCCAAGGTCCTTCTACACCAAACACACACTTTGCTGGGTTGAGTCTCATGTTGAACTTCCGAAGTTGGCCGAATACTTCGTCTAGGTCGGTCAGGTGTTGGTCGAACGTGGCGGACTTCACCACCATGTCATCAACATACACTTCCACGTTCTGGCCGACCTGATCCTTGAACACTCGGTCCATTAACCTCTGGTAAGTAGCACCTGCATTCTTCAGCCCGAAGGGCATGACTTGATAACAATAGTTCGAGGCCTCGGTGATAAATGCTGTCTTCCCCACATCTCGGTCGTACATCGGAATTTGGTTGTACCCCGAAAATGCGCCAAAAAAACTGAGCACCTTGTTACCGGCCGTCCCGTCTACCAGGCGGTCAATACTAGGCAGCGGGTATGCGTCCTTCGGACAGGCTTTGTTCAAACTCGTATAGTCGACACACATCCTCCATTGTCCATTGCTCTTTTTCACCAGCACCACATTTGCCAACCATGTGGTGTAATGAATTTCTTTTATAAATCCGGCCTCCAGTAGTTTTTGCACTTCAAGTGCAGCTGCATTCCTTTTTCCCTCGCCCATTCTTCTCTTCTTTTGTGCAACTGGCCGAGCTTCTTTACAAACGGAGAGTCTGTGGGACATCACTCTCAGGTCCACTCCGGGCATGTCTTCAGCCGTCCAGGCAAAAAGGTCCCTGTTATCGGCCAGCAATTTGGTTACCCTTTTGACTTCGCTTTCTGTCATGCCTCCGCCTAATCGAGTGTTTTGGCCTTCTCTTGCCAACTGTCACTCGGTAACGTCGTTACTCGGCTTCATCCTTACATCATCATTGATCCTAGGGTCTAGATCCGTCATGGCAACCATCCTCTGGGCAACGTTTCTCTTCGCGGTCGTCTCGGTCGTTTTCAGTTTCAGACTTGCCACATAGCACTCCCTAGCCGTTTTCTGGTTGGCATAAACGGTCGCCACGGTGCCTCGGTCGGATGGGAACTTCATTGCCAGATGCGGCGTGGAGACTATGGCTCCAAGTTTGTTCAAGGACGGCCGCCCCAACAACGCATTGTAGGATATGTTAACATCCACTACTATATACCTGACAGAGATGGTTTTCTGTCCCCGGCCGGGCTCCCAGAACCTGGTGTCCAAGTCAACGTATCCTTTTGTGTCGACCCGTTCTCCGGAGAATCCCACTATCTGCTCATCCAAAGGGATTATCTCGCTTTCCTCTAACCCCATCTTTCTGAACGTCCTCCAGTAGAGCACGTCGACATAACTGCCTTGGTCTACCAATGTCTTTCTTACTTCACAGTTCGCCAGATCGATGGTGATAACCATTGGATCATCCTGCTGGGTATCGATCGCCTGGATAACCATTGGACTGCGCTCTTGGCGCCACTCGTACTGTCGTCGCCTTGCGACGTATCTCTGTAGGTGGCCTACCTGGATCAGCTCCTCGATTTTATCCTTGAGGGTCGCGCATTCCCCTGTTATATGACCATGACAACGATGGTACCGGCAGTACTTACTCCGGTCGGCGTCCTGGGGCGATACACCCCTCCTTGGTTCCTTAATGAGGTCGGTACTCAAAGCTTCCTCAAGGATGCGCGTCCGGCCGGTATTGAGTGGTGTGTACTTTGTGAACCTCTGCGTTTCGGACATGTCCCTGTATCGCGGGGGGTTGAACGGCCGGTCGGCCCTTCTCCCGTGGGTTTGCTCACCTCTCGAATATTGTCGCAATTCTTCTACCTGCATAAATTGAGTAGCTCTTCAGCGGAGATCGTCCATGTTGGCCGGGGGTTGCATGGCCAGACTATCTGCGAATGGCCCCGACCTAAGTGCTGTGATCAAATATGCCATTGCTACTTTCGGTAGGAGTCCGCGTATGCCGAGAGCGACCTGTCCGAACCTTGCCATGAAAGACTTGAGGGATTCCCCCTTCTCCTGTCGGATGTTTACCAGCGCAACCGAGGTCATCTGATGCGGCTTACTCGTTGCAAATTGGGCTATAAATTTGGCCTTCAAGGTCGCGAAAGAGTCTATCGATCCGGGGGGTAGGCGGGTAAACCAACTGAGCGCCGCCTCCCTCAAGGAGGTTGGGAAGACCTTGCAATATATGTATCCGTTCGTCGTAAACAAGGTTAGTTGGGAAACGTACGAGTCGATGTGTTCGTTCGGGTCTGTAGTGCCATCGTACTTGTCCAATGTGGGATTATTCCAGTTGGGCGGTAACTTAGTTGCCAGTATATCATCGGTGAAGGAGAACTGGTGATCTGCCGAATCCTCGACACGTCGCGATGTCGCGTCTTGGTCGTTCCGGCGAGAATTTTCCGCCGGACGTTCTCGTTGGGGCTCGTTTCTTTCTCGGTCGGGTTGCAGCTGTTAGGTCGGTCGGGACCTGTCTCCTTCCGCGTGAACGTTTCCACTGTGCTGCGCCTTTTCGATCCTCTCCAGCTTCTGTCGGAGCCTTTCATTTTCCTCTCGAAGGGCGTCGTTGGCGCCCGCCTGGCCCAGCCGCTCTTCCTCCCTCTGCAACCTATCTTCTTCTTGCATTTTGCGCATCAACTCTAGTTCTCTTTGCATCTCGGCTAGGATGGCCTAGGGGTTTCCTTCCTGATTGACTTGCTGACCATCGTGATTGTTCCTTGTCGGCACCAACGTTGCTAGGTCAATCTCGGCCACACGGTGGCCGCCAAAATGTTATCGCACAGGACCGGTTGGCTCTAGCAACAACAATATCTCCTCGTGCTGATCCCCCTGACTGCTCCAAGATCTGCTCCTTAGCGTACCGAATGCTCTGAAATTCACCGTCTCGGGAGGGGGGTCCTACAGGTACTCCGACGCTCAAGTCAATTTAGGGTTAGAGTGTGCAGGAATAAAGATCAGAGTTTTTAGATACCTCGCTTGAGATGACTGAGCCTGTATTTGTAAGTGTAGTGGTGGGCTTGATGGATTTGGGCCCATTTTCTCCTGTTACGGTTTTGGTAACAGAATAATAAAAGGAATTAATTACAAGATATTCAATTACTCTTTTGCCCTTACTTGAATATCTTGCTTTATGTGCCACGCGTAGTTCATCAAGACCACTTATCGGTCGGTCCATAGTGTTCGGTCGGCCATACAGTACACAAGGGTTTACTTTTGAATAGGATATAAAAAAAAAAGTTAAAGTGATACGGTTTTGAGTAGAATGATGTTATGCGATAAAGGTACAGTAAATGAAACGTACCATGGGGACATGACAATAAAGGCATTATTAGGCGGTGCTTGCAGCTGAAGTGGTGGTTCACAGCGGCGTGATAGTTTTACGTGTTCTTGCAACATCAGCACTATCTTTTTTCTTTTGTTTTATTCTTTTCTATAGAAAATTATAACAATAATAAAATGATGAAGTTAAGCTCAATTTGAATAACTTCTGCTCGTTCACGCTGTCTTCTACCCCTTAATTTAGAGATTGTCGCAGGGAAAATAGCGACTCGGCGGTGACCGTCCATAATGCACCACAGAGATGGCTTCTACAGTGGCAATAATTATGCGACAGAGGTTCTTCATAGTTTGACAGTGAATACACCAGAGAAATTACACCGTAGAGATTAATGTTCGCTACATTTTTTAAGATAGTAGCGAATGTTAACAAAAGTGCAGTAATCCTCACAGCGACAATCATCGGAGCTTACATCGATATTAAAATATTCATGATGGAGAGAGAGTGAAGAAGATAGAGAGAAACAACCGCAATCAACGTCAAAAAAGTTCTCCATTGTTATTTCTTTTCTGATTTCTTTTTTACTTAAGGATGAAGAATTTTGAATCAGGCAAGAAATATTTAAGTAAAAAATAAATTTCTAACTATTTTTAATGAATTTTACAACAATTTGTTAATTTTTTGTAAAGAAAAGTACAGGAATATCTAATCAAGCAATCATGATGGAGAAATACTCATGCATCAAGTCTAAAAATGTTAACAAAACACCTATGTAAAAAATGTTAAAGAAAGTAGATGAGGGCAATGAAAGAACTAAACAAATGAGCGTGAGCGAGAGTGAAAACTCACAGAACACACTAAAGAGACTCAGTGGCACCGCGAGAGAAACACAATAATGAAAGTAGTAAAAATATTAGGTTAGTTAATCCATACGCGCTCACTCAAAAATTAGATTTTTTTCATGTGTTGGAGCATATTACATCGGTTATAGGGTTATAGCGAGAACCAATATAATAGACATTTTCTATATCAGTTTTAGGTGACAACCGATGTAGTATCTAACACCTATTATACATCGGTTGAGGCTCGTAACCGATGTAATAGGTTCAATGTCAAACCAAATTTTAATTTTTAATTTTTTTTAGTCTTTTCTACATCAATTAGAAGTGTCAACTGATATAGAATGAGATATATTACACTGGTTCATCAATAACCGGTATAATATCTCTTCACATAATTTAAAAAAAATCACGGTATTTTTATTTACATCAGATATGCTTTAACTAATATTTTATTCTATTGTAGAATGAGTTTTTTATACTAGTGATATAGTGAAAATTATTATATTCCTTTTCATAATGATATAAGTTTCTATTTTGTTCACGATATCTTATACGTCCGAATCCTAACACTGCATGGCAAATTAAGTAATCACATAGGCATAGCGAGGCTAGTCACAAGCAGGGAGCACAGGAATACAAGCAAACAGGCTTTCATTTATTTTTTCCAGACAATCAATTTCTTTTACAAGATTCGGGATTGTGCTACCGGTGCAGGAACTTACTAGTGGTGTAATTCGCTTAGCAACAATAGCAGATAGGCATATGGAGGATTTTGTTGGCCAATTATAATAGATGAGACTTTTGACTTACTCTGGAATTGTAGATGATATAGATTGTCTACACTTAGATACTTTATTAGTTGAGATTGATCTTCAAGGGCTAGTCAATTTCAAATAGTGATGGTACATGGTTATGTTGGCCAAAAACATTCATCTTATTTTGTTTATTTACTTTTTTTATAAACAGATTTAGACATTCTTTTATGTTCTTTATTTATTTCTTTTTGCCCATTAAGAAAAAAGTACATATATTAAATTCCTAAACACTCTCGCTAATTTCTACGTGTTGGTGAAGATTTGGTAATTCAAACCTAAATCAAAAGAAATTAGAGACAATAATAAGTGTTTAAATATCATTATTTTAAATTACACATTTAACATGCAGATGGAATCTGCTATATATTTTACAAAGCATAAACATTCATTTCTATGCATCAGCACCACACACTTCCAACCACTAACATCTATATCAAATTTATTTCATTCAGACAAAAGACCTACATGATAAGAACACTTTTCCTCCAACATCACAATTTCAAGGGCAAGTGGGTCCATTATTTATTCTTTTACTTTCCTTCTTTCAGCTATGCCTTCACAAAATGAGCATCAATATCTTTAGTGCATTTGTGAAAATACTCGATATAGCCATACGGAGGATCAACTTCCTCACTAACCCTCTCATATTCAATTGTCCACTTTATAATAGCACCACCTTGCTCCTTATCAATTGCTTGAAATGTGAGCTTAAACACCTTAAAACTGGGGTCGATATCTTCACCGAAGAATTTGTATGTGATTGCTTTGTTCTCTTTATCAACGGATTCAATATGCTCAAGACATGTTGTAACCTTACCATCTGTTCTTTCACAAACAATCAAGACCAGTATAAACAATCATTGTATAAGAATTATAAATTACAAAAGAATTCATTTATATGTAACATTTTTTTTTCAGTTGTAACTTAGATCATCTTACTCATATATATATATATATATATATATATATATATATATATATATATATATATATATATATATATTTTTTTTTTT
>Ga0209700_108765_pt1 | contig 12564 bp, 3 predicted proteins | sample SiratroredBW_FD_187528 | JGI IMG/M metagenome (GOLD analysis project Ga0209700, IMG submission 187528) | Root nodule microbial communities of legume samples collected from California, USA - Siratro red BW (SPAdes) (version 2) | ecosystem: Host-associated > Plants > Roots > Nodule | place: USA... | reverse complement strand
ATGTAGTATCAATGTTTGTGAATGATGTGGTGTGTGATCGAGACATAGTATCTTTAGGAAAGGAGATACCCGTGTTGAGATTATTAGGATGTGCATTGTTTGGGGATTCTAAGGAGGTATCCTGACTCTACTGGTACATTGGATTCATATCGATGATGTTTACCAGTTGGTGAAGAGTTGAAGGAGGTTCATATGGTCCTGTCTGAGGTTTGAAATATGAGCCCGATCGGAGTAGGACATATGGATTAACCCTGTGCATATGGGGTCCGAGGTTTGAAATATGAGCCCGATCGGAATAAACTGTTCGGAACAGTTAGGTGGTATATGACAGGTGCACACCTCTTGATGTCTAACTCAATGCACGGGTCTTCCGGAAGTAGAGAGTCTAGTGTCTTTGTTTGTGAGTCAGTGTATGTATGATGTGAGATGAATTATGAAAGATTGAATTGTTGTTGTTTGTTGAGATAGAAATCCAATTTATGAAAATATATATTGTTTTGAAAACTCTCTAGCTTACCCTTCTTTTTGTGTTGTTGTTTGTTTTGTTTTTAAAACTGCGATGATCGTGTATATTACACGAGAGCAGAGACAGGTGGTGTGAGTCCTAGTGAATTGTGATGGAGAAGCTTCATTTTTATTTTATTTGTAATTTTACAAAGATATTTTATTAAATCTTATGCGGAGAAGTATAATTTAAAATACATGATGAATGTATGAATTTTTATATTCAAGTTTATTATATAAATTTTTATGTAATAAAACTTCTATTATATGAAAAATATGGGATGTTACAAAAAGCAACTTTTGATAAACATAAACATTTCATAGTAATGAATATTTTTAGGTTGAAGTGTAAATAACATATAATTAAATAAGATTTTATAAAACTTTTGCATTAAAAATAATATAGCATGTATTGCTTGAACCTACAAATTGATTAGTTTATTAGCTTTAAAATGATAAGATTAATTGGATTTAAAGTAAACATATAAAAACAAAATGACCAAGTCATCAATTTAACCATTTTACATAATTTAAAAATACCTTTAAATAACTAAAAAGTTATTAACTAGATTATTATTTTCAAGAAAAAACAAATTAAATTATTAATGCTAACTTTTAATTTTTACCTAAATATTTTTTCTCAATATAGTGCACATTAAAAAAGTGATAAAATAACAAAAATATTGTTTGTGTAAGAAACTTTACTGACATGATTTAGTATCTATTTAAAATAAATAAAAATATATCCGAATAATAAAATACATGCGAATCATAGGTTACTATATTTTGAAATTAGGTCTATTTTTTACACTTCATAAAACTATAACTATATCTATCTTAATTTACTTTGCACTGAAAAAAAATATTTAAAACTTTTTACAACAAAGTGTTCTAAAGTCAATAAATTAAAAATTATCTATGTATATGAATATGTATATATATTTGAATTTTTAATTAAAGTAATTACAATTTTAGGTATATAATTTAAACCAACTAGTATTTGTGTGATTTTATTTTTGCCTTATTGGTTTTGGATTCATTTCGTTACTATTTTTGTAATATTTTACATTTCAAAATAGTTTCCTAAAGAATTCCCTCAATGAGAAAAAAGTATCTGAGATTTTCTTTCTTTATTTTTGTTGTTATTGTAGGTGTAATTATATTACATTATTTAATTAATTTTCTAGCTCTGAGCTAAACACAGGATCCAACCAAACTGTAAGCCCAATATGAAAAATGTGAAGCTGTCAACTTGAATAGACATCCATGACTCATATGTGCAAAGTTAGGCCACAATAGCCTAACCAGACAATTGGGCTGCTGCTATTCAAATTTTCCCCTCAACAGTGTTCTTATTTTTATACGTACTTTTCATTGAAAAACAAAAACTTTTAAGGTTTTGAAAAGTTTCAAATTATCATATTTATTATATTTAATTTATGCTTATTAGCAGTAAACTAATATTTTATTGAACACTTAAATATTTTTTAAAGTTATAAACTTTTACTTTTGATTCATATATTCTCACAAACACTTGTGCCTGACATATAATATTTATTTTAAAGGTTATAATGTATACAACATGTAATTGCTATATGAAAATGATAATAGGATCATAAGTAGGACTTTGAAAGCAATTTGGCCACTATTTGGTGTTCATAGTGTGTGGCAAGTTTGATATTGAAGGGGAAAAATCCATGAAGGCAGCAACAAGTGATGGTTACTTTGAAGTTGGTTTTGGCCATGCACATGTCAAAGTAGGACCATTCAACCACTATGTACTGATAGATATTACAGCCATGACATGAGATTGAGATGCTTGTTAAAGGCCTAACTTAGCGGGATAGGTCGTTGGTTATGCATACATGGTTTGGCCATTATTCTCTTTGGGTTGCAATCCAACTTTTCTCTTTGAATGAACTCACTTTTTTTCATGAAAAGCTCAATAAACATGTACTATAGTTGAAGATCTTGCATTAATATGTAATTTTTATTAGATTTTTAAGTAGGAGTGTAGTCTAATATTGAATAAAAGTAAAAAAATTAAATATATAAAAGAAATATTTATAAATCTAATACATTAAAGTTTTAGATTAACAATAATGTCATTTTTCTGTGTTTGATCTTTTCAGTATTTTTTTCTCTATTTTTCTAACAAATAATATCAGAGTCATTAATTTGTTTGATTTCTCCTTTCTGTCCTTTGATTTTTTCAGCAATTTCAATAAAATAATTAAAACACAACTTTAATTTTGTGGAATCAAATTAAAACTCAATTCAATTATGTGATAATTGTATCAAAATCTATTTGAATAACTCTTATTGAATATATCAGATCATCTGGTATGATATATTAAGAGATATGATATACTTATAAACAGAAACTATAAAAAATTATTCTCACCTCCAACTGGTCACCATTTATAGCCATATCAATCCTATTATTGTGTATAATTTTGTAAATTATATATGAAGGATCATGATGAAACTGTAACACTATGTAATTTGACACCTTAGATATACAGGAATTTACCAGTTGATCTTGATGGACATGGCAACATTCTGGTGGGGTGCATTTTGGTAACCAGTCCAAGTCAGTGATCTTAGCTTCTGTCTTTATGATATTTGAGAGAGAACAGCAAATTGATAATTGATGATGACAGCCTTTCATATTTCTTCTTTTTTGTGTTTCTTTTCCTAAAAGTATGCTATTTGTTTCCCTGTGTTAACATATTCTAGAACTTTGTAATATTATATATGTACCTAAATACAGGAAAGGAAAACCACTGCATATATATGTAGGTTTTTCATAATACTTCTTGTACTTATAAGGCACATATTTTATTGAATTCGATTCTAGTTGTTGGACATTAGGAACAATTAATTGAAGAAACATCAGAGAGATTCTTTTGGCTTGGGAAGAAAATAGAAAGAAGTGGGGGAATTACTTCAAGAACTTTTGGAATCTTTAATCATATTAAGAAATTTTCAATCAAGACACACTAACAAGTCTTAAATTGTTCTTGCATAAAACTAATAAAAGGCATATGCCAAATGAATTATTTAACTAAGAAACATCTTAAAAAAGGGGTAACACTAACATTATGCTGTTAAATTTTTTACCCAAAAGGCACTATTTGAAATTTCTTCATTAAAAAGCCAAAGAAAAAAAATCATGCACTTGTTTTCTTTTCCTTCTTTTAATAATGAGAAATCTTGTGATTTGATCCCAAAGTTCCACTTTCTTAAAATGAGTGGTGGATTCCATTATCACAGAGTTTAATTAGTGCAACATAAATTAGCATTTCCTACATAACATGAAATGATTGAGATGCTCATTTTGGTCCCCTTGAATTCAAAGTATTCACCAGTTACGTGCTTGGTAGAACAACTTCATGTTTCCAAGTCCTAAGCAAAACTTGGTCAATCACATGGAAACAACAAAATGCATGGCTGTGATTCATTCCATTGGAAAAAAAACTTCCTTCCCTTTCAACGTTTGAAAGCTATTGATTGAATTATGCAGCCATTAGCCATACCTGAAAAGTGATCATTCTCTTTAGAGGAGTAAAATTTTCCGTATATGACAATTACTAAGTTAATCTACCTACTCACTAATCTACTGCTACATGGTTTACTGGGTTCATACTCAATTGCATATTTTAATGAAGTCAAGTAAAAGATAGACACTTTGATTCACTCTGTCCTTATCTCATTAGAAACATGAACCAAAATCATATCTTCGAATAATCTTTTCTTGCTTTTTCCATTTGATTGGACAAGAATAGTAATCATGCTATTCACTAGGAAAATGCCTCTTGTCCCTACCTAAAACTATTTGTTTAAATATCATTCTCTTATCATAAATCTACAAGAAAAATGTGTGTTAGTAAATCTTATACTAACTTGGCGATATATAATCATAAAAATGTAATGTGTATAAGTAAAAAACAACTCTCGTTTCATAATTTAGTTGCATTATCTTAATAGTTGTTGAATATATTAAATAAATTTTGAATGAATTATTATAAAATAATACACAAATCACTTCTACAAATTTGATAATAATTATGATGATATGAATAAAATAATTTATACAAGTATGATATGACCATATAACTAAATCCTTATTACCTACTTAATTAAAACATTTCCAGAAGTGCTTGCGCTATCATGACGATATGATGGTGCCAGGTACCGGACCATAATTCTTTATTCTAAATTTTGGAAGAAAAGTAAAAGCTATATTGACAAGAGAGATAAATTATATGAATTTGGGGTTAATTAGATCTGCACGTTCCCAACTTTATGAAGTCTTATTATTATTATTATTAAAATGTTGGCAATACAAAAAGCAATCCAAAAGTTCCTCCCCTATCTGTTTACAGTGCAAACTGTAGTAAAAAAAACGTTATTACTGTAGTAAATAGTTATCAAAACCATAACTATTTACTCCAAAGAAATGAAAAAACAATATAAAATGTGTTGGTTAGTATATGGAATTATAGTCACAATGGTGAGTTTCCTCCTTGCAAATATTGAATTATTTCCCACTTAATTAAACTGGTTTTAATTATTGCTTTTGGGTCCATTATTTGACATTGTGCTTGCAAGTGACATGCCCATTTAACAGAGTCCAATGCCACCATACCTACTTTCTTTGTCCAACTCCCTATCTTGGTTAACACCACATAAAGCACTAATTTGATTTGTTAATTAAACTATTTCTTTTAGAGTGTGATGTCAAGTGTAGCTTACAAAATTGACGTGTCTGGGATAATATATTTGAAAAATCCTAAAAGGCCTTCCAAAATCTCACTCTCTTTTCATATATTCCTATACTTTTATACATATTATAACCTAATTCTTTGCATGCACACCTATTCTTTTACAATGCAATATATTTGGTTAATATTGTCTTCTACTACTCACATCATTATCAGTGTTCTGGTGAAGTGGAAAGCCAGGTCAATGGGCTGCATCCACATATTGAATATGAACACCATCCAGCCAAAAAGTTAGTCTATATTTGTTGGATCTTGAAAGTGTTAAGTACATGGAAAATAAGAAAATAACATAATGAATATGTTAGTGATAATTGAAATACAAGGTTTGGCCATACCATTGCAGTATGATACTCCATTCTCTATGGTTGGCCTTTCATTATCTAATGTGCCAAATGTAAGGCCATGGTTGGTTCTAGAAATCCAAAATGTGTGAGGTGAGACTCATGCAGGACCCGAAGGAATAAATTTTTGGGGAGCACTAATCTTTGTTTTCACACATAACATGTCTTGTTGGGAAAAACATGCCCCACCAATGCCTTTTACACTTACCATGGCTCTTTCTTCAAGCCAAAAAGAGTCAAGCCAAAAAGAGTGGCACCATGTTAACACCTATGCATGCTGTGGAATAGCACAAACTTTTTCTAGATCAAACCATTTTGTAGAGCTCGCTAGTTACAATAAAAACAAATCTATAGGGGCCTAGGAATCAGAAAGCACATATATGTGTCTCTGTATTGTTGTTTCTACATGCCTATTTTTTGACCCTTCTCTCTCTCTGCATTCTATTATAGGTTGCTACATAATAGGTTTTGCTGGTTTCTGTTTGTGTAATAGGCTACTGGAGATAGCCTTGACTACCCTAAGTTACCATGAATTGTAGCTATATCTTTGCCTAGGTTGATTTCAAAATAGGAATTTGGTCAATATAGGAGTGTATAAAAGAAAATAAAAAATGACAATGTAAAGTTACTCTTAGAATTAATAAGATATATATTCTTAAATGCAGTCACTAATAATCTATTTAAATATTTTTTATATGTAAAAAGTATTATTCTAAAACAAATCACAATAAAAAATAAAGTCCTAGGTGATATATCAAATCTCAATATAATTATATGCTCTTAAATCTCGATAATTATAGAAAGTGAAGAAACAATACAAACACATAGGACCAAATCAAAATCATCTAATCAAGAAAATTTATACTTATGTAAAACAAACTTATTTCTAAAATATCTTAACAAATACAAGAAGAAAGCAATTCAAACTAAACAACATCTATCTTTATCTCTAAAATATCTTGACAAATACAAGAAGAAAGCAATTCAAACTAGACAACGTCTATTTTGGGTTTCACTATGAGACTTTAAAAATTAAAATGTTACCCATGGTCAAATAATATTTATCTTTATAACATTCTAAGATTTTTTAAAGAACTAAACACTACCATATAGTCACTTTTCAAATATAAAGAAGTTCAACCTTTAACTTTCATTAGCTTTGTTTTGAAATAACTCAATGCTAATATAAGAAGCAAACACTTTCATATACCTCTAAATAAGCCAACACAATTAACCAACAAAACCAAGACTTTCATAAGTGGTCCTATCCACATTACATTTAACAAATCCAATAAGAGTAGATTTCCATATAACCATTAGAACCTTAAGAGCTTTAGACAAAGGATCTTAACAGTAAACTTAGTCAACAAAACATCATCTATATTATTATCAATCATATATTCATCATTATTATTTTTATAATAATCCTTGTTATTATTATTTTTGTCAATATTAGTAAATATAATATTAATATAAAATAATAATATTATTAATAATATTATTAATTATATATGTTAATAATATATATATATACCAATTTTAATAATATTATTCATTTTTATTAATAATAATAATGTTAATGTAAAATAATAATAATAATTATAATTTTGATAAAATTAATTATTAATATTATCTACGAAAAAATTCATAGGTAATTAATATGGATTTGGATCCCTATGTAAAATTTGTATATAAAATTCATATGTAATAAATCCGTATGTAAAATTCGTATGTAATGAATCTGTATGTAAAATCAGTTGGTAATTACATACAGATTTGGATCTGTATGTAATTACATATGGATTTGGATTCGTAGGTAATAAATTCATATATAAAATCGGTATGTAATAAATCTGTATGTAAAATCTATATATAATAGATCTGTATATAAAATTCGTATGTAATGTTAAATTTACATACAAATAAAAATCTATATGTAATAATCTGTATGAAAATCAAGAATTTTTTGTAGTGCGAACCTTTCTCAAAATCAATTTCATAATCGTAATGAAACTGATAAAGATATCAAACTTGCAAACGTTTTTCATTTTCTAGATCCTCCATACCACATGAACAACAGGAACCAAATGAATATCACAAACTTGTGTAATATATATATATATATATATATATATATATATATATATATATATATATATATATATAATTTATGGCATAGTTAAGTATACCTTAAATCCAATTAAAAATTGATCCGCAATTATGCATTCAAAGAACAAACTTTAAGTAAATTTTTGTAATTTCGTACAAAAGATTGCATATTGAATAATTTGAATCCGAGTTTTCCATAAATTTATCCAAAAATGACTTATTTAAGATTAACTTCCAAGTCACCACAGACTTGGTAGGAAAGATGGGTGCTAACAGTAATAAAAAGAAATCAATCCTCATTTCAAATATAAGCCGTCCTAACAAAGAGGTGGACAATCACACCAATTAGAATTTGTAACAGATAAGATAAAGATGTATAAGAGTATCACACATTATGTCGAGAAAATCAAGAAGAGAAACATCGGGGAGATCCATAAATAATGAGACAACAGCTAGACCCACATAAGGGAATGACACCACCTTCAACCCAAAATCTTAAGATATTGGGTTTGTGGGTCTTCTTTCTTATATGTTGTTCAACTTTTATATTTTTACTTAATGTGAGACTATATTCACATTTCAATAGCTAACAATCTCCCCCTCAAGTGAAAGTTCCTTCCACATTGGTAAACTCTCTCTCAAGCGAAAACATTTTTAAACACAAGTATCTCACAAAACACCATTTTAAAGTACCGGTATCATTATGGGACACACTTGACTGGAAATTCGGTCAGGAAGACTTTCAATATAGGGATCAAACTGTACTCGTATGAGCCGGTCACAAAGACAAACTATCAGCTCTAATACCACTTGTTGGGAAAATCAAGGGAAGAACACCAGGGATATCCATAAATAATGAGATAAGAGCTAGACTCACACGCACCACCTTCAACTCAAAACCTTAAGAAACTTGGTTTGTTGGTCTTATTTATTATATGTTGCTCAACTTTTTTCATTTCTACTCAATGTAGGATTAGACTTACATTTAAATACCCAATACATCATTCCATAAATTAACAATCTTATTATAACACAACACTTAAAAGAAGCCGTTTTCTTAACAACTTGAATCCAAGACTTTATGTTAGACTAAATCATAAAAGAAGTATGTCTAAGTCACAAGGTATTGATAACGTTTCTCTCTCTAACCCATCTTATTCAAGAGAAATAACTTACTATACTATCATTTATCCTTAAAGACAATTTAGGAAAATGCAAGATAATATATATCCAATTACATAAGCTATTATAAAAATTTCTACTTTATCTACGTACGAATTTTACATAAATCCTGTTGAAGTTTAGCATTATCTAAAGATTATTATATAAGAATTTGTATCCTTAGGTAAAATATAAGTTATGATTACGTACAAATTTATTTTAATAGATAAAATTTAAAAATTTATAGATAAAATGCAAGTTGTGATTACCTACATATTTGTATCCATAGATAATATTAATATTAATACTAATAATAATATTATTAATTAGAAAAAAAAATAATAATAATAATAATTATAATATGATAATAAAATTTATGTGATATAATGATTATAGGTTCTATTTCAAATAAATTTTCTCTTTCAATAAATTATCATTGTTAAACTTTTTACGCTATCCAAAAAAGTGATGGTTTTTTTGTGTTTGGATTTCATAACTTTATGTTTAAAATAAGACTTATATAATTTATATTCGGTATGTTCATGTTTTTTTTTACGTTTTGGCTATGTTTGTAAATATGTTAGGATAACTTTATTACTATGATTTAATTTTATTCATTATTATGCACTAAAAAAACCATTAATTCTAATAATATTAAAAATAACAAAAATATTATTTACCTACCATTAAAACCAAAGGCCTTCAACACACTAATAAGATAACAACAACCTAAAGTATTAAAAGCCTTACGATAGGTCCTTTAGCAAAACCATTTTGGTTACTTGAAATAATTGTGCTAGCAATCTCAGCCAAACGATCAACAATAATTTCAGGAACAATTTTAAAACAAAAATTAGCTAAAGCCACCGTCCATAATAAGAAATATAAGCAATATTATTAATCTTAAAAACAAGAGAAACCATATCCTTATGTTATTATTAATCTTAGAAACAAGAGAAACCATAATTTAATTTTACAACTTGATGAGCAAAATCAGAAAACAATTTTACAAGAAAATTTGACGAGCAAAATCCATAACATCATTATGAACAATATGGCAATATTTTTAATAAACGAAATCCCAAAACCACCCAGACCACTAAAAAATCATGAGAATCATTATATTTTCCTCACTAGATTCTACTCTGGATATAGTCTGATGAAATTGCCATGGTTAGCTTGTGCTTCCTTTCAATATAGTACATTATCTTAGAAAAACATAGATATATGCAAACCTCCTAAGAAAACTTTTAGCCCATATAAATTTAAATTAGATATGTTTTTAATTTTGAAAATATAATTATACTTTACCTAGTTTCTGAAAAAAACACTTGACTTCTAGTTCAGGCAATTTTTTTATTTATTCGTTATTTGTTTTAATCCTTGAAATATGTTCATTTTATTATTTTTATCTTTGTAAAATATTGATTTTCAACTTTTAGCTCTTATATTTTCAAAATTACAAATTTAAAATAAATATACTATAAATATTAAAAAATAAAACATTTTACAAAACCAATACAAAATAAAAGGATTAAAACAATCTTTTTAAATAACGACGAAAAGTAAATATTTTTTTAAGAAAAAAAATATGACTAATAATATATTTAAACTAATGGAATTTTAGTACTTCATAATATTTCAAAATTTAATATTAATTTCTATAAAACTTATAATATTTTTATTTTTTTACATTTTAAGACTAAGTTTTAGTTCTTATTATAGGAATTAAAATAATGCGTTTATGAAAAAAATTTAAAACTTATTAGAACTCAAAATGATTTGAAAAATTAAAACAATTTTTATGCAAACTATTTTTTATAAAAAAATGCTAGAGGACATGGAATAAAAGTTATGCCCTTCTCACTTTAGTATAGGGTAACTATTGGATAAACTCAAATAAACTAATTTTAAAATTGGGTATCTTTAACTTGTTCTAGCTCATTCTAAAACGTGTTAGATCATTACGAGCTGCCAAAATTTTACAATTTAAGCTCTCATAAAATAAATAGAGAATGATGTCACTTTCTGCCAAACTCAAGAAATCATGTTTCCCTCTAGAGTAGGGAACACGCATATTTGGAGGCATGATGAGACTAATTAGAAGCATAATCTCACTTAATCACTTGACATATTCTTTTCTAAACCTATTAATTTAAGAGTGAAACGGGATATATTCTTTCTACATTATTCCTGTGACTATAACATGACAAGTTTATTATGTGGCCTTCTCATGGAAAACAAAGGTTAGTGGAGTAAAAAATTCATTCAGTGAAATCATGAAGCTTTAAAACTTTACCATTTTTTATTCTTCTTGACAATATAACAGAAAAAAAAAGTTATATAAAAGATAATAGGGTGTTAGTCTCATCAGTACCCATTGTGTCCTTATGCTCCATAAACCCACCCTTTTGAAATAATTCCATTCAAAAAAAGCAGCAGTTAGGTTGTTGATTGAAAAAGAATATTCATGACCACAAAAACAAGACAAAAAAAAGGCTACAAGTATTATTGAAACAAAGAAAAACTTTCCACTATGAAAGTACTTTACAATTTGTTTGACAAATCCTGGATTTAGTTAGCATGATAAACTCATTGTGGAAACCATACACAAGAGCTATCTGCAGTTCTAGATACTGTAGTACTAAAGTCACTTTCAAACATAATTAGTGGAACAATAATACATATAACAGAACATTTTACAATTGTGTCAATTTCTTAATCATAACAAGATTAAGGTGTGCATTTGATATATGAAGCAATATACTTACTATACAGCTGAAATGTTCTATGGAGGGTTTAAATCTTAACTTTACTTTTCCTTATTTATAGTAATTTCTGAGGAAAAGAAGTGTCCCCAAACTTGAGACAGCAACATTTGTGACCATGACACACAATTGGGCATGTTATGTGGCAATCAGCCGTCTAAATGTGTGGACATGAAAATAATATGCTAACAACCTCGTGCTAAAGAGTGGCTCATCATATTGTCCACTTCTCAATGAGGGCAAGAATATGGTTCAGAAAGATTGGTCTATTCAAAATCCTCCTTCTCCCCACATATTTACTACCTTTCTCCTTCCAAATCAATTTCAACATAGACAATGACATAATGTAAAAAAAAGTGTACAAATACCAAAGTTGGTGAGATAATGATAAGGGTTTATCATATATATTGTGTGTGATCTTCAATATATACGGGTAAGATCTTGTGATTTTTTACATACATACACATGTTGCCATGTTGTGTTTCCATAAAGCTAAGCGTGCTGCAACTGGTTCAATTTGCACTAGAGCAACACATTTGGCAGTTATGGTGGTTAAAGAAACTTTAGTCTCATTCTCCAGAATAATTATTGCTATACACTACGTTAAGTATATATATCATGGTGTACATCATGCTGAGATTTGAAAATGACATGATTTTTTATTTTGGCCACATCTGTATTTGATTGATGATAAACTAAAGTGGTTTGGCAAAGAGATTTGTACTTTCGTCTTTCTTTTAATAAATTTACATCCAGATTTCAAGCATAAGGGTTTGTGTGTGTACGTTTTCTCTAGTTTATAGTGACAGAAGTTATTGATATTGTACCATGAGTTCTACTATCCAACCCCTTTCATAGTTTTCTTCTGTTTATTTTTTTTTTCTTTTCATGGTG
>Ga0209700_108763_pt1 | contig 12570 bp, 8 predicted proteins | sample SiratroredBW_FD_187528 | JGI IMG/M metagenome (GOLD analysis project Ga0209700, IMG submission 187528) | Root nodule microbial communities of legume samples collected from California, USA - Siratro red BW (SPAdes) (version 2) | ecosystem: Host-associated > Plants > Roots > Nodule | place: USA... | reverse complement strand
TATATATATATATACTAGTAATACAATTACCAAAGTTTACTTACATGAATAAAAGTAAAAGCCAAAACTCTGCAATATTGCAGTCATGTTAAAAACTTCGTCACTGTAAAAGAAAAATAGCATCATGCTCATTAACTACATTTCCTTGTCAAGGTATTAAAAGCAAAGTTCCAGGAAAACCTAAATTTTGTTTTGTTTCATTTAGAAATGTATATATTTAATCAAAAACCCACTTAGCATCCCACTTCATATTTACTTCAATAAATTTTTTTGTTATTTCTAGGACATAACAAACTACTTTAACACTAGTTTTTTGCCAGAAACTATATCAGAAAGCTCACTTAGGCTTTCTCCTTTTCCCGTTCTTTGACCTCATCCCTAGAGAATATTAGTCATATTTAGTTTACCCAACTTAAATTCAGGATTAATACATGCAAGGATTATGTGAACAACATAGGTTAATTGAAACTGATGTCAAACATGGACCCATGACTAAAAGAGGACAAAACAAAAATATGTTCACAGAACAAACATAAATAAGACACAGACTGCTAAATAAAAATCTATTAAAGATCAACGAACACACCAATCATGTATGACAAATAATAATAAAAAAAATCATTTAAAAAGCAAATGCAACACAATAGAGTTTTACCATAGAAAATATAAGAAAGCTTTCGAGCATCGACCAAAGTAACAGATAGTTCACCCACAGAATCTTTATTTCCTTGCATTTCTCCAGATTTAACATCATCAGCAACCGGACCAACAGCTTTTCCTTTTTGAAAATCTAAAACTATTTTCTTTGGGCGTACAAATAGTTTGGGTAAATCTTCAGTGAGAAGTTTAGTTAAAAACCTACAAGAGAAAAGCCAGAATAATTACCTTACAATTAGTTACCGGGTAACACCATAAAAACACAATTTTCACAATCTCAGGATAACAAATCCATAAACATGAAAAGAGAGGTGGGAATTGTTTAAATTAAGAAGACAAATAATGTTTTAAAGAATTATTGTCATTGACATAAATTTTTATGGGAACAACTATTGTTAAAGAGAAACAATAAAAGCGCAACATAACAAAATGCAGTTCTTTACAATTAACTAAAATAAATATTTTAACTGGAGTAATTAAATCTTCCAAAGTGCTGTGCTGTGCCTTTCCAAAATTAGTAACATCAAAATCAGATACATGTCTAATCTCCATAAATAGTACCATTTCAAAATGCATTCAAACAAGTGCACTCACATATAACTTCATAAGCAAAAAATGCAATGAACTAATAACATAAAGAAGATAAATGGAACTTACATCGAGAGAACTGGAATTGCTGACCATGCCCAATGATACACAAGACAAAAAAAAACATAGATGTCAGCATTAGTATTTCAGGTAATTTAAAAATATACATATATATTTGACAGGCAAAGAGATTCTATGTTACCTTTAACCTACTAAAACTGATGAACTAAACCGAACTTTATTTATTATCTAAGTTAAATGAAAGTTAGAATATATACAATGTTAGATATTAAGTCATTCACCTATTAGTTTAAGATAACATAGTTGGATCTTCACACGTTGTTTGAAAGCTTCTATAACCTAGTGATCCATAAATCTATTTTGGTGGCCCCCTTCTTCTGAAAAAGTCAGAACTTCAGGACAAGGTAGGCTCGTGTAATGGGGTGTGCTAGATACTGAAAAGCCTTCACCCAACAACTTAAGTTTAGAGTAGAATTGGTTCTTGACACAGTAAGTTGTTGTTGAAAGGGAAGTATTAAAGAAGGTGTTCAAAAAAGTTGAGAATTGAACTCAACTGGTGAGAACTAAACCAAAATGAAAAAAGAGTTTGCCCAAAGTGAACCGAAAATAAGTTAGCCCCCAAACTGAACAGTTTATGGCCAGCAAACTATTCCATCAAATTTGAATCAAACTCGTTTTGAACTGAACTGAACCAAACTATTTTTTTAACCGATACTGTAAGTAGGAGAACTTTTACCCCTTAATTAAATAGTTCAGTTTTTACAATTTGATTAAGTTTAAATTGGTTCTTAAACAGTTCTAAAACAATAACACCAGAGTTTCTTTCTATCTTTTCCCCACCCACGAATCGTTAATAGTAATCAGGGTTCCAAAAACTGCAACTTAGATTGTTTACCAAAACATTCAGATCCAAGTAATTTAGAAGAGTATAATTTCTTATATCTAAAAGTGTATGACATACCCATTAAATTGAACAGACGGAATGGAGATAGTTCAAACTTGATCTTGGGAAGTGAAACAAAAGCCCATGAAACAGCTCCCACCCATGGTTCTGCTGGTATTAGTCTTAATTTTACCCAAAGTTCACCATCGATGTCAAAATCTCGAACACCAACAGGTACGACAATTGGAATGATGCCAAATTTCAGAGAAAGCATCAACAGCATGCGAGCACCACCTGTGTACCTAAGGCCTATCTGGTACCTATATAAAACATGGATAAACTACTTAATTTCATTAATGGTATATAACAACCAAAAACACACTTATAGCTCTGGTTCCAAGTCCAAACTGGTCCATAATACACAAGATATGCCCATAAACATTAACAAAACGGCAATTCAAATTCAGTTAAACCTTAAAATTGAGCTATTACTTCCAAGACACCGTGTTTCAAAATTTTATGACTAATTTGCTCTCTAAGCATAATATTTGTGAGCAGTTACTATTTTTAACGTGCACTAGGCCACCTAGCAAGAAATTCTAAGTCATGCTTAACACATTAATGAACTTAGATCCTCTCCTACATCAATAGCAGAATTTTCTCTCCCACAATATCCTGGTCATCTATCATGTTCTCTCTCTTGACTAAGGAACCATAGGATCTTGGCCGGGGAGGATCCCAGCTACATAATTTTAGTTTTCCGCTTCCCAAAACCAGATGACAAGCGTTGAGGTTGAAACTTAGTGACTTCCTTCCAACAAACAGCACGTGCATATTTGGATACAGTTATATTATAACTCTTCCAAAAGTACATCAAGAGTGAAAGATACAAAAGAGTTCCTTCTCCAAAAATAGTTGAGATACTCCAACAGAATTTGAATTACTTCTGTTTTGGAAGTTGAAATCAACTTATGCACTTAGCTTTTATAAAATCCTTTTCATCAAACTTCTCTAAAAAGTAAGATTTATAAGTTCATTTCAATTCAGAAAAGAAGCATAATCCATTTTACCTTCTCAGTTTCTTATCTTCAAGAGCTCACGAAGAAACTATTTAAGCATGAGCAGAAAGCAAGCACAACATTACACACACATGAGAACCAAATTAAACTTACTGCAAATCGTTGACCCTGCGAGAAGTCCTGCGCTCAACATTCCTAACAGACAAGGGCTCATCTCCTAACGAGAACTGCTTAATCTCAACCCTCTCAACGTAATCCGGCTTCTTCAGATTATCAATCACAGGCTGAAGCAACCCTATAATCCAGTTCTCGATTCCACCTCTATACACCTTCCACAGCTTCCCCAACACCATGTTCACCCATTCCACCGACTCCTTCCTCTGCAAATCCTTCTCAAGGAACAGCGAGAAGCTCGTCGGCACCTGCGGCCACACGCCACGCAGCCCGTCCTCGCCGCCGCTCTTGCTCCGCCGCCGCGAAGTCCACAGTTTATCGAACACAACGCCGACGAAGAAGAAGAACACGAACAAGCCGACCACGTTGCGGTTAATCGGAGGCGACGGAATCGGGTGAATAACCCCTAGCTGCGTCCGCAGCTTATCCACAATCGGATCCTCGCGGAAACCGGTGAAGTTTGAGCCTATTTGAACCGACGACGGCGAAGCTGAACCATGCAGCTCGGTATCATCAACATCGGTGCTGGTGTCGTTGTCGGCGTGGAGTTGATTTGAAATTCGTTTGAGAACGAAGGTTGTTGCGGCGGTTCTCCGCACCGAATTGGCGAATTCGGAATTGGAAGCGTCGGAGGGAAGGGCGCAGACGCGAACGGTGCGTTTTCTGCGGAATTTGCGGGAACCGCAATTTGCGAATAAGCGCTTTCTGGTTCTTCTGGATAAAGGAAATGCGGCGTTACAGGGACAGAGAGAAGGGGAGAGTGAAGAGAAGTGCGAAATGGAAGAAGCGTGTTGCAGAATCATCGATAAGGAGCATGGTCGATGAAGAACATGAATGAATGAATGAAAATTGAAACTGTTTTTAATCAATGTAACCTTGAAAGTTTGGGATCAGGAAGTCCCATATCGTGTAGTTATGTAATGTAATGAAAGAATAGGAGAAAGAGAAATTGAAGGGAAGAGAAGAAAAGAAAAAGAAAGAGTGTGTGTGTTGGGTTTATGAGTGTTGGAATTGGAAGCTATATTTATGGCCTCAAAATGGGACAACGTGGATTATCAATAACTCGGTGGAAGAGGTGATGGACTACGAAGGGACTTCACACTCCACTATTCCTATTGTTTCCTTGTCCTTTTTCTCATAAATATTATTATGAAAAAAAATACCTTTTTAATTATTAAAATTTGTTTCAGACAAAAAATAATTATTTCTTACCATTCCATTTTCTTTTAATGTTCAATTTTATATACTGATATATAAAGAGTTATTGCATTGTTAGTTAATAAAAAAATCATGTTGAGAATAACTATGCTTTTTTTCTTTCCTATGTTTTTTTGAATTTTTTTTAATACAGTCTCGTAATTTTGAAGTATAATAATTTGGTTTGAATTTTATTTAAAGTTACTTAATGTGGTGTTTTTTTTATCAATTTTAAATTTATGTTTAAAAACCTTTTCATCTTTGTTGCCTCTGTTACGTTGAATATTTATTCTTCTACTTCATCATTTTTTTCGATATTAACATGAATTTAAAATTTCATAAAAGAAATCACAGTAACTAACAATATTCTTAACACTATGTTAAATGTTTCACTCATTTGGTGCTGAGTTAGCAGCGCAAGCAACAAAATTCATTTCCAAAATTAACAAATTTCACTTTTAAAATTTTAATACTGCAGAAATATTTATTTATTTTATACAGTATCATTTCCCATATATGCATTAAAGTACTCGTACTTGAGAATAAAATTATAGTTTAGGAAAATAAAAACTAATTTTAAAAAATAATTATTTATGATTTATGTTAGTAATTGCAAATATATTGGCTTTAGCCCAGAAAAATTATAAAAGAATATATCCTATTTTTTATTAAATTTTTCCTTACTATCAATTTAAAAGATGACTTGAACTAATGAATATAGCAAATGCTAGAGCTAATAATAGACATACACTTTTCATCGGAAAAGTACTTACATTACTGTAAACAAACCAAAAATCATTAGTGGAAAATTTATAATAATAATAATAATATAAATAATACATAATATTGGCAGTACAAATGTTATTTATTCAAAAAAAATTATGTTTAAATTAATTTTTAATTTATTAATATGCTTTCGTTATTAATTTTCTGACATTTATGATAATTTTATAATTTTTACTAATTAAATAATGATAAATATATAATAATAATAATAATAATAATAATAATAATATCAATAATAATATTAGTTTCTTTACAACGATAGCTTATATTTGCTTTAAACCTGTAAAAGAACGGGAGGTGGTGGAATGGTTAAAAACCAATTTTTCTTTTAAAATCGGATATATGAAGAGATGGAAAAATATTTTAAAAATGGATTCAAAGGATATTAAAAGATGCTATTTTTATTGTAATAAAATAAATTTAATATTCATTCAGTATAAACTTTTGTTGGTTATTGATAAATTAAAAATATATTTGATTTGATCTTTAAATTAATTATTATATGAAATAGAACACCTGTTAATAATTATTATATGAGTGGATAATAATGTAAAATAAATTTTTTTCTATTAATGTATAGTGATTAAATAATGATAAATTAAAAAAAAGTTACAAATGATGAATTTTGAAAATAAATAATTAATTAATTTTAGTTGAAGCACGTGGGTCGGAGGTTGGAAAAATTTGGGCGAACGCGCTTGGGTCGGAGAAGTGTTTTTCATTTGAACTGAAATGGTCTTTTCATCGGACTTTTCCTTTTCTTTTTATGATTATGGTTAATAAAGTATAAATGTGCAAAACGTGATTAGTTGGCTTCGATATTTGCTATGCCATTCACCGTATAGACATTATTAGTTCAGGGCTTTCACATTTATTAAAAAGTTTATACCTATTTTATTGTTTTCGTAAGTGGCGTATTTTAAAAGAATCATATTTAATAATTATCTTCAAAATATAATATTAATTTCTTTTTTTATTAATATCTGTACACTTAGCATAATTTTTTATTAATTTTTGTATATTGATGTAGAAGTGAAAAAAAATCTTATGAATATTTTTATTAAGAAAATTTCTAAATTTTCCAAAAAAAAATAAAGATAATATTTTTTTTAATAAGTATTAGAATGACTATCATCTTACTTTTTTAGGATTAAACTCTTTGAAACTTGCTTACATGAAAAATTACTCAAAAAATTAAACATAAAATAATAAATTATTCAAAAACTCATTTACATAAAAAAATTATTAAAAATTCTATTATCATTTCAATTTTTCAAGACTAAATGGAATATTTATTCCATACTCAATCACCATATTTAGTCATCTTGTTCATTACCTTATTCCTTTATTTATAGACAATATTGTTATTTTTAAATGAAAAATAATTATTTGAAACAAAATTCTAAGAGTTGAAAAATGAGTTGGTAAACTTTTATTTTGATGAAACTACTATTTACAATTTTTCCTACCCCAATCAAAAGAAAATATGAAATCGGAATAAATTGAACAAAAAATCATATCCGTTCACATCGTTCAGGTCAAACCTTTTTAATTAATTTTTCAAACCTTGTATTCATCAACATTTTGAAAACAACTTCAATTAAAGGGAAACCATTTCATTTTCATTTATGAAGTCTCTTTCATATCAGGCTTACACGTTTTTCATTGCATTGGTAACGATAAACACGGCACATTACATTTCCAAGTTTTTCATTCCAAGTCTTGTAACGTGTCAATAAAATTTCGCTTCCTCATAACGTCTGAATGAGATTAGAAGTTTGATCAATAAATTCGTGTATGAAATATTGAGAAAATAATTTTTTTAACGAAATTTAGTATTTGAAGAATTATCTATGATTTCAAGAATAATAAGAATGTAATAATTGACAAGAGTTATAAAAAAACTTTTACAATGAAGATTTTGTAGTTTAAATTTTCATAAATTTATATCAAAAAAACTAAAATGAACTTTATAAATTTATAAAGATCGAAAGAACTTTATGAATCTTAAAAAGCATTCAGAATTGCAGTAGTCAATAAGAAAATAATAATAATATTCTAATAAAGAAAGATTTTGAAATGAAATAAATTATATTTAATTTATTTTTCTTCCAAAAACAACTTTATAATAAAAACTCTGAAATTTTTTAACAAACATAAATCTACACATACAATCGAACATTTAATCGATATATGTTTTAGAATGTTTTCAGATCGAAAACAGATTGTTTACATATCTTATTATGAAATTTCCTATCCACAAGCATTACTTTTATATCACTTATAATCATAGACAAATTAAAAAGATATAATTTTATGTACTGATAACCAAGCATATGACTTTTAAAAAACTACCAATCTCTTCTTACCGTAGACCCAAACAAAAGAGATTGGATTAGGCCCGTTTCGGTTCTGCAGAAACATTTTATTTGTACAGAATATCTACTAGAGCACACAGCCATTTCAGTCTAAATCACTTGAAAACATCATGTTAAGTCCACATAATTCATAATTACGAAATAACAATGGAAACACCAAAACAGCAACTAGGGCTATCCGAAGCCAGAGGTGAAAAAATACAAGGCAAAACGATAGATGCGGAATCAAAATGCAATAAAATTCTACCATCAGATGAATCAAAACTAAAATCAGTCTGTGGGTTGATACTCCTGCCTGAGATGTAAAAAATTCTACCATGAGATAAATCAAAATGCAAGATCAGTCTACTGGTTGATCAACTTCTGCATATGCAGTATCAAGGTGCGCTTGCTCTGCTTCTTGTACCTCCTTCTCGGTTTTCCTGCCCTTCTTAGATTTGTAGTATACACTCATAAAGGTACCAACAGCTCCATACTTCCTCCTAGCATGCTCATATAGACTAGCATCAAACATTCTCCAGAAGCTTTTCTCGGACAGCTCGGACACAGCATACTGTGGTTGAAAACCATGGTTTTCAATCAACCAGCTCTCCATTTTACGCACTGCTTCTGCCCCATCAAATACCTCACCCCTAAGAACAGGACCTGGTGCATAGTAAACTCCAACATCTGTGTACATTTGAGCAGTTTGGGTGTCTCCCTGCCTGCGATGTAGTTCGAACCCTGGCTCTGGGTAAATCATAGTTTTGACAGGCAGCTTGAACAACTTGTGTGGGCAGAGCCAAATGGGGTATACCTAATGTATTGAAAATCAACAGTGTAAGAAACAAAATATACGACTGCACCAACTGGCTTACATAAGAAAAATAAATTCCAGAGACAGCAAATTGAAATATCAGCTTTAATTGAAATAACATATAAACTAGTACTACTACTTAGACAAATTAGTAACATGCATCAGAAAAGTAGAATACTATTACTTGAATATTCCCCGAAAGATAAAAAAATCCTTCACAAGTTATAGAAAAAGAGACATGAATTAGTTCAGATTTTAATACATAATAGTGAATTGGGGAAAAAAACATGGGATCATCAGACAATGAAAATGACCTTCGCCTCCAAAATAACTGTGTGTGTTTAGCCTCAACTTTTGCTTGATATTATTAAAACAATTAAAAGAAAACTCTAGTTCAAACAGTCTGAAAAGACAATGTAGAACATTATTAACGTTGGGTAAGAAGATGTACCTCCATCTCACGGTGAACCCATTCTAAAGCATCTCCCACCTTGTACAAAGGAACAAGCATGTCCTGGATGACGTGCATTTCGTGATAATAGTTTCTAATAGACTCACCTTGAGTTGCCTTGAGGAGAGAAACCTTTGGGGGCATCAACCAGCCAAGCAGAAACCTAAACCAAAATTGATCTGCAAATGGGAGGATAAGCTTTCCCTCCCAGTACAAGCATCTTGTGTGCCTGTGATAATATTCTCTGGTGGGAATGTATTCTACAAACTCTCCTTTCTTCAGTGCCGTCTCTGCATGCTGATAGAACCATGGTTTAAACCACCATCCAACACTGTTTATCTTATTCCCCTTCTTCTTGGCCTCTTCCTTTGAAGCATATCTTCCCGTCATCATCACAGCTTGTGTTGGTGTGTAAATCATTCCTTCAACAAAGTCTGGAACCTTCTCGTCATTATCCTGGTCTCCATCTCTGGGAGCAAAAGAATCAGAATATGCCTGTGCAATATCTTGCAGGTTGCCAACAACAGGTTTGTAGGTTAGTTTCATGTACTCCTTAATGGGTATAAGCCTAATCTCAGCAGCAACAAGAAGGCCAAGTGTTCCCTGAGACCAGGGAATGGCATAGTATAGATCAGAGTGCTCATTGTCCTTGGTGGCTCTAACAAGAGTACCATCAGCCAACACAATCTCGTAGGCCACCACAGTATCAGAGAACAAGCCAAACTTGTGGGAGCTTCCTTCTATTCCATAGCCATTAATGAGACCACCAACAGTGAGATCATCAAGCTCGGCAACCACAGCAAGTGAAAGATTCATGGGCACAGTCACCCTGGAAATCTGCCCCATGTTGACCAGGGGCTCCACTCTTGCAACCATCCGTTCTCGGTCGATCTCAAGTACATTCCTGAAAGCGGACAAATCAACTTCAAAATGACGGGCTCTCTTGTAGTCAACATTCCGCATCCCAACGGCAATCCAGGGCTTACGAGCAGTACAGACAAGACCATCCTTGGATGGATTCCTCTGTTTGAGACGCTTTATAACCTTCTTCACATTCTCATCATGTTCCTTCTGACGAGTCTTATAGGACTTCCACTCAGATCTCACATCCCCAAGGTATGTAAGGAAATAAATGGTGAATGATATGGGAAGGACCACAAAAATAACAAGGATCCATCGAAACTGAACAAAATAGTCCACCCAAACCTTCTTCCTCTTCGGGCGCAAGGGAGCCTCAAGATCCGACATCGCTAAGATGACTTACTCCTGCCACATCACAAAAAAATTTAAAATCGACACTTATAGACAAAAAACCAAAAAAAAAAAAAATAACTAGGCGCAAGTGGAATAAATCGATTCAGTACTAGAAATACTATCAAGTACATACACGGCACACTCACTCACAACTTCAAAAAGAATATTCACTTCTCATTATTCTCTAAAACTATAAAACAAAGACCTACATATAATTCCGGTTTCCAACAGAATTAACTAAACAACAGGATTTGAATCTGTTTAAAAACTTGTTACCACAATCGAAACGCTATAGATAACGCGAAAACTGCTTCGAGAGAAGCCGTAAAGAATACACGAGCAGTTGCATGCAAGAAAACGAGGAATAATTGAAAAAACATACGGTGTATAACAAAGATCTGAGACCTACGCTACGGAAATGCGAATAGAACCTGAAAATGGAAGTAGCGAACAAAAGGTAGGTTAGAAAAGCGAAGAACGGAAAGAGATTGTTGGATATAGAGTTGTTAGCGAGGTTTGAACCAAATCGGGCGAAGCAAGAAGCACTTAGGTGAAAGAAAAGAGAAAACAAAAATAGAAAAGCTTCGAGAGGAAATGCAGAACGCAAAGAGAAGAAAAAACACAGCCAAGAAAAGATCGAAAAGCACATGGTAAGAATCCAAAGAAAAACAGAGTAAATCTGCATAGCATGAATCCAAACAGAAGAAAAAACAGTTACAGAGAGAGAGAGACCTGAGAGAGTGAGAGTGACAGTGAGAGTGAGGCTGAAGTTTCAGGAGTGAGAGTGAGAGAGAAGAAGAGTGTGCTGGCTTTTTATTCCACTCTAAGGTACACACCACCATCTTAGGTAATTTGCACTTAGGTCCTTCTTCTAATTGCTGCTTCAGTCCTCCGTCTTATGCTTTATTCCACAATGCAACTTCTAATAAATAATGTTGTTACGAGAGTGTGTTTAGCTGGAAAATACTATTACTTTGCTCGTGATTTTTGGATCTAACTGATTTAAAACGTGATCAAATCGATGTAGAAGGTGCAGTGTAATAATACTCTATTAATTATTTAAATTCTAATTAATTTTATATCTTATTAAATTATTTAAATTTTCATAGAAAAAAGAAAACTATGAAAAATAGATTGTACCTTATCTCACAATGTTTGAATAGAAAAAATGAATAATATGATTTTTTTTATGGTAGATATTTTTGTTGGGAAGAATGTAGAGAATGCTCTTCTCTAAAAGATAACTTTCCATAAAGTAAAGTATATTCAAAAAGTTTGTGGTATTGATACTGATGAAATAAAAAAAATGAAAAAAATGGGAAAAATGAGATCTAAAAGATTAGAATCCCAACGTTACGACAGACAAAGCAAACACATTTCATTGGCACTCTGTGTCTGAATCACGTGGGAAAGTGCCCCACCATGTGACTTACAGACAACCAAACCAAATTTGTTTAATGGTAAATGTTTTGATCTTTTCCAAAACAAATGCTAATGATACTTTGTCTTGAAAACAAGTACTTTTTGTCTTTTTATAATTACTACAACAAGATTTGAGCCAGTAAAATTTTGATCAATCTGAACAGTTGCACAGTAATTAAGAAATTACATCTAATTTTTCTATTTAGATACTTTAAAATATGTTTTTACAATTTTAATTCCTTGTCATGATTTTCAGTAAATTGTGTTTTTCTTTTTAATAGTGCTTTGAGATTAATTTACCAGACCATTAATTTTTTTAAAATTATTTATCACGACCTGCCTGACGTTAGTAAAATATACATGTGCATGGTTGGTTAGGTTAAGATTTCAAAAGAGTAGAAAGATTTTGAGTATATATTTTGTTTTCGCATTATTTTAAGTATAATTCAAGATATAAAAAAACTTTGTTCATTTTTGCGATATGTGTGTTATTTATTGATGAATATATTTTTTATTAATCAATCTGGTTCTAATGTATAATTAAACAAGTAAGTTTTCTTATTCACAGCTGTTAAGCCATGAGTTAAAAAATTGACAATAAATTTTGTTCACAAAAAATCACAACCGAGTTCTACTTCCTATATTCTTTATAATAATGGTTTAAAATTCTGTTTTTTCTTTTTAGGTTTGTATTGTTTATAAAGATGAATATGAAGAAAAATTTTACAAAACATTTGTAGGAACAGCTGGCTCCAGAAGGGGGGGTTGAATGGAGCCTGAACTCAATTTGCTATAAATAGAAACCACCAACCAAGGCAAAAAATATAAGCACAGATAAAGCAGTTTTATACTGGTTCACCCTAATCTCTTGGGCTACGTCCAGTTCTCCCTTGAACAAACCGTTCAAGAGGTTCCACTATTAAGCAAATAGTTACAACGAGTAC
>Ga0209700_108762_pt1 | contig 12572 bp, 4 predicted proteins | sample SiratroredBW_FD_187528 | JGI IMG/M metagenome (GOLD analysis project Ga0209700, IMG submission 187528) | Root nodule microbial communities of legume samples collected from California, USA - Siratro red BW (SPAdes) (version 2) | ecosystem: Host-associated > Plants > Roots > Nodule | place: USA... | reverse complement strand
TTCTCTTCTTGATTTACTTGAATATCTATGTGAGGGCTGGCGGAAGGTTCTTCTCTTGCTCCTTGCTTTGATCTCTTTTTCCTTATACGGTTGTTCCGAGCTGTCTTTTCTATTTCTGAATCAAATTGCAGTTGATCTCTGGGAACTTGTCCTCTCAATAACATAAATCAGGAGCAACTTAAGCAAGAATTAGAACAAGAGGATTAACAAATAACTAAAACAAAAAGAAAATAAAAGACAAAAATAAAAAAAACAACAAATATTCACAGTACTTAATGAGCTATGTTCTCAAATTCAAAAATAATAACTGTTCCCCGACAACGGCTCCAAAAACTTGTTAAGACTTTTATTCGGCAAGTGTACCGAGTCACAAGTAGTAAAGTGGGTTTTAGTAAAGATGTCGATTCCTCAGGAAACAGTTCTATTTTAGAATTTCAGCGTCACTGCTCAATAAGCGAGTTCAGTTTTGATGAGAGATTTAGTTTGATTAACGATTAATACGAACATGCAAAATAAATTTATAAGCAGTAAAAGAGTCTGAAATGATTAGAGAAACACCCTGGGATTGAACTCATCTAATCTTACTCATCTGTAACTTAATCAAATAATGAAACATAACACCGGTAACTATTCAGTTTTTTGACGCACATGCAAAAATCACCCAGATTGATTCCTCAAATCTGAGATTCATAAGAGAACTTCAAATATGCGGATTCCTCAGCTATCTAATCGATTATCCAGCATTAAAAGACGATGTTTTGCATACAATAAGTCGAAACCCTATTCCTAGAATCCCAATTTATCGCGTATTTCCTCTAGGTCATAAACTCAAAATCACTTTCCAGTAGTTTTCAAGAATGAAAGGCAAGATTCCATAAAATACACAATCAAGCATGAAGAACAAGAGGGAAATACCAAATCTGAATAGAAACTGAATATTATAAATCAAGATCCAAGGTACAGATGAGTTTCGAAAATATTACATTCAATCCCAAGATATGAAGACTTAGCTACCCATGGCAGTCATTACAACTCAACAACGGAAGATCGCTTGAGAAACCGTAAGCTCCCGCTCGGATTTCGTCACTTCTATGCTTTTCTTCTTGCTTCTCCAAGTTTCAGATCCCCTTTCTAAAACCCTAAAATCCTCCTTTTAAACTTGGTTTGGGCCTAGGTGAAGTGGCTTTTCTTTTGGGCTTTTTTTCTATTTTAAACTTTTTGTTTCTTTTCTTCATGAATATTCCCATCTATCATTTTCTTCATTCTTTTTCACCTAAAATTTCATAATAATTGAGATTAAATTATTTCCTTTAACTCAGGACTCAAAACATATATTTAAATCCAAAAACTCTAAAATTGGGAGAAATTATTATTTTAAATAATACTAAAATCCATAAGTACTCAATATTTTTCATATATAAAAATACTTAAAATTGGTACTTATCACCTACACTATTGAGATTAAATTATTTCCTTTAACTCAGGACTCAAAACATATATTTAAATCCAAAAACTCTAAAATTGGGAGAAATTATTATTTTAAATAATACTAAAATCCATAAGTACTCAATATTTTTCATATATAAAAATACTTAAAATTGGTACTTATCACCTACACTTTGTTATTTCAAGCTAGACTTAAATGTGAAGAAAAAAATAATTTAACTTACCGGTAACCAAAAATACCTTTTTACTAAAACAACGTTTCATAAAAGATAAAACAATTGCCTTTTCTTTCTCTTCCCTAATGCAACCATTCACGCATAAACACCTCAGTAATGAGTAAAATAATATAAAATGAATAGTGGTTAGAAATTAATACGGTCACGTGATAAAAACATTTGGAAAAAATACGAAAAGAAAATTTTAAAATAATTGAGACCGTTACAATTTATGATTACCAACAATTTATATCGATACATAAGATCTAAATTGTAATTATATACAAATTTATAAGCGTAAATAATATTAAAATTATTATTATTATTAACATTATTAATATTACTATTAATATTACCAATTTTAATATAATTAATAATACTACTATTATTTATATTAATATTATTGTATTATTATTATTATTATTATTTTCATAATATTATTATTAATATTAATATAATATTATTAATATTATTCTTCATATTATTAATATTGTTATTAATGTTATTAATATTACTATTAATAGTCTTATTAATATTGTTATTAAGATTATTAATTATAATAATAATATTACTATTAATATTATTAGTATTGTTATTAATCTTATTAATATTATTAATTATATTTATAATAACACTATTAATATTATGAATATTTTATTAATATTGCTATTAATATTATGAATTGTTTTATTAATATTTCTATTAATATTATTAGAAAAATTATTATTTTATATTAATATTAGTTTTAATATTATTATTATTATTTATATTTATATATTTTTTATTTATTTTTAATATTAATATTAAGAATAACAATATAATAATAATAAGAATAATATAAGTTTCGCACGAATGACAAGGGTTGACATAAAATTTTAGTACTACCAAATATTTGAACACAATTGATAATAAATACTAAATAAATACTTTTAATAAATATTCGTATGAGTAAAGACACCCTAATTAATTGTTTGTTGACAGGATATGATACATATTAACCACTAAATAATTGTTTAGAATTTGATTTTACATATTTATATTTTTTAATTTAGACAGTAACATTGAAGTTGCTTTTAAAAGATTATTTTTTGGTAAATAGTTAAATTTTGTTATTACAATAAAAAAAATAAGGATCTTAGTATAAAAACCTTAATTTCCTTAGTTTTATTTGAACTCAATTAGTGTTTGAGGTAGTTGATTAAATGTTTAGGTTATATAGTAATTGCTACTTGTGTTCATCGAAGTTATTTGTATATTAATACAAAACAAAAAAGCAAAGTGTAAGGGGCTCCCTTCAAAATTAATTACATATTAATATTAACTTTTATTTTAATTAATACACATGACAATTATTATATACTAACACTTACTCCGTTACATCAACCATTAATAAAATTCTTACAAAACTAATGAAATTAAAGTTATTGTATTAAGACTATTCTTTATCTTTTTATTATTATACTAAACACAAAATATGTTTATATCTATCGTATTAAACTTATCCTTGATGTCTTAAAATATATACCACGTGTTACAACTTATTTAAATATTTTTTTTAGAAAGACCTAATTTATTTGCATTAATATTTTACTATGCAACTTTATTTGTGTTGTACTTCAAAGTTAATTTTTTTATGAATTTATATTTTTAAAAATTGTTTTTAAATAATGTTATATAAAATTAAAAAGAACAAAAATAATTGTGGTATATGTAGAAATTTCCTTTTTTTTTTTACAAATACCAATGAGACACGTACGGATTATTATCTGTTTCAATTCATTAACAATCTCATAAATATAACAGGTTTTTTTAGTTACGAAACACTCTAGAAAAATAATTTTCGAAATTAGAAATGCAAGATCATTTTCGTTTTTATACTATTATTTTAAAGATAATTTAAATAATTTTTAAAAAAATTTGGGTAGCTGAAGAAAGACTTGAAGGTGCAGGAAGAAGCATTCTAAAAAAAGTTGGGTGTCCATCATTTCTATTCTACCCAATTGCACCCATTAAACCTTATATTTATTTAATATACTCCTATTTACACTCCCCTTTATGTTAATACACTCATTTTTCTAATATTTTTTCAAACTATTTGTTATTCATACTCCTCCCATTATCCCATATCTTTCCCCCTCATTTAATTTTCTTCTGAAACATTAAATATTATTTTGTATTGTTGAACCTTAAACCAAAATTTATGCAATATTTAAATCTGTATGTATTTTCAAAACATAATGGCTTCATCTTATTAACACATGTATACGAGCCCACTAATATTGTTAGGCCCAATACAAGCCCAGTGACAGTCCAAGATTATAAAAAGTAGCATGTATCTTTCTCCTGTCAATCCTCCGTTTCATTATTTTTAATTGACAATATGTTTCCAAGACTTTATTTCAGACTAATTTAATTAATTTGGAAGATAAATAAAATCTGATGAAGGATTTCCCGTAATTTTAGAAAGAAAAAAGTTACATAAAACACCATCAATTGTTGGTGTTTTCTACAAATTTTAGATAATGCAGATTCCACGATTTTGATTAATTTCTAAATTAAAATATATTAATTTTTTAATTTACTAGAAAAAAATATCTTTGAATATCTATGGATTTAAAATTCGTGAAAATTTAAATATAGAAGAAAAATTACTTGTAAATTTAAAATCTGTCGAAAATTTTCTTGGAAACTTAAAAATTCACTGAAAAATTACTTCCAAGAAAATTATCTGAACAATTATTGAATAATTTTGAGTAAAAAAAATTTTCTGCATGAAACTTCATAAAAAATATTTAGAAAGCACACTACTTTCATATGAAAACTTGTTTGCTGAGAAAAGTTGTTGTAATTTCTGTAGAAAAATCTGTGAGAAATATTTTACGAATTTTAAAATTCGTACACAAATTTATTAAAAAATTCAGAAAAATTAATATCCATTAACATAGTGATTCTATAATCAAAAATATTAGATATGGTAAGAATATTGAACTTACCTGTTTATTAGTACCAGATTCAAACAAATATGATAAAATTAATCTCTTTCCATCTAGTTTATGACATTAATAGTATCTTTATGATGATTAATTAATAATTAATCATCTTTCAATCTACTTTGTGATATTAATGATATTTTTTGATGATTAATTATACAATAATTTTATTATGAATCATAATTTTTATTTATTAAAAATAATTCAGTGCTACTAAGAAAGGACTAATAAATAAAGACCAATCAAAAACCAATCTCAGAAGAAATACACATTTAATCTAATATTATTTAATCACGTATATTATTCTATGGACTTGAGCGTGTCAGATAAATCAGAAGTTTATGTTAATGGCAATTGTCTTTGCATAAAAATGCATGAATTAGTTTAAACACAATTGTCAAATTTTTGTTTTTTACGAACATAAAGATTGTTGAACACAAATTTTTCTGTATGTACATGTTATTTTATTTAAAAGCAGTTTAGTTTATATAGTCTTACCGACTCAAAACCAAAAAAATTTCAAAGAAACCTAAACGTTAGCATTAATGTTTGGTTTCCTTAAATTAAAACTTAGGTCAACTGACCACTTTATTTGATTCAAAACAAAAACTGAAATTTAAATCTTAACAAAGATTACCAAGTATGGTGATGCTGGTAAAAAAAGAAAAAGAATGATGATGATTTATCAAGTTTTATTATTGTATATTTTTCACGTTAAACATATGGAAGCATTTATCGACTACAAAATTCCTTACTATGGAAATTCACTTGAGGATACTTGATTGGTGATCACAATAGGGCTCCTCACCACATGTTTCATGTCAGTCCAAGTGACGTAACCGAAACTCTCATTCTTTGGGCCTTCAATTCTTAACTTGAAACTTTGCTTCTCGTTCTTCTTCTCGAACACCAACTTGCTTGGGATGACGCTCACATTAAACCCTTTGATTGGTGTAACGCTAGCCGTATAGATTGTGTGTCCATTCCCAACATAGGTCACTGTTCTAGCAAATTCCCAAGTTACCTTTGACTGGTCAGAAGAACCGTTGCCATTGAAGTAACCAATGAAAGAAGGGTAGTTAAGATCCAAAGAAGGTTTGGAACAATTGAAGGAAGAGGATCTTGTGATGGTTTTGATGTCCTCTTGAGTCAAGTTCATTGCACAGAGAAGATTGACATAATCCTGAACTCCCACATCGTAAACAAGTCCAGGGTCTAGGGCTTTGTTGGGGTTGACATAACCAGCTCCCAAGGCTAAAGGAGAGGCTTGCATGTCTCCGACACCAATGTCTCTAATGGGTTCCTTAGCATTGTCGAAGATATCCGATGTGGTCATAATGGCTGACCTAATAGCTGCAGGGCTCCAATCAGGATGTGCTCCTTTTAACAATGCTCCCACACCTGCCACATGAGGGCATGACATGGATGTGCCACTTAAGAAATTGAAGTTACTGTAAATGTTTTTTAATCTAGAAAAGGCCACAGGTAGATTTGGAGGCCATGCAGCTAAGATTGATGAACCAGGAGCGGTGATGTCAGGTTTCAACACAAATGGACAACTATTTGATGGCCCTCTAGAACTGTACCTATCCACACTGGGTGCAGGTTTAATACCTAAAGCTGTTATCTTAAAAGACATGCTTGCTTTTGCATCAGAGTTACTCTTGATGTAAGCTTTGAGAGTTTCTCCATTTTTGGGGTTTATAATGATAGCTGCAACATTATGCTTTTTGAAAAGCGAAAGGTCGGTGTCTCTTGAAATGAACACTGTTGTCGAAACATTTGCAGCCTCTACATCATACACTAGATTTGGAATATTTCCACCCATATCCTCACACACCACAATCTTGCTACGTGCATTGACCAGTGCCGTTATATTGTCACATGAGCCCATAAAAACAATAGGAACTTTGTCTGCTGAGAAGTTTCCTTTATACAGTGACAAGCCAGATAGGTTGACACCATTCGCAAGAGTAAGAGTCCCGTGCAATTCACGATCCAAAGTGCCAGCAGCCACACTTGTGACCCATGGTACTCCAGTGTGTACGGTTTCACGACTAGGCCCCGCATTCCCTGCAGATGTGGACACAAAAATACCTCTTTCCGTGGCTGAAAATGTTGCAATAGCAACAGGGTCACTGAGCAAGGGTGCATCACCGAAGCCAAGTGACAAGGAAAGAATATCAACCCCATCTGATATTGCAGCATCAACTGCAGCTATTACATCAGATGTGAAAATCTTACCAAACCACGAGACCTTATACATGGCTAATCTGGCCCTTGGAGCTACTCCTTTCGCTGATCCATTGGCATATCCAAAGAATGATGCATTGTGAACTTGGCTCCCAACTGCGATGGAAGATGTGTGAGTCCCATGCCCTTCTGTGTCCCTGGTTGAGTTCAAAAGGGACAAATTGGATGTCATGGCATGGAACCCTTTGTTAAAGAAACGAGCTCCAATGAGTTTGTTGTTGCATTTGATACTACTTTCACAATTGCCATGCCATCGTGATGGAAGTTTATCAGGCATCCCTTCATCGTTGAAGCTTTCACTTTCTGGCCATATTCCAGTGTCCACCAAACCAACAATCACATCTTCACCAAATTTGCCAGCAGGCCAAGCTCCTGTGTTGGGATTGAGGCCAAGGAATTCTGGTGAGTGGGTTGTGTGAAGCTTGCCTGGCAGATCTGGTACGGAAGAAATGTAACCCGGGGAGATTTTGAGAGCTTCAAATTCCTCTGGGGACAAATTTGCACTAAAACCATTCATGGCATTGGTGTAGGTGTAAATGAGTTTAGAAGAAGCATGAGGAATGTTAAGATGGTTGTAGTTGGAGGTACGTGCATTGGCTAATGCAGAGGAAAGAGTGGACAAATACCAAGCGTGTTGGGAGGAAAATGCTTTGGGCATGGCTGATGCATCCATGTGGATGATATAGTTATCAGATTGAGCCACTGCATAAACGAGGTTAAGGGTAATGATGGTCGAAAACCAGAGAAAAATACGAGTTATGATAGCCATGATTGAAGGTTATTTTGAATGCCAATGACAAATACGTCAATACTGGAATTTAAATAAGCTATGTAACAGTTCCAGTTATCTTTATTAATATAGTAATAATAAATTTAAAAACTTTATCATTATCATTATAGTAATAAAAGAATTATTAACTAGTTTCTATTTAGAAAGGATATCAAAATATATTTTTCTTTATTAAAATGTCTAAACAGCTTGATAATATATATATATATATATATATATATATATATATATATATATATATATATATATATATTAAAATGAATTCAATGTTAAATATATTGCTATATTATTTATCCGTTAACTTACTAGATTAACAAGGCAAATTTTTTAAAGTGATGTAATTTTTATTTATTTCCGGATATAAGTAAATTGTATATAGGAGAGACAATATCATTGCCAGTAAAGGGTATCCTTTATTACACGGTTTAATTTAATATTAAATGAAATCATGAAAAGAGAACACAAATTTAGTTTACTAGATGAAATTGTGTAACTAAAACTTCAATTAATGAGTTTATTAAAATTGTGAGAATATTGTACTATTTTAGGATGGTTAATATTCTTCACTTATTCCTCTTTTTTTTTTTGCAATTGGTGTGTTACTACTGTGCAACTAAAAATAAATACACAGTTACAAAGTCATTTTATTTATTGATAGATATGTAATGAGTGAAATTAATTCTTAATTGAATAATTATGAAGTTAATTTGAATAGAAGAGTAGTTACATATTATCAAGAAAAATTACCTAGTTATAATTTAAAAACTAACAATAAATTTATTTAAAAAATTATATAATATTTTTAAATTTTTCTTTATAAATTTATTGCAAAATTTCAATTTTATTTTAAATTATTTCTATATTAGTAACTAAATTCAAATATACAACTTATACTTAATTTTGCTAAATATATTTTATTATTAAATTTTAATTTTATATTATTTTTCTTTTCAATATCAAACTTATTCTTAATTTAATTTAATATATAAACACATTATTTTTATTTCAATCATTACATATTTATCAATAAATAAAACAACTTTTGTAACTTTACATTTATTTTAATTACATCGTAATAGTACAACACACATGCTAGAAATAGAAGAAGAGGAATGGATGGAGAATATTAACCACTATAAAATAGTATACTATTCTGATGATTTTAGTTAACTCATTAATTCTTGATTGCACCATTTCCTCTAATAAACTAAAATCATGTTATCTTTTCATGATTTCAGTTCATTTATTTCTTCACATATTTCTTCGCATTGATATCCTGTCTGGCAGGTATGATTTACCCATATCCAAAAAATAAATAAAAAAATATATAATTTTAAGAATTTCAGATAAAAATTACACTAGTTTAGAAATTTTGTCATCGTTTAATTTGTATAAGTTATATTAAAATGTTTTTAATTTAAATTTTCAAATGTTTTTAAATGTAATTTTGAAGGTTGTATATAAGAAGAGGAATTATTTATATAAATTTAACTTTTGTTTTTATATCTTTCAAGAAGTAGTCATCTGTATTAGTTTTTACATTTAATTTATTATTAGACTTCGAATAAAATTTAAATAAATTAAGATAAATGTCAAAATTATATTATAAGAGTAAGAAATGATATTAATAATTTTATCTACTCATCGTAAGACATTTAATATTTAATAATGAGTTGGTATAAAAAAAGGTATTAAATTAAGAAATGGTAAAAAATTATTTATATGTGACTGTTTTTATTCTTAAATATTATGCAACTGTATTTAGAATGTTAATAAATTTATATGACGTTACAAGTTAAATAAACAGTAAATTAAAATATAATGAAATGAGTACATTTTTTAATATAATGATGCATATTTTATAAAATTAAGTGGGTATCTAAATTTCTTAAATGGTGCTAATTTTTATATTAATGTTTGTAGATACATATTAACACAATTCATATTGTTTTAAAAATTTTAGATTCTCATTATAGCGTTATCCAGTATTACCAAACTTACATTTTAAATTTTCTAAAATATCTTTTATTATTTTATAATATTTATAGTTAATAAAGAATATATCTAAAAATTAATTAAACATTCCATCTTCTCATGTCAGTAGGAATGACAACTGGTAGGAGCTTCACACTTCGATAGGAATGACAACTGGTGGAAGGAGCTTGACACTTTAACATAATACATCATCTCTAAAATTTACCTTCTTAAAACTATATTATATAGATAAGTAATAATTATAATATATACATATATAAACATACGGATCCCATTTATAAAGAAATTAAAAATATATCTATATATATATATATATATATATATATATATATATATATATATATCAAAATTATATATTAAATATAAAAAAAATATTGCATCTATTTACTAAAGAGTCCTACCATTTGTTAAATTTTTTGTTCCAATGTAAAACATCATCTTTATATATTTAAAACAAAACACAAACAAACATAAAAATAAAGTAATCTATAGTAATAAAATAGTTATTAAATAGCTTCTGTTTAAAAAAGATATCAAAATATATTTTTCTTTGTTAAAACATCTAAACAGCTTTATATATGTATATATATATATATATATATATATATATATATATATATATATATATATATATATATATATATTAAAATGAAATGACTGTTAAATATATTATTATATTATTTATCGGTCAACTTGCTAGATTGACCTGTGAAATTGGTTATTATTTGTGCAAGTCATATTAAAAGTATTTTTAATTGTAGTTTTCAAATATTTTTAACTGTAATTTTTGAGGTTGTATGTAAGAAGAGGAATTATTTATATAAATTTAACTTTTTGTTTTTAAGACATCTATTTATCTTTCAACGAGTAGTTATCTGAATTTATTTTTTACATTTAAGTTATTATTACACTTCGAATAAAATTAAATAAACTAAGATAAATACCAAAATTATACTATAAGAGTAAGAAATTATATTAATAATTTTATCTTTTCATTGTAAGACATTTAATATTTAATAATGAGTTGGTATATAAAGGTATTAAATTAAGAATGGTAAAAAATTATTTATATGTGATTGTTTTTATTCTTAAATATTATGAAACTGTATTTAGAATGTTAATAAATTTATATGATGTTACAAGTTAAATAAGCAGTAAATTAAAATATAATTAAATGAGTACATTCATTTCTTAATATAATGATGCATATTTTATAAAATTAAGTGGGTATCTAAATTTCTTAAATGGTCCACAATTTTAGATTCTCATTAAAGCGTTATCTAGTATTACCAAACTTACATTTTAAATTTTCTAAAATATATTTTATTATTTTATAATATTTATAGTTAATAAAGAATATATCTAAAAATTAATTAGACATTTCATCTTCTCATATAAGTAGCAATGACAACGGGTAATAGCTTCACACTTTAACATGAATAACAATTGGTGAAAGGAGCTTGACACTTTAACATAATACAGAATCTCTAAAGTTTACCTTCTTAGAAAACTATATTATATAGATAAGTGATAATTATAATATATACATATATAAACATACGATCACATTTATAAAGAAATTCAAAATATATTCGTTTTCATATGTATACACATTTCAAAATTATATATTAAATATAAAAAAAATATTGCATCTATTTACAAAAGAGTCCCACCATTTGTTAAATTTTATGTTCCAATCTACAATATTATCATCACAAATACAAAAATAAGGTAAGTTAAAAGTTTTTAAAAATTATTATCATATGAAATTAAAGTTTCTCTTTTAAAGAAGTTACAATCCATAAAACCTTCATCACTTCATCTCATTCATCATATTAAAACATAAATTTTCTATGATAACTCATGTCACAAATACAAAAAAAACTTGACTCATATTTCAGGAATACTTGTGCATTAAATAAGATTCATATGTTTGTATTTGTCATATGACTCTCAACGGTGAAATCTACATAGTGTTGGACCCAAATGAATCACATCAAACTCATATGATAGGATTAATCCATATAAACTTATATGACATGATTAATCTATATGATCTGGACCAATAAGTTCTTTTCGTATTGTGACGCAATCATATGAACCTCCTTCAATTCTTACTATATGACAATCTTTATTTATATAATTCTAATATACCAGTAGAGTTAGGATACCTCTTTATTGTTCAAATGTACAAATAATGTGCATCCTAAAAAAGGTAAGAGAAAATAAAAATAAGTTATTCTAGAAAAATAGTTTTTACAAAAATGAAACTTAAATAATTGATTTTTCTAATTATATGAATATTTTACTTTAATGATAAGATATTCAAAATTCTTTACAATAGTATTGTCACAACCGGGTCACGACGGGGACGGCGAACAAAAAATAATTTTTTTTTAATTTTCAAAACAGAGGAGTCGCCACCATAGTTTATTAGGAAAAACTATGGAAAACCAAAAACAAGATAAGGCAAGTTCGCAAAACCGGATTTAGAGTTCGGGAGAGTCGGTTATGTGTGGGGAAGGTGTTAGCAACCCCACAACGCCCGTCCTAAGACAGTACCTTTAATTAAATAAGTAATCTGAGTGTGATTTTTTAAAATATTTATTTTCCCAAGAAAGAGATTAAAATAAAACAAACAAAATATTTTTTTTCGATTTTAGGGAGCCCGACAAGGTTTGACCTTGCTCCTACGTATCTCCATTTAAGGGTGGAGAATCAGGGTTACGTAGTTCTTTGATGATATGATTGTTGGTTGTTTTGATTTGTATTTTTGAAAGTTTATGTTTGAAAATAAGGTAATTGAATGGTGTCAGTGCCAGGTTTAAAGCCTGGGCTTTTGAGATACAATGTCAGGTTTAAAGCCTGGGCTTTGAGGAACGG
>Ga0209700_108761_pt1 | contig 12574 bp, 6 predicted proteins | sample SiratroredBW_FD_187528 | JGI IMG/M metagenome (GOLD analysis project Ga0209700, IMG submission 187528) | Root nodule microbial communities of legume samples collected from California, USA - Siratro red BW (SPAdes) (version 2) | ecosystem: Host-associated > Plants > Roots > Nodule | place: USA... | reverse complement strand
CTTCATGCTTCCTGGTTGTGAGTCTCCAATTTCACCAATAGTTCTCGCTATTTCTGTTGAGGAGAATTTCGGTTTAAGAGTTTTCGATGTTCGTCAATGTTTCTTTAATATTTTTTTTTTTTTTTTTTTTTTTTTTTTTTTCTTTTTTTTTTTTTTTTTTTTTTTTTTTTTTTTTTTTTTTGATTTGTGTGTTTCCCGTCTAGATTCTTGTCTTCTGTTCTTTATTTTTATCTTTAGTTCTTTGTTTGTTAGGGTTATAGTTCATTACCCAGTTATTGTTTTTTCTTCTTTTTTTTTTGGTTAGGAATATATATGATGATGTTTATGAGTTTTGATCTTTGTGTTTTCTCACTTTATTGTTCATAGATCTGAATTTTTCAACATTGTATTTTTAGGATTTGATGTATGTAGATTCACGATTTTTTTTTTTATTATTTTCTTTTTCCCATTTTTGAGTTTCTTATATATTTTTGTTTTTTTTATCTTTTCGTGGTTATATCCTTAATATTTTGCTGTTTAGGAACACCATGTTATTCTTTTGATTTTTCTGTTTTATCGTTCATGTCTAATTTCATATGAATCTCTTCATAATTACTATTAGAGTTTTTATTTGAAGAGATTTTGTGTCTGTTTATTCACAAATGAATATTGATTGGACTTTCAAAATTTCTTCCTAGCATTTGTGATTCAAAGTTTATTTTTTGTTCATTGAAGAATATTTGCTGATGAACCTATCTTTAATATTTTTATTCATTTTAGTTTTTAATTATATTCATTTGATTTGAGATTATAATGTATTTTAGTTTAGAATTGATATATGCACATTATCTTTGAATTTTGTCTACATAATTCTATATGTTGGGTATTTGATGTTTATTTCACAATTTTGTATGATTCTGATTTAGTTTGAGGAGTTTTAATTGCTTTACTTACTTTCATCTGCAGGTCATAGCGTATATATTTCATTTTGATCTCTCATAATTAGATTTCAATTTATACTTCACTGATGTTAGTATTACACTACCAGTATTTGTTGATTTTAAAGAAAAAAATATTTATTAAGGAAATTAATAAGATCTGAGTTTTCTTGAATATTATCATAGGTTAGACAGATACTATAGTAAGTGAACTTAGAAATTTTTGAAGATAGAAAGTGATATATAGTTTATCAATAAATGAAGGTCATGTGTTTTTTTTTTCATTAGTGTTCATGATACTATGTGATGCAAACGCATAAAACTAGAAAGATGAGAGATTCCTCAATGAGTCCTTACAAAAATTATGACAAAAGTGAAAAAGGAAAAAAGAAATAAACAATTGAAGATTTCCAAGAGAAAAACTTAAATAACTTGAGAAAAAATTAGATAAAGAAATATTTTTTTGTATATTTTTTGAAAGTTTCTAAAACAATCAAGTAGTTTCTAGGAGATTATAATTAGTTGCATAAAGTGTGAAGATACTTAAGCTTACTTAATTGCATCCTTAATGAAAACTATAAACAATTTTAGTTTATGAATGACTTATTATGAAGAAGTTATAACTTACTTCATAGGTCACTTATGATAGTTTTGATGATAACATATATTATAAGGCATAATAAAAGGAATATGAAGACCATATACCTATGATATTTCTTGAAAAGATGTACAAAAGATAATATGCTAGACAATCAATCAAGACAAAGACTATGAACATATAGCAAGCAGAATAATTGATAGACACACTTTTCTAATTGAGTTATGACACTCAAACGATATTTGAAAGTTATATTAGTCAAGACATTTGAACTATAAGCATTAAGAAAGAAAATGTACTAGATGAATAATCAAAGAATAAAGACTATCGTTTTCTAACACAAAGAAAGAAGTAGACAAAATCATCTAACAAGAAAAAAATCAAGAGACTTATAAACTCTAAACCCTAAACTAGATGATACCATAAATAAACATATAAGACAATACCTTTAGTATATAAAGGAAAGATGATGCATTAATGCATAATGACTTCAGGAATAATCTATAACACTCAAAAGAGCTTGATAACGACGCTAGACCATTCACCTAGACTCAAGAATGTTAAAAGAGCTAGATGAAGTTAATCCTAAGACATAGAGTCAACGCGATTTTCTCAAGGAGTTTCTAAACATTATACTTCTAATTATTATTTTCTTATGTGTGATTGCAAATAAATTTGAAAATATGATATTAATATTTTATTATTTAATTAGAAAATCTTACGCATAGTCATAAAATTCAAAATTATACTTCAAGAAACTAATCGTAATTTAATAAATCAAACTCTCTTTTAAGACTCTTGAAGATTGAAGACTTAGATATGTCCAGGGAGTGTGTGTTGAGGTGGACTACATGTATAAGTTTCTTTTTGAGCAGTTTGATCTTATAATTATTATTAAAAATTCATCTAATTCATTTTTTAACTTAATCTTAGTGATAAGATTTTTTAATTGATTAGAGTATGTTTTTAATCTCTTAAATTATTCTTATCTAAGAACATTTCAATGGATTAAATATCTATTTTAATAGATTAAGATTACTCAGAGCTATAACTGGTTTTGTGGAAAATGTTTTTAATATATTTAAACAAGTTTTTAATAGGTTAATCTTTCTTGAACTTTCAAACATTTTAATATGTTAAAACTTAATTTACTCCATTAATTTCATTAACAAGTGAAATTAATATATTAAAATGTAGTTTTAATTTATTAAAATTGATAATTTAAAATCTATATAAATCTCTCGTACTAAAATTTTTGAACACAAATTTTGAACTTAAATTTGGAAAATCATTTTCACTATTGTGAGAAAGTTGTTTTTAAGCTAATACAAGTTTTTTTGGAGATTTCTTGGTGTGATTTCAATATCACTCACTTCGTGTAAAAGATAAACATAAAGTTTCACTTGTATTTTTTCTACTTTTATGTTATAGGTGAATATATTCCATTATACTTTTCAATTTTTGTTGGGTTTTGTTGTTTAAAGTTTTCAGTCATAATACAGTAATAAAGTTTTACTGGTTGGAAAATCACTATTGTAAGGTTCAAATCAGGAAAATCAATATTGTAAGGTTCAAATCAAGATTTGATTTCTTATATTATTTGTAGTGGACGGGTATTTATAATAACCATGTATTTATAATAACATTGTCATGGTGTGAGATTGACTAGTATGACTAGACAAATTGATGTAACTTTAGAAAAAATGAAATAGTATAAATTTTTGTTCATTTCTTCTACTCTCTTTATTATTGTTTATGTAAATCAACTATGTTCTTATGTTCTTCTTAATTTTGAATTTTTTGTTAAAGTGACTAAATTGTAAAATTATTTAGACAAATTTAGTTTCATTCAAAATATTTTGAAAAATTAATAATAATTCAATTTACCTATCTTAAAGTCAACTCTTTTTTTCTAGCATAAGTATCAAAACAATATATTCATTCATAGCTTATCCTAATGTATAATATTATTTATTAAAAGCTTTCACATTATGTACAATATATTTACAGCATAAAATACATGTGAATGGTGAGAATAAGATAAGTTTAGAACTCACTTAAGAATATCAACAACTTAATCTTAAATTTACTCATGTTATTTGAAATATAATTTGGAGTTATTATAAAATAAAATTAAAATCTTATTTTCATATATGTATCGATGTGAAATTTAAAGAATGCATTTTAATGATCAGAGGATTTTTCTTTTAATTTTTATATTTTAAAAATACTTTAAAAACTTAAAAATAAAATTCGTCCAAATTAATTTATGAAAATGGATTAACTACTCTTTGGTCCGCAGGAGATTGCAAAGAATGGATCTCTTTTATTTGTGAATAAATTGAAATTCAATGTCTATGAGACACATTATGATATTAAAACGCCTAAATTGCATAGCCCTTTGATAACGAACAAAAAGTAGCTTTAAGAAAAGTGTTGGATTGAATTTTATTTGAAGGAAGAATGGCGGGAATACGGGTCCCTGAATGTGAACATGCATGACAAGCGTTTATTCAATCCTGTGCAATGATATTAACACTCATCCCTTTGCCACTCCTAAACACAGGTTCAAAACACCCTTTCTTTTTTATACATAATTACAGATTAATGATTAGTTTAAATTTTGGCTGACATTAACAAAATAAAGATTTTAATTACTTTCTACAACTCAGTCTACACCTGTGATGAGTTAGATGGTTTAAAATTTTGTTCCCACCCTTTCCCGTCTCTTAAACGTCAAAAGACAACTGTAAAACGTGAGTGGTGGGGCATGATATTACATCTTTCTACATGTGGTGGTCAATGGTCAAAGAACCAATATAATTTCTTTTACACGTGAGGTGTTGATTATACACTCCACAATAATTATGCGTATGGAAAGCTTTTCTCCCTTTGCTGAAGAAAGAGAGATTATAGAGACGGCTTTTTGTTTTGTACAGTAATACTATTATAACTTTTTGCCTAGCTTATGGTGAGTGTGTGAGAACGAAAAGGAGTTAACGTGGATAATAAGAGAAAGAGAGACAGAGACAGTGATGTGGTCTAAGTCTGAAGTCTCCAAGTCACTTCTTTTAATGAGGAGATCATGGCATTATCTGTCTAAGATCACACAAAGGGAGTTTGATGCTGTTGGTGTCCCTCCCACTATCAAAAAAGAAGATACAAAGTACAGTAACTTGAAAGAGAACAAACCAACATCAACATGCATGCTTCATGCTGTCAACCAATTCAACCCATTGAGCCGTCCCAAGTCAAAACTATAGTGTTGGACTTGGACCCATTAACATTATATGCATCAAAAGACGAGTATTTCATTTGCATTTGTGCGTCACAGTGAATGGAATGGCAAAGCTCAAAACTAGCAACCAAACTAGAATCAATAATCTTTCTATTCACTTTCTTCTTTCCTAGCTAGTGCCTTACTTTTACGTGTCCAATCACAAAGGTTACTATGATGCTTCCGGTTAACTAATTTAACATCATGGTTGACTAATCAAAAACCAATTTAACTTTAGCATCTTTATCATTTTTTACTTACAGTTTTCAATAGCATTATTAATATTCCTTGGTGCTTTCTGCCAGAGATAATTTTTTCTAGTAAAAGAAAACAGAATGAACAAATATTCTCCTTCTTTGAAATCACACCATCCATCACCGAATCTAAAGTATAAAATTATTCTTTTTGTTTTCAAATACAAGCACACAAGAGGAATAACAACAACTTAGTTTAATAAGTGTAATTGCTTAAAACGACCCAGGATCGCCTTAAACATTCTTTGTATTGCTACTGCTATAGCCTTAAACTCTATTATTTGAGTATAAATAATTAATCAACATCCTATTTGATATCATACAGTTATCTTTACCTTTAACGTATTTTTTTAATCCTTTTCCCTACGTGCATTCCAGAAATGCTCCTTTAAAATTACAAGAATAATAATAAAAAAACAAATCTCACTTTTAAATGCACATAAATATTTTCCTTATTAAAAGTTCAAACAGTGTTTATAGTCTTTGCCCTAACTAAATATATCAAGAATAACAATTTTAATCACACAATTATATATAGAGAGAGATTAAAATTGAATAAATATAATTTTATATATCTATATAGTTATAATTATAGAGGCCTATAGGGAATCACTAAATTGTTCGTTTAAAATTATCTTTTGAAAAAGAGTAATGACATTTACACGTGAGACTACATTACTAGTTGAGTGTGAATAAACAAACTAAAGAGGTGGCATCCCATATCCATTTACGGGCACTATAAAATTCCCCATATATTTGTGATTCCATTCCAAAAGCATAATTGCATTACAGAAAGAGGAAGATTTGGTCTCTATTGCATGTTTTTGTTATTACTATTACTATTAGGCACACTTCGACTACAAATAGAACCATCTATTGGTGTCAACCGGTGTGAGGGTCGAGGGTCTAATATCTCTACTCCAGTCAACTCTCTCTCTACCAACTTTCAGGGTTGCTCCTTCATGGAGACGAGCATGAGAGCGCCTTTTCACGTTCTTACTATTTTTCTTATCCTATCAGACCCTTTGGCTGTTGTAAATGCAAACTCTGAAGGTAAACCCACACCTTTGAATATATACATTCCACATGTATCCAGCCACTCATTTTGAAGAATCTTGTCACAATAGTATTTTCTGCTTTTTTGAACTTGAAAACGAACAGGTGATGCTCTGTTCGCGTTCAGAAGAGCTGTGAAAGACCCAAGTAACGTTCTACAGAGCTGGGATCCAACCTTGGTGGATCCTTGTACATGGTTCCATGTTACCTGTGACGAGGATAAGAGAGTTACCCGACTGTAATTAACCCCATCTTGTCCTTTCAGTTTCTCACTTTTTTATTTTGAATGTATTCTTTGTATTGTTTTATTTTATATGTGTGTGTGTGTAGAATAAGAGGAGGAGAGTTTGTCTGACCACCATAATCACGATGTGTTATCAGGAAAAGGACCTGTAACATATTTTGTTTGATAAGTGTTGATTATTTCATTGGGTTGGGTTAGGTCTGACAATTGCATACTCATGTAGGGACCTCGGACACGCAAAACTGTCGGGTCATTTGGTTCCAGAGCTAGGGAGGCTCCAGCGCCTTCAGTTTCTGTAAGCGCCGTAGCGAAGTTTGTATTTATCTCTTTTCTGAAACGGTCTGACAGACATCACTAAAGATCAAATGAGGATTTATTCTCTAGCTAATTAATAGAATGATGAATAATGGCCTTTTGTATGTATTATGCAATAAGAAAACGTATGATTTGGCTGGCCAATGTGCAGAGAACTGTACAAGAATGATTTGAAGGGTCCTATACCAAAGGAACTTGGAGACCTCAAGAACCTGGTTAGCCTGGGTCTCTACCAGAATAACCTCACTGGCTCCATCCCCGCCAGCCTGTCCAACCTCTCCAACGTCAAATTCTTGTAAGTTAATTAAAATAAATATTAAGTGGACAGTTCACCAAGGCTAAGCCTAAGCCTTTTATGATACAAAATTACAGGCGGCTCAACAGCAACAAGCTCACTGGAAGAATACCGAGGGAACTCACTAAGTTGGGAAACCTCAAGATCTTGTGAGTCTCTCTGTCCTACACTTAATATCGCACACCTCTTCATTCTTCACCATCAATTCTAATTTCTCAAGTTTAAATTCGTTTTTATGTTATGCAGAGACCTTTCAAACAACGATCTGTGTGGTACTTTCCCGACATCCGGCTCCTTTTCCAAGTTCTCTGAACAGAGGTGAGTCCATATAAAACTTATTAATCTGATTATTTGACAACGTCGACTTTGTTACTACTTGGAAAATTGATATTATTACTAGCACAAATTTTCTGTCACAGATTCTGTAACTAGGTTCAAGCCCCTATATCTGCAGATTGATAACAACAGTAATAATAATAGATGACTTGAACTCAAACAATTGGTGACAAGAAATTATATAATAGCATCAATAGGAAAATGGCGTTTATAATTTACTTTTGACTGTTCAATGTTGATCATTTGTAGAATTTAGCTATTACTTTCATGCTACTATATAACATTGATAATGACATTCCTCCGTTATGATTTCATGTTTCTCTTACCTCTCGATCCATGCTCAAGTAGTTGATCTACAAGTGTGAGAACATTAGCTGATAGCTTATATTCCTGCAGTTTCAAGAATAATACAAGACTTAAAGGACCAGAATTAATGGGATTCGTCAGATATGATACTGGAGAAAGCTGCAAATGAAAGACTATATCTACCAAATAAGTAGGGGGAAGCCAATCTCGATCGTGCAAACAGCGTATCATGGGAAATGCCTATTTTCCTTGCATCCGTTCCAAATTACCAATATTATGCATTGCATTCGAATTAGGACCTCGGCAATTCTTTTCTTGGTTTCCAAATCTGTACAGCTAGTACGGATGGTTTTGCGACGTCTATTTGTAATATATAGATAGATATAGATTAATCATAATGATAATGACAGAAGCCAGTTAAATTTGGGTATTTGGATTTTGCATACATGTTCTAAACAAAATCACCCGAATAAGTCCTCAACAAGAGTACCCATTGACCCAAACTAATTCTACCAGTTCATAGAAAATGCCACGGTACCTAGCCAGTGACTAGCAATTTCTTGAGTGGTTCCATAACTGCTAGAGTATAATTGCATGAAGGTCGACTACATTTCTGCCTTTTTTATTATTGAAACGTGAACGTTTTATTAACCGCATAGTGATCCAAAAACAAAGCAGCGACATTCTTACATTACATGAATTCTATTCTCTCTCTTTTCGTCCAACTCCACGAGATTGGAGACAAATCAAAAGCATGATTTATGAATGCAAATCCAGAAAATAATTGAATTCTCCGAGAATTGATTTGATGTGTTCATAGACATGTTTAGTTAAGAAAACATATTAAAGCAAATTTCACTTAGTGAAAGGTACACAACTTAATTAGACAGTTGGATTGCTCGTAAAGGGGAGGCGTGATTGATTGGTTACATTGCTTGAATGTATATCTCCACAATAAAGCCGATGGGCATTTATTTCGAAATAAGAAAAAAAAAAAAAAAAAAACAAAAAAAAAAAAAAAAAAAAAAAAAAGCCCATATGGTTGAAATAACAATGATGATGACAGACAAACGAATATATACATCTTTGCAACTAAGCAAAACTTGACCTAAGTTTTCTTGGCCTGAACTTAATTTGCCAGGCCGTAAACAGGCTAACTTCAGACGTAAGTAGAATTAGTCTGCACAAGTATCCATTGACCATACCTGGGTTCATCGCATAACATTAGTAAACATGCACATCCCTACATCCTGAAAAACAGAAAGTGAACATTAAATCATATATAAGTTAAACTAAAATTTCTCACAGTATTGGTAGCAGGAACAAAAAACAATAATAAAGTAATTTCTAAATCTTACAATGGTAGTACCAACTAGTTTAGAATTGAAAACTCTCCAATGCATTACAAAAACTGGCCCATCATGTCCTAAATTATGCATCCCATAAATAACTCCACCTATTGCACATGTTATTTTACGGAGAAGATGAAAAAATAGCTATGAAGTGAGTTTCTGCTTGTATGACCTCATACTGTAAAGTACTTGTACATAATAAAATGTCAAGTCCATTTAAAATAGATGATGCTTGCACCAAAAATATTCTTAATCCCAATGTGCATTTCCAGTACACAGTATTTTGTATAAAGATCACAGTTTAATTTGTCATATGCCAAACTGTTCCAACGGTTAGATAAAGACAAATTTTAGAATGAATCCCACCCAAATGCCCTTTGGGCTTGAAGCATGGATAGTACATAGGCCCACATGCCTTGTGATTAAATTCAACACTTTATTAGAAGACTGGGGGTGGCTAAGAGCGAATTCTAGATTACTTAGACAGTGAAGGTCCTAAAGTACAGCACATGTTGAGATTATTGAGATTGAGGTCTTGCCGGAGGAAACGAAGAGAATAAAAACTGAGTATTATGACATTAGTATTGACTTCATATGATATGAAATACCACGTTGCAATACATAAAGCACTAACCCTTATTTATCCTAATATTTTATCATAATCCTAATTAATAAAGTCTAACAAGATAAGCTCACTTACTCCAAATTACACTAAAGATACAATAAAAAGTATTGGATATTTTTCATTTAACAATTTTATTCCACAAGGTTGGAGGATCGGAAATAATTTATATATTCTAAGAACTTTGAAGATAGAACTTGCTCAATAATAGGTGCCCTATACCAAAGGCTCTTACAGGTTCTTAATATTATATAAGTAGGCACTAACCTTCATCTCCATTTTATCCCATTCCAAACCAGGCAAATTGAGACAAAGGTTATGTCATCTATAAGTGAAATTTCAACACTTTCTAGATTGCCTAATTTTCACAATTAAAAAAAAAGTTCAAATAAATGCAGAGAAACTAAAAAATAATAGAAAATAAGAACAAAAAAAACCTGGTTAAAAAAAAATACCTCTGGTCTAAATATCCAGATAACAGCCTCAGCAATCTGATGATGGCTGACTACTAGATAACGCTAGTGGCATCAGAGGAGAAGCAATAGTCTCAGATATAGATGATCTATGAGAAGAATCTAGTGTTCTAGGCACATGTAATGCTGCAACTCTAGCGCCACTAGAAGGTATGGAGAAACTACGAGCCATGGCCTGAGGTGGCATTGGCAATGGAGATGCAGCACTTGATGCAACCAGATTATTTGCAGAGGAAACCTTTTGACCTCTAGACACCAGTGGACCAGAATGACCCACCAAACCTAAAAGCCTTGAATTGGATGGGAAGCTGGTTGGAGGCCTTGGAAGTTCATGAAGCTCACTTATTTTGGGTGAAGACATAAGAGTGGGAGAAGCAGTGGGAGATACTTTTGGAGATGATGACCGAGGCTGAAGGATTGTACTTGGCAAAAGAGGTCCAGAGAACAGTTGAACACTTTCTACCAAAACTGGCTGGGTAGGACCGGGATTACTTGTCAATGGGCCAGAAAATGCATGTCTTTTAATCTTTTTAGAGTGAGCAGAAATGTAATCACGGTTCGAGGATAAAAGATTATCTCCCAGAGGAAGAGGCAATCTCGTGGAGGCAGTATTGCTGTTACTTTCCTTGAGTACTGACTGAGCACTTCTAACAATAGAACCAGAAAATTCATCACCTATATCTTTTTCATGTTTCTTTTGTTCCAATGGGGACGAATGCCACAAGTTCTTTGTAGGTTCACTTAAATTTGCCTGCACTTTAGAAGGTTTTGGATTATTTGAACTTGAAGAGATTGAACTCTTAGCATCAACGGGTGTGGGTAGCACATATGAACTAAACTTCCGTGATAAAGACGGGCGCATCTGTCTCAGTTTTTCACTTGCATCAGGTTTATTATCAGCAAACAGCGGGGCAGATTGGCTCCCTGTCCTAACCCTAAAGGAAAACAAATTCCGTTGAAGTTTGTCTAAGTTTTCCTGCAAACAGAGCAAAAGATTCATTATGCATGCTCTCACATACTTTAAATTTTATAGGCAAAAAAAAAAAAAAAAAAAAAAAAAAAAAAAAAAAAAAAACTGAAGGTAATAGATATCTTTTTTACCTTAGCAGCTTCAGCTGTAAAACCTCCAGGAGGTGTAGGTTCCACCTGATCCAGCTGTAAAGATATGAACATGGTTAAGCAGCAACCCCTCAAGATGAGTAATATAAACTAATTTAAGTGTTTTTTATAAACTCGAAAATTAAAACTATTCTATATTGTTTTGAACCAAAATCTTCAAAATCAGAAGTTCATTACTGAAAACTTCCATAGCATTTTCATGCATTGACCAAAGAAGTTAAAACTCCAATAGTTTACTTGAAGAGGTTCTTGCTCAATCCATCCATCTACCAGCATTCTAATTAAACTGTATTACTCGTGTGCATAGAGCAGTTAGTCACAATTAAATAAACAAAGATGTAAAGCTTTGAGCATAAGACTGTAAAAACAAATTTGCCCACAACTCCGATGCTGGTGGACTTTGGTTCCTAAAGTCCTGCCTACACAACATTATCTCTCTCCAGGAATTTATTCATTCACTAATTAATTTTGATTTCAGGCATATATGCACCTTAGCATGCAGTAGGATTCAAACCCGTCAACCACCACCACATGAGTGTACAATCATTCACCAGCTCCCTTTTGCCTATTAGTAGATGTAGTTGCCCAGGCTTTATAAGACAACCAGTTCTAAATAAACTCAAGAAACATAAGAGGGGTAGAAAAAAAAAATTAAAGATCCTAGTTACTTAAGGTAGTCACCTCCATGGAGTTTCGTGATGTAGAAACATCTTGGTCTTGTTCAGTTTGTCCATAGTCAAAACTCAACTCACCATCATCATTGTCATCATAACCACCACCATCATCATCTCCATAGTCACCTTCATACCCATCCTCCTCTTCAAGACCACTGAACTGGTAATCAATGTGCTGCTGTTCAGTTACAGATTTTACATGTGGTTCTACTGTCTCAAGGGATTTGACTGCTTTCTTGAAGAAACACAACTGTTTTTTGGCACAAAAGAAAGCAATGGCAATCAACACAAAAATAGAAAGTAGGAAATTCCATCTCTTAAAAGAAAACAGGGACATGTGAAGAACCTGAGAAGCATGGTGACGCGCAGCCTGTGTTAGAAGACTACGTGATTGTCCTTGCTTCAGAGATTTCAATCGGAAAACAAACAAAGTAGCCTCTTCATCATATTCATCATGAGCAGTTTGCAACTGCTGCAAAGAAAAAGTTTCCCCTTTCCCGCCTTTAGACCTGCCTCCTTCTCTGTATTTTGCTACCATATAGTCATATAAGTCTCTGCAGATCATATGACACGATGACAATAAGCATGTCAGTATGACAATTAAAGATAAAACCAGATCCAACAAAACATTTCGAACCTTTTCTCATCACATTGCCGCTTCATCTCCTGGACGAGTATTAAAACAAAAAAAAAAAAAAAAAGATGAAAATTAAAAAAAAAAAAAAAAAAAAAAAAA
>Ga0209700_108758_pt1 | contig 12591 bp, 8 predicted proteins | sample SiratroredBW_FD_187528 | JGI IMG/M metagenome (GOLD analysis project Ga0209700, IMG submission 187528) | Root nodule microbial communities of legume samples collected from California, USA - Siratro red BW (SPAdes) (version 2) | ecosystem: Host-associated > Plants > Roots > Nodule | place: USA... | reverse complement strand
TTATTTATTTTTTTTTTTTTTTTTATTCCAGTTGTGCTAGTTTAATACAAATTTCATTTTATTTTGCACCACAATAATATTTTCTTCTTCTTCTATAATCTAAAAACAATAAGCATAAAAAAAAATAAAATTCCCCTGCATCCCTGAACAGTGTATGCATAGACGCTACAGAGTCACACACCCCTTCACGCAAAAGTAGCTTAATCACGCAAAGATTGAACTTTTCCATTTCGGAATCAGAATAAAATTTCAACTTGCTTTCATAGCCTTTGTGGGTAAGAGGTCCCAGAAGGAAAGTTGATGCTAAAATACATACACTTTTGAGTTAATGGTGCCAGAAACACTACTCAATTTTCGCAACTCATGAATCACGAGTAGTTGAAGTTGAAGAGAGAGAAAAAAAAGCCTCAAATCGCGTTTAAATATGGCTATAAGCTGCGGCGTTCATGGGTTTTCACTACAAACCGCACTAAGGTCTTTCTTCTTCCTTGTTCCTGCAACAAAACGCTGCCGTTTCATTTCATTGCTTCTGAATTGTTGTAAGAAACACGCCTCTCTTTGAAGCATTCTCACAGTTTTTACATTGGTTAATTTGTTACAGCTTCCCACTTAAGCTTCCACCGCAATCAAATTCAAAACTCAGGTAAAATGCTTTTTTTTTTTTTTTTTGGAAATATGTATAAGGACCTTTCCTAGAAAAAAAAATAAGAAAAAAGGATTCTCCTTTGACTAAAAATAGCTTATGCATAAGTTAAAAGTAAAATTTATAGAAACTATAGGTAAGAACTGTTATAAATTAAGCTAGTTTTAATTTTTTTTCCTATTTTTCCAGACAGCAATACCCTCTTTATTATTGAATATATTGCCTGTCCTTTGTGAAAAAGGAACTTGTGATGGTAGTTGTAATTCTGGAATAGCGTATAGAGAGAAGTGTTGTGTATGTTGTTGATATTCCAAAATATTAAATTTAAAATTTCTTTGTAATTTTATTTAGATTTTATCCAAGAAAACGTAGATATTTTAGTTTACTTGTTGTTCTTGACTTGTCTTTGGTGGTTTTAGAAAGTCTATGTTTTTCATTATAAATATCTGTTTCTTGTGCTTTTAAGAGCTCTCTCTGGTATCATTTTTTTCTCCCTTTTCTGAGTTTCTGGGCTTGACTAGTTTTGTTGCCTCAACCATTGTTTGTGACTAAGTGTTTGTGGGTTTGTGATTGATCGAGAATTCCTATTGTGGACTGTAAGGACAACAAAAGTAAGAATAAAAAAGTGCACTTTTCAAATTAAAATCAAACGATTACCTTGCTCGTGTTATTTGGTGATATATATGGTTCATGCTTGACTATGATTCTATTTTTAGTTTGTGAATGGCAACATACGCATGGTTAGTATGGATTAATTGGCCCTGTTTGAGCATAAGTCCTGATAATTGAAATTAAATAGTCAGTTTCATATGCAATTGATTAAGGCTCCTTTTGAAATGTCTTATTTACAACTTATAAGGACTTATTTTGACTTGACTAAAGTACTTGTGTAAGTGTGGGATAGCTTATGATATGTTAATAAGTTGTTTTCAACTTATTTTAGTAAGCCCTTAACCCTAATTGTTAGCTTATGAAAGCAGCTTACAACTAATATAAAAATAGTTTAACCCTATTCCCCGTTTTATTATAAAAATAACTTATATCTAAGTGGTTTCATACGAAGCACTTATTCAATAAGACATTAATGCAACTGTTTATCTAAACAGTTCTTAAATTCATGAAAACTCACTAAAGAGTGTGTCTGTTGATCATCGTGGATGGTAGTATTTTCATGTGCCATTTTATACACATTCTGTATTTTCTGATCAAATTGTTTTAAATCATGTACAACTGCAGGACGGTTGTTAAAATGTCTGCAACTGAAGTCACAAGCTCTAGGATATCATACGAGTCCTTTGCTGTAAAGCCTCCTGAGCACCCAACTTATGATTTGAAGGGCATTATCCAGTTGGCACTTGCAGAAGATGCTGGGGATCAAGGTTTATTCCTGTTCCTGTTTCTTTTCTTTCACTAGGTGCCATGTTTCTTACTGAGTTTTAAATCTAAATTCACTTTTTGAATTGTTAATGTTCACTGATTATTATAAGAAAATGTACATTCTTCCTCGCTGTTGGGTTTGTGCAAATAAATGATACTGATACGCTACTTTTATTTGGTAGATATAATGCAGTGATGGTTTCTGTATTGTTTCAATTGTAGGTGATGTAACATGCAAGGCCACCATTCCATCTGACATGACAGTAGAAGCTTATTTTTTGGCAAAGGAGGATGGCATCATTGCCGGAATAGCACTTGCAGAGATGATATTTCATGAGGTTGATCCTTCTTTGAAGGTATGGAAGCAATACACAGAACGTCAATCATTATATGCATGGTTGGTGCTTGGCTGAATCATTGAGGATTACTTGCAAATATCAGGTGGAGTGGTCTAGAAATGATGGAGATTTTGTCCATAAAGGGCTACAGTTTGGAAAAGTTCACGGTGAGATAATTATTAGGAAATCAAAATTGCAAAAGCAAGTGGAATAAAAGCTTTATTCATTTCTAATTAATTCATGAACGGCTTCTATTGATCCTCAATAAGTTGTGAACAGGACGGGCACATAACATTGTTGTAGCTGAAAGAGTAGTACTAAACTTTATGCAGAGGATGAGCGGTATTGCAACTTTAACTAAGGTAATCTGTTGTTTACTTTATCCTTTTTTCTTTTGTTAACTATTCTGTACTATACTTGCAACTACCTAACTGATTAAATTGGACTTAGTTAGCTATCACTATATTCTGTTAAAAAGGTCTGTAAGGCTATTGAAAAGATTTGATATCAATTATTGGAAGTGTAGATAATATTGGATCATAATTACAAAATGGCTGAATTGGGTAGATTTCTGAAGATACTTGGGTTTGTCGCCATTCTGTCTAGAGCATAGTTGTTAATACCATGCCACTGCTACTGCTATAGTGTTCAATGGCATAGGTTCTTGCACCATGCTGTATGTATAGTGTGGCACTTGGTTGATTGTAGCTTAATTAAAAATAATAGTCCAGAACATTATGAGATGAAACAAGCCTTTCAGTTGTTGGAGATGAGTCCTTCCCAGTCTGGGAACATAAACACATAGGAATAATTACTCAGAAAAATTGATTAGCCGTTTTAGGAGCATAGTTATCTTCTTAAATGGTATTACAGACATGTATTTTTTAATATATTATTTCAAACTTGTTACAAGGATGTTTGACACCAATGGATTCGAGTGGTTGTAGTAAGCCAAATTTACCCTATTTGCATCTATTTAAACCGAACAAACTGCATTGGAGTCTAGGTAAGAAGAAATACAGCCACACCTCTTTTAATGCATTTATGTTTCTCTAGTTTAGCCTAGAATTCTTAGTGTAGTTGATCACCTTCGTGTCACAGTATTGGAGTTCTCTTAACATCAGAAGGGAATGTTGGATGGCTTGGAATTCCAGCCTCAGGAAAAGAGAGACTCCCTGATGGAATTCCAGCCTTGCGAACGGTCAATCACAGTCAACACATCCCTTTGCACAATTTTTTGTGTGCACTCTCCACTTCCGTACTTTCCTTTTATCCTCTTGTCCCAGCCTCATTCCTTTCTTCCACACTCCTTGCCATGTTTGCCTTTGCACACTATATTCTGTATCTAGTTACTCATATTGTCTGGATGAAGGCTAACAATTTAACAAATTGTTGATAATGTGGCTGTCTTGTTATAAATGTATTGAACACATTCTTGTCACAACTTTGGAAAAATAAGTTGACTTATGAATTCATATTGAATATAAAATATGGTAATATGTTACATCTTCCTGGCCCAGTAACTAAAGAAATTATCCTTTATTATCTTATAATTCTTGATTACATTACAGATTTTGTGTTTTTCCACAGGCAATGGCAAATGCAGCATACCCTGCATATATGTTGGAGACTAGAAAAACTGCTCCAGCTTTACGTTTGGTGGATAAGTGGGCGGTCTGAACTTTGGATCACTTAGTTGCAATTATTATTAATAATTTATACTTTTAAGCATAAAGTTTACTCAGTAAACTAGAAACATTTGCTTTTATAGGTATTAATAGGTGGAGGTCGGAATCATAGGATGGGTTTGTTTGATATGGTGATGATAAAGGATAATCATATATCAGCAGCTGGAGGTGTTACAGGTGCCCTTAAAGCTGTTGACCTGTATCTGGAGCAAAATAGTCTTCAAATGGAGGTTGAGGTAGTGTTCTCTTCATTGTTTTACTCATTTCGTTTCCTTTTCCATTTCTAAGTCTTATTGTTCTTATTTCAACTTTGAAAGTTCCTGAAAATTGTTTTGCCTGCTAGGTTCCAACCGACTTATTAGCAGTTGTTGCAATGTGCTATAGGATAAATTAATAACTATTTCTGTAACAAATTATTTGTTGATGCAGAAACAAGATGACAGGAACATATATTACTAATAACTAATAATGGAGATAATTCATTACGAAAGGGAAAATCCCTCTTTATTACACTGAAAAACAATAAAAATGGACAAAAAGAAATAAGGGGAAGAGAACCCCTCATGCAATTCAAATATTTTTCCAAAATCCCTTATCCAATATCAAATTTTCTACAAACCCCCGATCTCTAGTCTTTACAAATTGACTAGATTGTCACTCATTGAATGTGAAAATCCTAATAAGTGATCATTTATTTTCATTCAACCATCCAAAGTCAAATAAGAAGTGGCAAAATGAGTATTGGCTTGTCTTATCAAATCTATCCCTTTCTTATTTGTGCAACAAAGAAATAAGACCAGTTCTTGAATAGATGTAGATTGTAAGTTTCTTATCATTGACTATTGTGTCGGAGTGATATTTTCTTTTTAAAATCTTCTAACATTAAATCAATGCAGTGGGCTATACAAGGTGTCCAATATGACTTTTATCTCTTTTAGGTTAACAATTCTCCAATTGTCTTGCAGTTTGCTATATTATTGGTTACAATTCGGATGACATTCTCTTCACCAACCTCCTCAACAACATCATCTATCATCCTGAAAATTTTTCCGGCTGTCTTACATGTCATAAGCGTCCATAAACTTCAAAAAGACAGTCCCCTTTGGACTATTTACCAGAAAATTAAGTTTAGTCCTTCTTCTCCTATCATTCCATCCATCAATCATTATTGTGCACCCATTTTTCTTCTAAAATAGAATATATTCTTCCAAAATCAGATTGGTCTTTTCAACTTGTTGGTTCAAATATTTCACCCTAATTTCATGGTATGATGGTAGTTTAAGTCTAACACCATGTCTGACAACCAACTCAAGCATCCTTTTGAACTTTTGATTCTTTGCTATATTAAATTGAATAGAATTGTTGTAGAAAAATAGAGCAATTTTGTGACATGCATCCTCCATCTACTTTTCTTGAAAATGCCATGGATGGTAGTTTGAGTACACCTTTTCTTGAAAATACTTGACGACTCCTCACTCTCTTCTTGACTTACTTTTTCTAGCATTTTTTGAATCTCCCATACTACTATCCCATAAGCCTTCTCTAGATATTGATTTTCAATCCAATTTTGCTGCAGCGTAGTCCAACATTAATTTTTTAACATCTTTAGGAACTACTATACAGGCTCCAACATCCTTTGAAGTCTGTGCTAGATGATGCTTCAATTGACAAATCCCACTGGTTAATGCTTTCTCACAATATTTACATTTCAAATTTCTTGCTTTCCCATCAATAGAAACTCAATGACTCCATCCAGGATCAGTCCTTGCTCCAATTCCACTTCCTCTTCTAGGAGCATGACCTAAACCACTTGATGCCATTTTTTTCTTTCAAATTCTAAATAAAATTGAGCAGCAAGCAGAGCAACCAAAGGAACAGAGTGGGAATCAAAACAACAAAAGGAACGGAACGACAAGCAGAACCATTGATTTGGATTATAGCAGCAGATGAACAGTTATGAACAGATATGGACAGTCGTAATACTGAACAATAAAAAATAGAGAACGTCCGTAAATGTATAAACTGTGATTGTCTATGATAAATTGCAGAACTTTCAACTATATCTATGAGAGTGTATTTGTTGTAAGGAATAAAATCTATGGTCTCCACTTGATAGCTTCAACACCTGAAATCAAGGAATGGGTATTTTCAGAAAGGAATAAGAAGAACAGTATTCTCCCTAAGGAGCCCAAAAGAAGAGAGAGAGATTATACCACACAATGCCTAACCAACATAGTTCCTCAGCTGCACATTTATAGTACGCTGCCTATTGCTCCTCCTTGGTCCCTTGATACACAGATCCTGCTCCACGTGTCCCTCAAGGCTAACTGAATTTGGCTTTGTACTCAAGCCTAACTGAGGTGTATTGTTGTTGACTTCTTCCTCCACATCATTAGCCACTTCATCTCTTTGTTTCCTGTTTTCCTTCCTAACAGATAATAGAAGTGATTGTTGGGGATTGTGAAGGTGGCGAGCACTGGGGACTAAAATGCGACTAGCATCAGGGATTGTGATGGTGCCTAGCACCGAAGAGTGTTGTGGTGTCAACGATGGTCATGACTCGTGAAGCTTTGCGTGTGCCTTATGGGTCTTCTTCGTTTCTGATTTGTGATGACAACTCTAGCAGAAAGAAGGTAACAAGTGTTGGGCCTTTTCTTGGGTCGAGTCGGGTTTTTTTAATCAATAGTGGGCTGTTAAACAGAATGACAAAAAGACGAGAAGGATTGACACAACCCATGATCCCCCGATTCATCAAGCATCTCGTACTCACTCTGATCCGTGCAACTTGTGATCCACCCTCTGTGTCAGCTTGGTTCCTCCTCCATACTCGCAGAATCGTGCGACTTTGTGATTTCACTCGCGATTTTGAAAACATTAACACCACCAGACAGAGGAACAATTCTTTGTTGGAAGTTGCTATTCAACAAGAGTAGAGAAGCTTAGCTAATAGAGAGTGGATGCACAAACCACATGACTCATAATGCTAGCATCTTCAAAGAGCTAGACAAGACATACATCTTCAAAGTCACTATAGGCAATGAAAAACTCATAGCAGTTGAAGGCAAAAGAGTTGTTTCTATTGAGACTTCCTCATACAAAATATATTTCAGATGTTTAGAGAGTTTGTTGAGTGTGGGTCAAATGATAGAGAAAAATTATTCTCTAGTTTTTGAAAAAATTAAATAAAACATTTGATCCATCTCGAAGTGAGTTGATGACCATCCACATGAAGGATAAAAGTTTTCTAGTTAAATGAAAAAAAAAAGGAGCAAGCCTTATCAAGCAAGGTAGACAACTCACATTTGTGGCAACAAAGACTTGGTCACTCAAATTATTCTATTATGAAACAAATGAGTTCGGTAAAATTGTCAAAAATATGCCCAAAATTATTGAAACTACCAATGTTTGAAATGTATGTCAATATGGAAAACAAAGTAGATTATCTTTCCTGCCGGTAGCAACCTGGAGAGCAAAAGCAAAATCGCAACTTGGAGAGCAAAAGCAAAATTGTAACTCATTCATAATACATTTGTGGACCTATGAGCATCGTGCCCCTTGAATTGTAGTAGATACTTCCAACTGTTCATTGATGATTTTACAAGGATGTATTTGGTCTATTTGATTTGAAGGTTTACAATAGTTAGAAGTTTAAAGCAATGGTTAGGAGGGAGTCATTCTGTGAAATAAAGAGCCTATGGTCTGATAACGGAAGTTAACATAAATAACGGAAGTTAACATAAAACAAAGGAGTTTGAAAAGTTTTGTGATCATAAAGGAATTAAGCACCAATTGATTGTTCCCTACATTTCTTGGCAAAATGGAGTAAGTGAAAGAAAGAATAGAGCAGTCATGAAGATGGCCAAATACTTGTGGATTGGAAAGGGTCTTTGTTGTTCTGCAAAACATGTTGTCAACCAAGGCCCTGGAAGGAAAAACACCTTTTTGCAGCTTGGGGTGGTAGAAGACCTTTATTAAAAAAATTAAAAGATTTTGGTTGTGTTTGTTATGTTCTTATTCCAAACACAAAAAGAGGAAAGCTTGGTAAAAATTTGCATTTTTTTGGGGTATAGTAGAGACTCTGAAAGATATCGTCTATACGATCTCCAACCACACAAGATCCTCATTAGTAGGGATGTGAAGTTTGATGAGCTATCCAATTGGAATTGGGATTAGATGCAAGTAGAGGGACCAAGCCAAAGTCTATTAGATGTTGAAAGAATAGATGCTTTAGGTCCAAATGAAGATACATCAAACGAGATTCTGAAACCCCTACTAGCACTTGGTCATTTGAAGATGTCTATGCCAGATGCAACAAAGCTTTGTTCAGGGTCTACTTCCTTCTCACCCTAGGGCCTTAACTCCTTATTGAATGATTGATTGGTTTCCTTTCTTCCCCTTGCAAACCCTTTTATCATTTCCCTTTACCAGATTTCACACCTCTATTGCCTCCTTTCCTTCCTGCCACACGAGTAGGTGTTACAATTGAAATTCTTGTTCTTATGGCCCTTGTAACTGAGTAATGATACTCTGTTAGGAACCAAAAGATTGAAATAAGAAGCAAAAGAAATATTTCTTTTGTTGAATGGGATGAACATAACAATGAATAGAAGAGAAACTCTCCTCAAAGGGTTTCCCCTTCACAAAAATTCAATGCTCAATTTACAATAACAACAAATCTGAAACTCTATTAAACCTTCTTCCCTTATTTATATCTTAGTAACCCCTCTAACTAACTAATTAACTAACTGTCTCATTTATATTCTAACTATCTTAACTAATTCCCCCTTCTCCTTATAATCTAACGTACTGTCAAAAAATTCACCTTGCTATCAATGTGAAGGTTTGGGTACCTGTCTTGTAACAGCTCACGTAACTTCGGTGGTTTCCCATTTGTGTTTCAAGGTTTTTATGTTTTTTCCAGGTTGAGACTAGGACTATTGAGGAAGTGAAAGAAGTGTTACATTATTCATCCCAAACAAAGACTTCTTTGACTCGAATAATGTTGGACAATATGGTTGTACCTCTACCTAATGGGGATGTGGACATATCTATGCTTAAAGAAGCTGTGCAGTTGATCAATGGGAGATATGAGACTGAGGTATTCACCACTAAATTTTCTTAGTTAATATATACAGTATATTTTGGGTTATTTGTTAGAATAAACGATGCACAATATTTTGGTACTGATTTTATATACTTTTTTATTTCCATCATCTTCTTTTTGCTTCTGTCGATTTCTTGATAAACATTCAATTGTCTAATCATCTAAAGAGGTATATCGAAATATGATAAGCCATATGTAAATACAAAATTATGGGTTTACACTTAAATTTCTACCCTTATTCCTTGAGGCAATTTTTTATGGGTTCACGCAGTGAAAAGATGGTTGTTTAGGTTGTCATCAGCTTGCTAAATTTTTACTTTGGACTAGTTAGCTTTTCTTGCATTATAGGGATCATTATTAATTTGGGCTACTTAATAATTTCAGAATCTCAGGTATTTTGTGGATACCATAAATTTGGATGAGGATAACTTCAGTTGCTAATTTCCAGTTTCATTTCTGTGATGTCAGGCATCAGGCAATGTCACACTAGACACTGTACATAAAATTGGCCAAAGTGGAGTGACCTACATTTCTAGGTAAACTTTTAAGTTTGGTAGTTCCACATCATTTCATGGTATCTGGTATTATAACCCAGTTATCTCATTTAGAGATATTCTGTTTTTGGAAGTTTTCTCTCAAGCAGTGATGGTTTCAGATTGAAATGTTCACAATTTGATCTGATGAATGGGACTGTCTAAACCAATCCAAATAAACTGATTCTAATTCAATGAGTTTTTCTTTTTATCTCACATGTGCTTGCTGACTTGTTTTGTGGCAGTGGTTCCTTGACTCATTCAGTGAAAGCACTAGACATCTCTCTCAAAATAGATACTGAATTAGCACTCAAAGTTGGAAGGCGCACTGGAAGAGCTTGAGTATATGTTATCTATCTATCTATCAATACATGTATGCTTTCTTTGAGCTGCTTCTCACTCTGCTGCATGTATTTACTGTATCAGTTTTTCTTTCCTATATTGTGACTTCTTAATTGTTTCTCAAATAAAACAATATATCAGTGGTTCCTGCACTGAAAACAATTGTGTTAATTGAAGATAACTTAGCTTATACCATAATGACATATATCAGAAGACTAATTATAGAGAAATAAAGTAATTTTCGTATTTACTGCATGATCAAATCATATCTTTAATGGTGGAACATGTCATTCCTATGCCTTTATATTTAAGTCTAAATGCCAAAGCGTCATTGTAAACATGTTCTTAACAAAAGATCATTTACTTAGTATATGTAGAGTATAAAACTGACCATAATCAAATAAATTCATAATTGACATAACACTCTTTGCAATGCAAATGGTGTTAGTTGTTGAGCTTTTCAGAAAGAGATACTAGAGAAATTCAGTATTAATAAGTCATAAATTGACCATATAAGAGATTATTATATTACTTCTAACCTTAAACTTTAACAGAAAGGGTGTATGTGCTTTTTTTTCCTTATATATTGTTTATTTTGTCCAACTTTATTTAATGTAGGATTTCATTTCTGTTTTGAATTTTTAACACAAACAAAGTAAAATAAGTAGATACAATTATATCAGGAAAAAAAAAGAGTTTTCCAATCTAATCTATTGCTTCATTTAATAAGTTATATTGAGTTTGTGAGAGAAGTGATGTCTTACAAGTCTTGCAAAATACCTTCTTAAAGAAAAGTGAAAATTTCTAAATGTGATTAAACTTGAAAGGAATATTAGTTTTATGGAATACATTGAAAATACTTCAATTATAGTTGTTACAGTAGAAGAAGAAATAAAGATTGTGAATGACATGAACTATGTAATTAAAAAATTTGAGTGGTGTCAGTATTAGGCTTTAGGTATAGCATGCATTTACAAGCAACAGCATGACAAATAGTAAGCTATGTTTTTAATTTGGATGAGTGGACGATGGTGGAGAAAATTAAGGATTTTTTAAATGTCTTCTGCTTAAAGACTTTACATTTAATGGTTATATTGATAAAGTATAATGTAAAAGTTTTTAAATGTGACAAGTTGATATTAATTCATATATGATAATAGTTAGGTGAACATTTTTGTATTTTTGTTATCAAGTCAAATTTTAAAGTATTAAATAGTTTTGGTATTGGGAATTTTAAAAACAAATATCAACGTATCATCATTTATCTTGAAAATTTTAGAGTAATATAAAAAATGATTTAAGGTTTGTGTGTATTGAAAATAGTTTAAATACACTTTTAATAAATAGTTTTATCAGTCAGAAAGTTAAAAGAACAAAAACGGACAAGAAAAACTAAGTCAACACTCCTCCATTACACGGTTTGAAGATCATAATCTTATCATAGATCTCATAATTCTACTATTAAAATCATGTATTCTTATTCAATTTGGAATTATAATATATAGTTTGTGAACATGTGAAAGAAAATGACATTTTAATGTTGTTTGACTAATATGTATTCTTACAGTAAAATTAATGTGCATCTTTTATCTGTTTTACGATTGATGCATATAGTTTCATTTATCATTTTTAAAAGAAGTTATAAAAGATGAAAACGCAAAGTGGTTTAAAATGTTAAATACGGAAAAATTATATACTGAAAACACATTAAATTTTATAAAATTGACTTGAGGTGATTTAGGAGTATTACCACATTCTAATATTATTTATCATTCGTTGAAATTAGTAAAAATAACAAAACTACGATTAAAACTTATTAATTAAAAAGGGAGGCTCCCACAATTTCACTAAATTTTAGCCAATTATAAAAATAAATTTAAAACAATATATTAGAAAAAGTATATTTAGAGTATTTCTTGATATACTAATATACACTCAATTTTTTAGAAGTAAGTTTTTTCTTAAAATACACAGATGAAGTTGGTATAATACTTCACTTCCCCTAAAGAAAATACGATTAAACAACTTTCATACTAATCAATACCAATCATTTTGAACTAAATAAAGACTCTATTTTCCTCTCAGACACACCCAACACACATTTTGACCAAAACATGATCAACAATCAAAGAAATTAGTCGAAGTAATCTTGTACATAAACTAAAATGAATGTTAATTTCATGATACAAGAAATGTAATTTTAATTAGACTAAAGTGTAATGTTAAATTACACGTAAATTAAGACATAAGAGTATCTCTAATAATAATTATTTATATGATTTGCTTTTCAATAATATTTTATAAAGATAGTTGTTCGTATAAAAAATCATCTTAAATTTTAAAGATCCCATATTTATGGAATTATGTTAAAATATTGCTTTTATTATTAAGAAATCCATTTTATTGAATAAGAATTCGCTGGATCACACCAAAAGTCAAATATTTTTAACAATTATAATATTGAATCATGTACAATATTATATATACCTATCAATTTCAAATAATATATATATATATATATATATATATATATATATATATATATATATATATATATATATATATA
>Ga0209700_108757_pt1 | contig 12592 bp, 5 predicted proteins | sample SiratroredBW_FD_187528 | JGI IMG/M metagenome (GOLD analysis project Ga0209700, IMG submission 187528) | Root nodule microbial communities of legume samples collected from California, USA - Siratro red BW (SPAdes) (version 2) | ecosystem: Host-associated > Plants > Roots > Nodule | place: USA... | reverse complement strand
ATATATATATATATATATATTTATATATATATATATATATATATATATATATATATATATATATATATATATATATATATATATATATATATATATATTTTGTGTGAGTAGGTCTCTCTCTCCCTCCCTCCCATCTTAGTATATGTCTATGTTTGTATTTGTGTGTATATAATATATGTCTGTGTCTCTGGAACTGTATGTCTTAAAAGAGGACCATTAAAGAATACATGGTCATGTTCTAACATTATCTACTCTTCACATTTGTCTCAAATAGTAAATGAATATAAATTAAAGTACAAAGTCCACATGCTATATAATTATTTAATCAAAACAAAATCAATTATAGACCTTTGAATAAGAAAAAAAAATTAAAGACAATATTTTATATAATTTATCCAATAAAAAACAAAAAGAGATTTTTGTTTTCAACTAGAAATTAAGTAAAATAAATAAATGACATGAAATAATAGTTGAAGCAAATTTAAAAGAATAAAGAAGCAAGTAATTTTTTTTTTGGTTTTTGGAATAAAAGAATAAAAATTATTTAAATCACTAAAATTTTATAAAACAAATATAATTAAGAATGTGATGATAGAATTAATTTCATTATCTCTTCCTATGTAATTTTTAATAAGTTCAATTATACAATTAATCAAATTATGAACCAAAATTACTTTAATCTCATTCTTTCTTTAACTCTTATTTAATTTATATACATATAGATGATTCCTTGAAATTAAAAAAAATATATATCTTAGTTCCTAAAATTAAGGAAAATATATTATGATTACACTTTCAAGAGGCACATGTGACACATGGTATGAGAAAAACTCAATGTAAAATAATACTTTTGAAAGTGACGTATGTTGAACTCGTCTTCTTCATATACATGAACCATCCACACATGCTTAGTGATTATTGGATTGTATAATATTTCAAAAGAATAAAAAACATGATTTAAGAGTTATACAAAATTGAAAACTTCTTTATTTTTTTTATAATTCTTTTAATCTTACTTCTTATATTTATTTATTTTTCACATTAATAATGTTCTCACATTATTAATTACTTTTTACATGTGTTTAAATTATTTATTTATTATTTCGTTTTCTCAACGTCGGTTAATCCAACACATATTTAAGTAAAAGAGATGGTGCTGTAACATCGCCGATAAATATGCTTTTTCAAACGTTCAACAAGAATGTTTATTTCCACGAAATAGGAAATGTAATCTAGGACGTGTTGCAGTGTTGCACATTTCTTTCACCTTTGTACATCTCCAACGATCAACTTGTAAATTTCTTATTGCCTTTTTTTTTACAGTAATGGTACAATTCAAAACCATTTAAATTCTTAAAAGCCTTTTTTTTTTTTGTTTAAATTCTTTTGTTCTTGTATATATTACTCAATTTGTTTACTTGGTTCTAATGTTTTAAACAAGTTTCTAATATGCTTATATGAATCCTTTTATCGCAACCCTCTTGAATAGTTTGAACTTGGTAATCTTCAATGTCATTATTGAAATGACATTGTTATTGGATTTGGTTTGTGCAATGTTCACAAGTTTAATATAATGAATTTATTGACTGTATCATTCTTTTTAGGCCAGTCACTTCCATTCATGCATGATTATATAGTTATATAATACAAAATTTATGTGTCTTAATTTAGAGTTATATATATATTCCCATTGGAAGCTGTTAGAGGAAAAAGGGGAACATGAAGAAGGCTCTTGGATTGTCAAAATTCAGTGGTGATCTTAAGGTAGTGCATCAATTAATTATGTGAGTAAATTTGTTTGTGAAGGTAGCTTAAAGGTGGTGGTGAATTGCAGGGACTAGATGCAGCCATTGTTAAGGCAACAAGCTATAAGCACGCATTACCAAAAGAAAAGCACATTCGTAGTACGTCATATTCTGGTTTTTTTGTTAAATAATTGGTGAATATGGAGAAAATAAGTAGCCAACCATATTTCGCCTCCTCCATAAGCACTTCTTTCTCTTATTCATCTTCTCTATAAGCATTTTTTTTTCTTTAAATCAAAGGATGTGAAAAAGTACATAAAAGAAGAAAAAGAAATCATGAAGGGACTATTTTTTTTAAGAAACTACAAACCTATATGAAAAAGGAAGTGAATCCCACTAAATGTATTTTACCTGACTCTAAACCATATAAGTGGTCAGTTTGACAATATATAGAAATTACTTTCCCTGTATATATGGGAGAACAACATAATCAAACATAGCTAATTTTCATCACCATACCCTCTAATGCTAAGACACCATGTTTTCATCCATGAAGGGATGGAAGACAATCTAAAATCACATTCAAGCCATATCTCCACACTTTCTATAGTAAAAACATAATAGTTGAAACCTTTGCACTTAAAGCAAATTCAATACCAATGTGAGTTGAAAAATCTTCAAGAAAAATTTCAATGGTTACCTTCGAAAATACCACCATAAGTGACAATATTGAGACAACCTGAAAGTAGCACCGTTTATGTTATATTTCTTATAATTTACAAGAGGAGGAAGCCAAATAACTTTAATAATCCAATATAGAGATGAGAGAAAACATGTATTGAAAAAAATTTAAAATACAAAAAATTATTAATTATATTATAAAGAGAATTTTAATATCATCAAATTGCACATAGCACTTCCACTCTCATCTTGAAGTAATGTGTTGATGACGTCAACATCATTCCTCATATACTTTGACACTATTCCTTCTTCTTCTCTTCTTCGTACTTAGTAATGAGCACCTGACATAGTGCCAATATATATGTGTAAAATGCTCTCATTATTAGTTAAGTGCAAAGACTTATTGACGGGGACAATCCTTCCCCATTGTTAGTCCTTAGTGTCTTGCACCTCAAATTTGGTGTCGACAACTTTCATTTCATTGTATTCGTCGCGGACAACCCATCGATACTCAATGTGGAATTCATTACCAATGTTGCCTCCCACAACACATGCATCAACAAAGTCATTGCACAAATAAGAAAACCATCAACACTACCATCAACACCCCTTGATCAAAACATGATTGGTAAAAGATAATAAGTTAGAGTATCATGCATTTTCTTATAGCTACAAAAAACATGGCCCTCGTCCAATTATGTCAGACATAATTAATAATCAATAAGCAACAAAAAGGTATAGTCTAAGGAAAAATCAATTTTTCTGCTAGTGTAGTAAGTATATATGATTGGGAAATAGCAAACATGTACTGGTCATCTTCAACTACACTACAAATGAGCTCCTCCAACCTTGACTGTATACAAACTTGCACCTATTACTAACAATCAATGATCATTCATTCTTCCCATATCAGCATACCTCTACTCTATGTAATGTCTTTTTGCTTGATACAGTGGTTAACAACAAAGATATACCATAGTTACGTTCAACATAAACTGTTTATTATGTCACAGACCAATCTACCCATTCTCATCCCCAACACATATTTTTTTAATAGTCATACTAACATAATAACAACAAGCACCCTTCCCAACAATCATACAAATTTGTATAATTTAAGTTATTAGTTTGATACAATCTATAGGACTAAGGCACTAATCAGATTATGTATTTTGTTACATTTGTGCTTTTCCTATTAACCCATGCCCAAGTTTTAATCTGGATGAGAGTAAAGACCTCTTTTAAGTTAAACTTAAGGTTCTTGAATAACACATTATTTCTAAACTTCCAGATGTTTCAAATGCAAGTCATTCAAATACAACTCCACACCAGTTAAATTTGTTGTTGAAGCCACTTAGAAGCCTAGAAAGTGTAACTTTGCTGAATAGTGATGTACCGAAACTACACATATCCATTTATCAATTATCTTCCAAACAGAACTAGTTTCTTTAGAAGTAAAGAACAAATGACTAACCAATTCTTCTTTTTCTTTACAAATAATACAAGTTTTATCAGTTAAATACAGTTCTCTCCTAATAAGATTATCTCTTGTAACTTATTTATCAATAATTTTTAGTTTTTCAACTTGTTTTAAACAAATTAATATTCTCAGTTATAATCACATTCTTAATCTTATTGATTTCATCTTATACATTAAACTTTCAACTCCTTTTCATATTCACTAAGTTTTATTAATGTCCTATATGAAAATTAGGCCCAGACCCTTTGTCTATAAATAATAAATATAAACTTTCAATTCCTTTTCATATTTACTAAGTTTTATTAATGTCCTGTATGAAAATTAGGCCCAGACCCTTTGTCTATAAATAAACCTATTCTCTTTCTTTCATGCAACCGTGACAATTAAATTTATGAATGTCACCGTCTCAAACAAAACTAAGAACCGAAGTCTCTAATTCTTTTAGCAAGGATATTTGCTAATTATATACTCCTAAAGTGTGCAACCCCATACTATAAATCACAAAATTAACTAGTTGAACCTGATAGCATTTGACCCTTCGAAGAGGGGAGTTAATACGATCAACAATGCTATAAAAATATTTGACACGAGTAATACCTATAAACAACAAAACCTCTGGATAAGATTAAGGTAACTGACCACTATCAACTTCAAGAATATCACTTATATGCAAAGAATCAGCATTACCTCTCCCATAATGTTATCATCAAGCATGTTCATATCCTAAAGAAACAATTATAATGATGTTTTATAACCATGTAAGTATTGTTTGTTTCCATTTGTCCCTCTTAAGTAAAAGTTAATTCTTCACTACAGTTCAATAACTAAAATTATGCTGTTAATTATTTTCCAACAACTGAAGCCTTTAATGCATATATTGAAGCAGTCTCTATAACTTTACCACATTACAAAGTGAATTGACACATTCTTTTCTATTTTTTTTCAGCAATTTTTCATTCACTTTCTCCATCGAAACCTCGCAGTGAGGTCATTTACTGTATACATGGTCTTACCAAGCGTTTCAGCCAAACTAATGATTGGGCTGTATGTTCCTAATCCAGTATTTTCCATCTCTTTTGGGCTGCTACAGTGGAAGCTTGTTGATTATGTGTTTGTTCAGGTATCTATGAAAACACTTATAGTCTTACATCGTGCCATGAGGGAACTTGACTCCTCAGTTTTGGAAGAGTTTGTGAACTATAGTAATGTAAAAGGTTACTTGATTGACTTGTCATACTTTCATCAAAAATCGGTCCAAAACGGTACATGCTTTGTTCATTCTCAATTTTGCTGCCTTTCTATTTCATAAGTTTTTTTTTTTTTTTCAAACTTCGTAGCAAAGATCACTATAAATTATTAAATTGATATTCTAAAGTTCAATTACATGAAAAAGAAATATTAAAAAGATAAAAAACAAAATCATAACAACCAAATCAAATCAATGTTAAGCATTTAAGTGTGATTCTAAATTTAATATTAAGTAAAAACGAAAAAATTAAACAACACCTAATGTCTTAATATTTTAGATTAAAAATAATCTCATATCTCCTTTAAGTGGTCTTTCATTCTTGTTTAAAATCTATTATAAAAAATTGTGAAGGATTAAAAGTTTTGGAAAGAAAATCAAACATCTTAAAATCTATTTTTTCTTTAATTTCAAAATTAACAAACTTGTCTTGGACAATAATTTTATGAAATGTTACTTTACTAACTTGGATATTTTGGTGCAAAAACACTAGATTATTTTATTTGGATTCGTAATTATGCCCTCTACCTTGAAGAGCGCCTACAATGTTTCGTTGTAATGAACTACGACGCGGCAACAAATAGCTCGGTGAGAAATTTAGCTTATAATATTTTCCTTAGTTTTTGGATATGACAAACATAACAAATTATGAAATAGGTTATATACATTTCTTTGATAACTCTTATTAGGGTGAGCATAATTAAACTACATCAAAATTAGACTGAATTATTTTGAAATTAAACTAAACTTTACGAGTGATTTCAGATAAATGAATTGAATTGTTTAATTATTTAAATGAATCAAGCTGAACTATACAATTTGAGTGAATTAAATTAAATTTAATTGAAATACCCTAAATTGTTTGATCTATATAATTTGTTTGAATTATTATTGACAGACCTTCTATTTTAGAGTATATTTCTCAGTATCATAAGATATATTTTATTTTAGTTTAAATAGTCCTATTTAAAAATAATTCAATTTTAAGAACCACATTTATATGGAACATTTGAGTGTAGTTTTTATTTTAAACCATTAAGTTTTTATTTAATTCAGTTTACTATCAATTTACTTCCGTTCACATATCTTTTAACAACCCTAAGTCTTCCATGTCCATAATTGTTTTGCATGACATTCTCTTTCTATGTGCTGCATTTTATTACTTTCATTTTTCAACTTTTCTATTACTACCTTGACATTTTTCTATTTTTTTAATTTGATAACCATGCCATGCAAAAATCTTGAGATGGAGTAGTTGGTCCAAATTAATTATTTTGTATTTTAAAAAAAATATTTATATAACAATTTTGGTGGTTGAATTATTAATTTTTTAGGATGCCTTTTCTTTTTCCTATTCCTTGTCTTTTCTTGACATGATGTCTTTTTGTTTGAATTTATTACAATTGTATTATTTGGGTCAAAGTTATATGGGACTAATGCAAAATCATAAACATTTCATTCTATGGACGTTTAGAAATATACTGAAGAGTTTGACACCCAGAACTTGTTGGAGCAATTGCCAGCCCTACAAAATCTCCTTTCCAGACTTCTAGATTGCAGTGTAACTTTACTACAACCATAATCATGATGTTTAATTTCCATTTGATGATTTTAATTTATGACTAACAAGGAAAAACACTTTGTGTTCACTTTTACAGCCAAGGGGTGTAGTTGCAATTAATCGCTTGATTCAATTTGCTATTTCAATAGTAAGAAATACCATCTTATAAAATGATTTTCTTCATTTTAATTGGATCTTTTGATCATACTTTCGTTTGTGATCTTCTTCCATTATTAGGTTGCTGGTGAAAGTGTCAAATTATATGTTGCTATAACTGTTAGAGTGGTCGAATTACTTGACAAGGTGAAAAAAGCTCAACACTTTAGGGAATGCAATTTAATTTTATAAATAATTGTTGAAGTTGTATTTATTTCTATTTTCTCGCAGTTTTTCGAAATGTACCATGATGATGCTTGTAGTTCACTTCAAATTTATAAAAAGTCAGTGACTCAGGTACTACACTGTCAATTTTTTATTTGCATTTATGCATGCTTAATCCCTTTGAAAAATTCATATTATGTTTGCTGAATTATTATTATTTTTTTTTTATTGTAGGCAGAAAGGTTATCTGAGTTCTTTGAAACTTGCAAAGGATTAGAATTTGGAAGAGGGAAAAAATTCATCAACATTAAAATGGTATTATTTTAGAGGAGCTTGAGTTTGATGTATACGTCTATGTGCTATATTTACTTCCTAGTGAAAGTATTTGACATTTATTTTGCAGCCCCCCTCTTCTTTTATTATTACAATGGAAGAATATATTAAGGAGGCTCCAAGCTCCTTAATGATTGAATACAACGTGGTATGATGCTAAATTTTGATTTACAATATATATTTTTTCTTCTAAGAGTTTGATGGAAAATAGAATTCAGTGGAACATTTAACCAACTAATAACCTGATTTATCATTTAGTTCACATGTTTTCAGTCCCAGTATTTTTTTCAAAACGTGTATCTTTTGCATTATCAAAGAAGGTAGGTTTGAAATCCATTTATTGGGACTTTAAGGTTGTTTTTTTGTTTGGGATTTAATAGGTTTCTGGAACATTAGCTGACACGTATGGCTAAGATCATGCAGGCAGGATTTATAGAATCATTAAATTCCTTTTAAATTTGTCAAATATGTTAGGATTTCATACACTCTAAAAAAAATCATGGTTTTAATAGTTTTAATGAATGATTTATGATTGGCAAAATGAGGAGTTAAACAAAAGATTGTATAGGGAAAGTAAGAAACTGAGATAACTTTGTCGAGTACTTCTTACATATTTAAGAACAACTTCAACCATTCTTGACTTTATTTATGAATGAACTAATTTTAACATATATGATTCTAAAAATTGAGTTAGGGAGAATCTCACCAACTACATAAAAACAATTCGAGCTCAAATGCTAATTAGTGATGATTTAGAAAGAGTCTAATGTAAGATATTTGTAGCAACTCTTTGTTCATGTTACACTAGATTGGTTTAGTAGCTTTCTTGATTGTTCTACTTCCACCTTTTAGGTTTTTTCTAAATTATTGGTCACTAATGGGCTTCATACTAGTCCTTTGACTCAATTATAGGAAAGTAGTAAAAGAGACTATTTCTTCCTCTATCTCTAAGTATTTCTTAAGATACTTTTAAAATTTAAAAAAATTTAAAATTATTCTTCATATTTTATCACACAAACAATTATATTCTTCCAAAACTTACAACTCATTTTTTTCCAAAAAAAAAATTACTTTTAGAAATAAATAATTTCAAAAGCTATTTCTAGATCTGAAAATTAACCCCATTTCTAGGCTATTTCAGAATAGACGGTTTCAAAAGTGATTTTATGTTTCCGGAATACTATATTCGGAAAGTAATTTTGAAAAATTTAAAATACTTTTAAAACAGCTTATTTCAAAACATATAAAATGATTTTTGGATTGACTTATTTCAGAAAAGTATTGGTTTCCGAAGTTTCGAAACTGACTGTTTCGAAAGTTTTTTATTTTTTTTCAAAATCACACACCTCGGTCTTTCACTGTTTTATGGTACAATGGTCTTTTTAAATTGGATAATTTTAGAATTTTTTAAAATTTGGAGGTGCCTTAGAACTAACACTTAAAGGTGAAGGAAGAAGCAGTCTATATAACATGGTGGATGGATGATCAGTGCGTTGGCTATCTCAGTTTTTGGATGGATGACGAACGATGGAAACATAGCAAAATAGTATAGAAATAATATAATAAAAAAATTGTGAAAATGGAAAAGTATAGACAATAAAAGAAAGGTTTCTTACTTTGTCCTAAAATGTACGTATCCTTTGAGCTAAAAAGACCCTTGAAACCTCTTCATTTACTCTTTTGGATAGGACTCAACAATAAAGACAAAGAGGGAACAGAGACCAATTAGGATAGTACACACTTAAAACTAAGTTCACTTTCTCTCAAAAGAATGCACAAAATTATTAAAGACTCTAAAGATTATTATAGATTTAAACACCTATTATCTCTTTTTTTGAAAAGAACTCTTAAATTCAAAGTTTCTTCATCTTGGATCTTTTAAGTGATCTCCTCAAACTCTTTTAGAATGATTTCTAGACCTAAAAAAACACAAGTCGTTAAGTATTTTTTTTTTTATTTATATTTGTCATCTCTTATATGCTTCTTTTTTTTTTTCTTGGTTGCATTCTTTCTTTCCTTTTCACTTTTTTTTTTGTTTTTGTTTTTTTAACTTCTCTTAACGTTATTGGCTAAGGTGAACTTGTTTATGAACCATCATGTTGTATTTTTCTATGATATTTGAATGGTCTTCTAAAGAGAAAAGGTGACTAGCTTTCATGGAAACCGTGCCACATAAAATTTCATCTTTGTTGTTTCTTATAGAGAAATTCACAAAGACATTGTTTATAAAGAAAAAAGTATTTCCACGTTTACTTACCCATTACAACAAATATGGTTAGCATAAAATACTGTGTTAAACTTAACTTATTCACAACCTCTTATTTGTTAGTTGGTGCAATATATGATATTATTAATGACAAACCTTAAAATGTAAAGTTTTTCTTTTGGAGTGTTCTCAAAATCTCTATTTGAAACTTCACACTTATTATCAGTTGATGATTGTTAAAAAAGAATGAAAAGAATGAGTAGAGCAAGAAGACCTCTTACATTCTATATTACCTCTATCCAAAAATAATATAATTCTTTTTGTAGAACATTTGATCGACATAGTCCATATCCTAAACATTTAAAACACTCTAAAGCTTATGTTGTTGAAAGGTTGTGAAAAAGAAGATTGAGAAGAAAAAGAAAGAAGGGAGGTGGATAAAAGCATTAAACTAAAAGGAAAAAGCATTAAACTAGCATAATCAACCAGTTGAAATCCTGTTTAACCGATTAAAACAAAACATACACTTTTAATAAATATTCTTATTAGGATGACAAGAGCGAAGGAGTTATCGAAAACAAAAATGCAGGTTCAACGGGTGATTTGTTGACCATGAATGACGATGTTGCTGATAAGTCAACAAATGCTTCCACTGAAAGTAACACACCTGCTGAACTTATGGTAAATTTTGTTTCTAATTGTATATAGGTCACTTTTTTTTATAACAAATTCTAAAACTTTATGTTTTATTTCTGTTAGGGTTTGTATGACTTACTAACAGGAGCATCTGAATTTGAAGAGAAATCTCTAACAACGACATTTATCCCAACTGGTAAATTATTCTCTCATTACAATATAATGTCATGCAACAAAACATTATTGTAAGTTATTTCTTTATTTTGTACATATAACTGAACAGAAAACAATTTAAACTCCAATGATGATGAGAATAGGACAAGTCCAGTACTAGGTTGGGAGGTTGCCCTTTTTAGTGAACCAGAAAATTGTAATGAGAATATAGCACCTGAGATGAAAAGTAATAAAGAGGTCAGTACTTTGTGCAACTTGACCAATATCATGTTCAATATAATTATATTAATTATTTACTAATATATATGGCAACTCTCCTGCTATTTCTATTTTTTTAATGTTTATCATCTTTTTTTTGTCCATTTCTCTTAATTTCTAGTGTTAATATTTTTTTATTATAAAAATATTCATGATAATTAATTAAAATTTATTATGGTTGCTCCACATTCACAAAACTACATTTTGCACAAACATTATATTGCTATTATTACTTTGTACCAAATTTCTTTATAAAACAAGCATGTGCTCTATATAACTATGAATGGTTAATTCTCAACAAAATTAACACCTTAACATTTACTCATTTATTATCTATAATAAAACGACAAAAAAAAAAATACAAACATAAGGTAGTAGAACAATGTTATGAAATAAATTAGAAAAACTTAACTTATATAAGATCAAATCTATTTCTAAAAAACCTTAAATACCAAAAAGGAAATAATCCCACCAAATAAATTTCGATGTAGTACTAATATATACCTAGATTTGTTAAAATAATCTCAAGCTATCAAGACCTAAAAATTCTAATATGACATTCACTTTTGGAATACAATCAATGTTATAAGATCTCTTACTGATTTTTCTTTTGTTTTCCTTTTATGAATGTCACTTTTTTGAAAAAAAGAAGGTTGATGGAATGGAGTTCTGGAAACATGACAGTCTTTATGATGAGATAAATGGTGACACAGAACAAAGTGCAACTCACTTTACTAGCCAAGTAAAGTCCAATCCTTTTGACTTTGAGGGTAGTCATGATGAGCAATTTAGCATGGTAGTGGCATCTCCAAATTCACAGAATGAACTCTATGCACTTCCTAACATGTCATCCAGAATTCCAGATCAAATGGGGAACATGCCTTACGAATATTTAGTGCATCAGCAACATGAAACTTCTAGGGCAAATAAAAAATCAGCCAATCCTTTTGATGAAACAAATATGTCGCCTTCAACTATGCCATCACATCCAACTTAAAGTACATAGGTTTATGCATGTAGGAAACTCCAAGGGTGTTGTCCACTCACTTTTGTGATTATACATTTGAAGTTGTATATATATAAACAATTAAAGTGTCAAAATTTGTAAACTACCATTTATCATTTTTTTCAACCATTTTATGCATATAGATATGGATGTGTACCACAATATAGCTCTCATTATTTCAATAGAAACCAAACTTTATTCAATATCACAATAGGTAATATAATACAATAAAAAAAAGCATAAACTAATTATAAAAGATAAACATTTTTCTTTAAATAAATATTGATTAAATATAAAAAATATGAGTTAACCTAATACATTCTTCATGCATATTTCTTCTAATTCAATTTCATAATTATTAGCAATATGAAGATAGAAAAAAAATAGATGTAAAGAACTTATACATATTTTGAAGAAGTGGACTTTAAACTCAATTTAACCTTACAAAATCAACTTGCAAGGTGAAGTTTGCATTTACTTATAAAGTATTGAAAGATCTTATCTCTGATCAATGTGAGATTTCCAACATATATCACTTATAATATATTCACTTTTTATATAATATTACATGTTTCATTTTTTTTATTTAGCATTAGAATAAAAGAATAAACTTATTTTATATTTTTATTTTATGTTTTGTTTTATTAACTTTTAACAAGTCTTTTTTTTTATCAACAATAAGAAATAAATAAATATAAAAACACTTATGATGTTCTAACTTATATACAAAACAACATATCTACATCTTTCTCAGTAAATACAATTATCATGCAATGTATTTTTGAAAAAGAAGTGGTAATGGTCTATCTAAACTATTGTGTTAGCACCAGTGGACTGCTGCAGTAATTTGATGAAGCCAACCATGTGTGAAGAAGTTCAAGACCTATGATCTTATGTGGAAAGCATGAAGATTCATGAAGATTTGAAGCTTGGTCTAGAACTTAG